>JABLTH010061559.1_pt1 | contig 40361 bp, 31 predicted proteins | sample 7875711 | NCBI WGS metagenome assembly JABLTH01 (sample SAMN14941262, study PRJNA633318) | bioreactor metagenome | isolation source: bioreactor | place: China | collected 2019-03-05 | reverse complement strand
GGCGGGCCTTCTGACCTGGCAGGCCCAGGCCATGCAGTTCGGGCGCGACGGCGGCGGCTCCTCGGCGATGGTGAGCCACGTCGGCGACTACACGATGATGACGTTCTCCGTGGGCAATGAGGACATGCTGCTCACGCTGGACAACCGCTCGGAGGAGTTGTACCTCTACCGCGCCGAGAATCAGAACGCCGTATCGCTCTTTCAGAAGCTGAGCCTCCCCAAGCTGTTCAACGAGGCGCGGGCACGGGCGCAGGGCTCGTCCAAGTAGCCGGGCGTTGGCCCGTGAGAGGATTGCCCGGGATGACGACACTCGACCGACCTTCCGTCGCGCTGCCCAAGAACCCCGTGCCGCGCCAGCAGTACCGTTTCTTCCCGACGTTCGCCGATCGCGAGCACCCCACGCGTTGGGAGTTCCCTGGATACCTGGACAATCCCGGATGCCGCTGGCTCCAGTGCCTGAAGGAGCTGTACGCGCTCCCGATCATTTTCCCATCGTCGCTCTCGCCCGAGGCTGGGCTGATGGTGCACGCGCTGGTGCGGAACATCAGGCCGCGCGTCGTGATCGAGGTGGGAACCTTTCTCTCGGTCAGCACGCACTGGATCGCCAGCGCGCTGATCGCCAACGGGGACGGCGGGGTGATCCACTGCTTCGACGACTTCGGGCCGGTCCACAAGGGCCCGTGGCGCGACGCCGAGATGCTCGAGGGACGCCTCGACTGGATCAAGGACCGCCTCACCAGGGCGGGGCTCATCGACGTGGTTCGCTTCTACCCGGGCGACAGTTCGACGCAGTTGATCGCCGAACGCGAGGGGCTCGCGCGCGCCGGCGGGGTCGACCTGGCGTTCATCGACGGCGATCACAGCGTGCCCGGCGCGTGCAAGGACCTCTGGGCCGTCGAGCCCGTGCTCAACACCGGTGGATACGTGCTTCTGCACGACACCTACCCGGAGCTGTGCGGCGACCACGCCGGCCCGCGTCATATCCTCGACACGATCAATGTCATCACGCAGGGGTGCTACGAGAAGTGCGAGCTGAACCTCTCGCCCTTGAACTACGGGATGGGCCTCCTGCGACGGGTCGGCTAGGGCGTCGTTGGTCGGAGAGGGAGCATCGTCGATGGCACGCAAGGGCCGCACCGCCACTACCAACGCCGACGAATCGTCGAGCCAGGTCGTTCTGAAGCAGAAGCCAGGTCGGTCGCCGGCGGTGAACAAGGCATCGCGTCGGACGCCCGCGTCGTCGCGGGTGGCGGCGATGCACGAGGCCGCGGAGATCCGCCAGAGCGAGCACCGGGCCCGCGTCGATGCCATCGGGCATCACGAGGTCTACCAGCTCGACCATCCGTTGCTTCGAATCCACGTCGGTGACTGCCGGGAGGTTCTGTCGAAGCTCCCCGAGTTCCGCGGGCGGGAGGTCGATCTGATCTTCGCCGATCCGCCCTTCAACTGGAACCGGGCCTACGACAAGTGGGACGACGCCATGCCGCGCCAGGACTATCTCCAGTTCACGCGTGAGTGGCTGGACATGTGCGTGGACGCGCTCCGTCCGACGGGCGCGATCTGGGTGAACATCCCGGACGACACCTGCGCCGAGATCGTGATGCACCTCAAGGATCGTGGGCTGGTGATGGTGAACTGGTGCATCTGGCACTATCGCTTCGGGCAGAACACGACCGAGCGTTTCATCAACAGCAAGGTCCACGCGCTCTACTTCTGCAATGGGGCCGGGCGCACCTGGAACCCGCGGGAGGTGCTCGAGATGTCCGACCGGGCCGCGATCTACGCCGATCCGCGCACGCAGAACAAGGCCGACGGCATGCCGCCGGGCATGCGGGTGCCGATGGACGTGTGGTACGGGCAATACTGGGGGCGTATCCAGGGCAACAACGCCGAGCGCCGCTCTAATCATGATAACCAGCTGCCCGAGGTGTACCTGGAGCGGGTGATCCGCGCGTGCAGCAACCCCGGCGACCTTGTGGCCGACCCGTTCACGGGTTCGGGCACGACGCCCGTGGTCGCCCGCGCGCTCGGGCGGCGCTTCATCGGGTCGGAGTTCAGCGTGGACAACGCCAGGAGCGCGTTCGCCCGCGTGCTGGCCGGTCCCGTGCGGATCGGGCGCTCGCTGGGGGCGAGCACGGCGATCTTCGAAAGTCGCGGAAGAGGCGAGGGGGCGCGACGCGGGGCGCGGGGCGCGTCGGCGCTCGGGAGCCGTCCGCCCGCGGGATCATGAGCGCCACGCTCCGCGTCAAGGTCGTCCCGGGCTCGTCGCGCCAGGCCATCGCCGGCCGCCTCGGGGATCGCCTGAAGGTGCGCGTGAGCGCCCAGCCCCAGGCCGGTGCGGCCAATGACGCCGTGTGCCGGCTCATCGCCCGGGCCCTCGGCGTGCACGCCCGTCACGTTCGCATCACCAGCGGGCACACACGCCCCGAAAAGACGCTCGAGATCGACGGCGTGGACCAGGCCAGCGTCGAAGCGCTCTGGAAATCCTGAGCGACCCCGCGAAGCCGCAAGCCGACGCGAAGGGGAGCGAAGCATGAGCGTCCGCATTCGCCCGACCCTTGATCTCAGAAGTCGATACGCCGGCCACCCGGCTTGTCCGCGAGACCGCCGGTTCTTCCTACGATCTCGCCGAACCCGGAGCCCGCGATGGACCCCAACCTGATCAACCCCGTGAAGGCCGCCCTTTCCGCGGGCCACACCGACGAGGCCGAGCGCCTGGCCCGCGTGTTGCTCGATCAGTACCCGGACGATCCGGTGGCGCTCAACACGCTGGGGGGCGTGCTGGCGATCTCGAACAAGTACACCGAGGCGGTCGAATACTCCCGACGCGCCAGCCGGGCCGCCCCGGACAACCGCATCTATCAGCAGACGCTCCTGACGGTGCTCACGCACGCCGGCCTGCGCATGGAAGCGCTGGAGGTCATGGAGAGCATGCTCCGGAACACCAGCCCGAAGTCTCCCGAGCACGCCGGCCTGTGCCTCTCCTACGCCACGCTCCTCTACAACCTGATCCGCTTCGACGATTCCAAGGTCGTCTTTGAGACCGCCCTCTCGGTCCATCCCGACGACTTCGGCCTGCACCTCGGCTACGCCCAGATGATGAACTACCTGCCCGGCGCGACGCCCGAGCAGGTGTTCGAGCGTCACAAGGCGCTGGGCGACCTGATCGCGCCCCTGGCCCCGAGCACGCCGCCGCGGTTCGGCAACGCGCTCGACCCGGAGAAGAAGCTGAAGGTCGCGATCGTGTCGCCCGACCTGCGCGGGCACTCGGTCGTCTACTACCTCGAGCCGGTGCTCGAGCACGCCGACAGGAGCAGGTACCAGTACATCTGCTACTCGACCGCCATGCCGCAGGACAAGATCACCGAGCGGCTGAAGTCCTACGTCTCCAGCTGGCGGCGCATCCCCGAGGGGTCGGCGGCGGACCTTCAGGCCAAGATGTGGATCGACGCGCCCGACATCGTCATCGACATCGCGGCCCACACCAACCCGCCCGTGCTGCACCTGCTCAACCTTCGCGCCGCCCCGATCCAGATGACGTGGCTGGGCTATCCCAACACGACCGGCGTCAAGAACTGCGACGTGCGCCTCGTCGACTCGATCACCGACCCGCCCGGCGCCGAACGCCTCGCGACCGAGCGCCTCGTGCGCCTGGACCCCTGCTTCCTGTGCATCCGCCCCTCCACGGAGGTCGGCCCGATCATGCCCGCGCCTTCGGAATCCGGCCCGTTCGTGTTCGGCACCTTCAACAACATGGCGAAGTTCAACGAGCGAGTGGCGTCGCTCTGGGGGCGCGTGCTCAACGCGGTCCCGTCGTCGAAATTTGTCATGAAGAACGCCGCCCTCAACGAGCCGGCCTTCCGCGAGGTCATCGTCCGCATGTTCGAGAAGCACGGCGTGTCGCGCGAGCGCATGGAGTTCCTCCCGCGCACCCAGGGGGTCGCCGACCACCTCAATCTCTACCGCAAGATCGACGTCGCCCTCGACCCCTTCCCCTACAACGGGACGACGACCATCAGCGAGGCCGCGTGGATGGGCGTGCCCACCATCTGCCTCGAAGGAAACAGCCACGTTTCGCGCGTCGGCATCAGCCTCAACGCCGGCATGAACCTGCACGACTTCAACGCCAGGACCGAGGATGAATACGTCTCGATCGCGGTCAGGTGGGCCGGCGATCTGCCCAGGCTGCACGAACTCCGCCGCACCATGCGCGAGCGCATCCTCGCCTCTCCCCACGGCGACGCGGTCGGTTTCGCGCGCCGGTTCGAGGCCGCCCTGCGCCACGAGTGGCGGCAATACTGCGCAAAGCCCGGGGCGTAGCCACGACGACCGGCCCGCGCGGCGGGCTCATCACGCGATCCACACGCGTGCCGCGACCTGCACGACCACGGCGGCGTACGCGCCCGCGAAGAGATCATCGAGCAGAATCCCCCAGCCGGCGGGCACGCGCTGGAGCTGGCGCGCCGGCCAGGGCTTCACGATGTCCAGCACGCGAAACGCCAGAAACGCGATCACGAGCGTGAGGGCCGCCCTGGTGGGCGTGGACAGCGCCGCCGCGGGCAGGGCCGCCAGCGCCAGACACTGGCCCGCGACCTCGTCGGCGACCACTTCGGACGGATCGTGCCCGAAACGTGCCTCGGCACGATCCCCCTGCACCACGCACGCGCCGCCGAAGATCACGAGCATCAGCCCAAGAACACCGTGATAGATCAGGGTGTTGGCGACGCCCGTGCCGGGCGCCGCGCCCAGCGCCACCAGTGATGCCGCGACCATCACCGGCGGCAGGGAGCCCCAGGTGCCGGAGGCGGGGCGCATGAAACCCAGGCCGAAAACCGTGATGAGCCGCAGCCCGCGGCCCGAATGAGGGCTCACGCTCCGGCTCCGTCGGGACTCCGCGGGCGGGCCCGGAGTTGGTCCATCGCGCTGACGACATACGGGACCGCCGACAGCGCGGTCACGCCGATCGTGACCCAGACAAGCCACTGAATAATCGTTCGCGCGGGTGATCCCGGGCCGGTCTCAAACAACGCGATGAGTCCGATGACCGTCGGCACCGCGACCGATTGCAGGATCATCTTCGCCTTGCCGGCCCAGTTGGCGGCGAAGTTTCCCCCCTCGGATTCGATCAGCCCGCGCAGCGAGGTCACCAGCAACTCGCGCGACAGGATCACAATCGACATCCATGGCGCCACCGCGGAAACCTGGAATGTCCGGCTGGTGCCGACGGGCCAAGTAAAGGCCGGCCCGGCCAGACAGACGAACGCGCCGACCACCAGCACCTTGTCCGCGAACGGGTCCATGATTCGCCCGAACCTGCTGGTGACGCCCCACTTGCGCGAGAGGTGCCCGTCCAGAGCGTCGGTGACCGCCGCGATCACGAACATCAGGCCCGCGGCGATCAGCGTCCAGTCGGGGTGGGGGTGCACCTCGGCCCGGAGGTGGGGCGTGCCGCGCCAACGGCTCAACGTAAAAACAAACGCCGCCGCCAGGATCAATCGGAAAAGTGTGAGCGCGTTGGGGAGCTGTCTGCGAACGATCCCCGGGTCGGGGGTGGTGGGGGGTAGAGCGGCATGCTCGGCGTTGGGGCGCTCCGAGCCCGGAGCGTCCGGGACGGAGTTTTCCACATCGGGCTGGCTGGACAGGGCGGTCATGGGCTTGGCCGATGGTAACCGATCCGGGCGCACCGACACACGGCGCGCGCTGTTTTGCGGTGATAGGCGACCGCGGGGTCCGGTCGGTTGAATGCCGCCCGTGGTGAAACTATCCTCAGCCCCAACCTCTCTCGTGGGCCGTTGCCCCGGGGGGATGGGCCGTGGAGTGCCGCGTGTCGGTCCACGGCGTGTCGGGCTGTTCCTTTCCTCGATCCGGCAGGCCTGATGGGCATCGACGCATTCATCAATCCATATCTTTTCTACGGCGCTGTGGTGCTCGGGGGGCTGGGCATCGCCATGGCGCTTCCTCGCGGCGGGAAAACGGCCCAGGTCGTGGGGGCCGCGGTGGCCGCGTTGGCCGGCGCGTTGGTCCTGATCGGGCTGGGGTTCAAGAGCGTTGCCGCGCTTCCGAATATCTACTTTTATATCTTTTCCGCGATCGGGCTGGGCGCCGCGCTCCGCGTGATCTCCCACCCGCGCCCCGTGTACGCCGCCCTGTATTTCATCCTGACGGTGCTCTCGTCGGCGGGGTTGTTCCTGCTGCTCTCGGCCGAGTTTATGGCGATGGCGCTCATCATCGTCTACGCGGGGGCGATCCTGATTACCTACCTGTTCGTCATCATGCTGGCGACGCAGGCCCCCACCGAGGACCGCCCCGACGAATTGGCGGAGTATGACACGGTGTCCCGCGAGCCGGTCGCCGCGACCACCGCGGGGTTCGTGCTCCTGGCGGTGCTGACGACGCTGGCGTTCAACGGCACCGCGACGCTGCATCCTCCAGCGCCGGGCACGCCCGATTCGGTCCTCGTCCAGATCCCGCGCAAGGTCGAGCGCGTGCTCCGCGGGTATCAGATCATCCAGGGCGACGAGAAGGTCGACGGGTTCAATCGCGTGAGCGGCGACGGCGTGACGGCGATCGAATCCGTCATCATCAAGAAGGCCGACGGCACCACGCGCGAGATCGCCAAGGAGGCCTGGCCCGAGGAGCTCCGTGTCCGCAACGTCGAGCAGCTTGGCCTGAACCTGCTCCAGGACCATCCCGGCTCGATCGAGATCGCGGGCGTGATCCTGCTGATGGCGATGCTGGGCGCGGTGGTGCTCTCGCGCCGCCAGGTCCAGATCGACGAGGACGCCAAGCGCCGGCATTCGCAGACGCTGGCGGAGACCGCGGGCCAGATCGGCGGGACACAGGGAGGTGCGGCGTGATGAACGTGCTCGCCACGCTCCCGCGGGTGCTCGACGCCGCGATCCTGGCGCAGGCCTCGGCCCCGGCGCCGATGGCCCAGTCGCAGCTGGCCCATTACCTGTTTGTTTCCGCGGCGATGTTCGCGATCGGCCTGATCGGATTCCTGACGCGTCGGAACCTGATCATCATGTTCCTGTGCACGGAGCTGATGTTCCAGGCCGCGGGGTTGGCGCTGATCGCCTTCAGCCGTTTCCACCTGAACATGACGGGCCAGACGTTCGTGATCTTCATCCTGACGGTCGCGGCGGCGGAGGCGGCGATGGCGCTGGCCCTGGTCGTGCTGTTGTTCAGGCGCCGCGAATCGCTCAACGCGGAAGAGTTCTCGGAGATGAAGGGTTGAGTTGGTTCCGCGGGCGGCGATCGCGCCGGGCCGTGGTGAGTGAATGGGCTTCATGATGACTCTCTCGACCATCCTCGCGACCCTGGCCTCGTCGGCAGCGGCCAATCTGCAGAGCGGGGCGGCTCACTCGGCCGGCCAGGACGCCGCGCACGGCGTCGGGCACGCGGCCGAGAAGCTCTCGGCGATCGCCGCGCCGGGCGTCGGGCCCCTGTGGCTGCTGCTGATCCCCGTCCTCCCCCTGATCGGGTTTGTGTTGTCGGGTCTGTGCGCGGCGTTCAAAGTCAAGAGCAAGCTCCCCGCGTGGCTGACGGTGCTGTGCCTGGGCGCCGCGTTTGCCGCCACGCTGGGGATGTACCTGCAGGTCAGCTCGGGCCAGATCGCCAATCCGTCGGTCGCGACGGGATTTGAGTGGATCAGCGTGACGTGGGGGCGTGGCGACGCGCACACCCTCCAGGCGAACTTCGGGCTGTACGTCGATCCGCTGACGTGCCTGTGGATGTTGTTCGTCACGGGCCTGGCGACGCTGATCGGGCTGTACGCCAGCGAGTACATGGCGGGGGACGTGGGGGCCGGGTACTGCCGGTTCTACGCCGCGTTCAACCTGTTCGTGTTCTCGATGTCGTGCCTGGTGATGGGCGACAACCTGCTCTTGCTCTACCTGGGCTGGGAGGGCGTCGGCCTCTGCTCGTACCTCCTGATCGGTTATTTCTACAAGAAGCCGTCCGCGGTGGAGGCGGGCAAGAAGGCGTTCATCGTGAACCGCATCGGCGACCTGGGCCTGGCGCTGGGCCTGATGCTGACGGCCGTGCACTTTGATTCGATCGAGTATTCGGTGATCTTCGCCAAGGCCCAGCCCTACCTGGCGGCCCTGGCCGAGGGGCGGCTGAGCGACATCCCGGCGGTGGTGCAGCTCATCCCGGCGCTGCTGATGATCGGGGCGTTCGGCAAGTCGGCGCAGCTCCCGCTCTATGTGTGGCTGCCCGACGCGATGGAGGGCCCGACGCCGGTGTCGGCCCTGATCCACGCGGCGACGATGGTGACCGCGGGCGTGTACCTCATCGCCCGGACCTATCCCCTGTTCCTTCTCAGCGAGTACGCGCTCCCGATCGTCGCGTGGACGGGCGCGCTGACGGCGCTGCTCGCCGCCACCATCGGCATGGCCCAGTTCGACATCAAGCGCATCATGGCCTATTCGACCGTGTCGCAGCTCGGGTACATGTTCGCGGGCCTGGGCGTGCTCACGTCCACGGGGGCGGCGTTCCACGTCTTCACGCACGCGTTCTTCAAGGCCATGCTCTTCCTGTCGTGCGGCGCGGTCATGCACGGCTTTGCGGGCCAGCTCGATCTCCGCAAGCTCTCCGGCGTGGGCTCGATGCCCGGCTGGCGCGTGGTGGGGATCGCGATGCTGGTGGGATGCCTCAACCTCGCGGGCTTCCCGGTGATCACGTCGGGCTACTGGTCCAAGGACATGATCCTGGGCGAGGCCTTCGCCAACCCGCACATGGTGGCGATCGGCTGGATCCTGCTGCTCACGGCGGGGTTGACGGCGTACTACACGTTCCGCGTGTACTTCCGCGTGTTCGTCGGGCCCAAGTACTTCGAGCCGGGCGATGAAGTCCACGGGCACGGCGGGGATGACCACGGCTCGCACGGCGCGGATGCACATGGGCACAGCTCACATGGCACCGATGCGCATGGCCACAAGGCACATGAAGAGCATGTTCATGACGCGCACGCCCACTTCCATCCGCACGCGCCGGGCTGGGCGATCAACACGGTGCTGGCGATCCTGGCGATCGCGGCGTTCGCGGTGATCGGGCTGCGGTTCGTGGGCGGTGATGAGGGCTGGGTGAGCGGGCTGATCGAGCATTCGTCGGCGAACTACGCGGGGCACGCGATGTACGCGGCGGCGGCATCGCACGCCGCGGGGGGCGGCGAGCACGCCCACGCGACGTTCTTCGGCTATGACGCGCATCAGGCGATGATGTACGTGTCGGGCGTGGTGGGCATCGTGGGCATTCTGACGGCGTTCGTGCTGCATTATGTGGGGCGTACGACGGCGGCGAAGTCCAAGGCCGACGCGCTGCTTCCGCTGGTCGGCCCTTTGGCCAAGTGGGCCCAGGGCAAGTGGTATGTGGATGAGTTGTACAACGCGATCATCCGCGTGCCGCTGCTGGTCCTGGCGCACCTGTTCCACCTGATCGACAAGGCGATCGTGGACGGGATCGTCGACCTGTTCGGCTGGGTTCCGAAGTTCACGGGTTCGTCGCTGCGGCCTTCGCAGAGCGGCGTGCTGCACGGCTATGCCCTCTCGATGGCGGGCGGGCTCGCGGTGCTGGTCCTGATCGTGGTCTTTGTGATGAGGTAGGAAGAGACGGAGTGAAGAGAAGAATTGGTCGGGTGGTCTCGTGGCGAAATGGTCGAGTGGCGGAGAGGTGAAGCGGCGGAGTCGGGGAATCTGACGATCGTGGACCGAGCGGTTTTTCTGATGCCCGATGCCTCTCTTCCGAGGAATGTCCGATGATGCTGGCGGTGCTCATCCTGATTCCCCTGCTCGCGGCGGTGCTGGTCGCGGTGGCGCCCGCGTCTCGGGCACGCTCGATCGCGATGGCGGGGATGCTGGCCGCGGCGGCGATGACGGCGTACCTGCTGTTCATGTTCGACTGGGAGCACACCACCGCGGCGCAGTTCGCGCTCGAAGAGGAATCGTCGCGGCTGATCCCGTCCCTGGGTATCTCGCTCTCGATGAGCGTCGACTCGATCTCGATGCTGCTGGTGACGCTCACCGCCCTGCTGGGGCCGATCTGCGTGGCGGCGTCGGCGACGGCGATCACCGATCGCCTCAAGACCTACTACGCGTGGATGCTGGTGCTCCAGTCGGCGATGCTGGGCGTCTTCTGCGCCCGCGACATGATCTTCTTCTACACCTGCTTCGAGTTCACGCTCATCCCCATGTACATCCTCATCAGCCTGTGGGGATCGACCAACCGGCGGAAGGCGGCGGCCAAGTTCTTCCTGTACACGTTCACGGGCTCCGTCATCGCGCTGGCGGGCATCGTCTACGTCGCGTGGAGCTACGCGGAGCGGCACAGCGCGTGGACCTTCGACGCCGACACGCTCATGCGCTGGTCGCGGTCGCTCCCGGCGGCGACGCAGGGCTGGGTTCTGGGCGCGCTCCTGCTCGGGTTCGCGGTGAAGGTGCCGCTCTTCCCGTTCCACACCTGGCTGCCCCTGGCGCACACCGAGGCGCCGACGGCGGGCTCGGTGATCCTCGCGGGCGTGCTGCTGAAGCTGGGCACCTACGGGATCGTGCGGTTCGCCATGCCGTTTGCTCCGGCGGCGTTTGTGGCGCACGCGCCGTTCATCGCGACGCTGTGCGTGATCGGCATCCTGTATGGCGGGCTGATCTGCTGGGTGCAGACCGACGTGAAGAAGCTGGTCGCCTATTCCTCGGTCGCGCACCTTGGATTCTGCGTGCTGGGGCTCGCGGCGTACAACGTGATGGGCGTGACGGGCTCGATCCTTTACATGATCAACCACGGCCTGTCGACGGGGGCGCTGTTCCTCCTGATCGGCATGGTGTATGAGCGATATCACACCCGCTCGATGAAGGAGCTGGGCGGGCTGGCGGCGAGGATGCCGGTGTGGTCGACGTTCATGGTGTTTTTCGCGATGGCCAGCGTGGGCCTGCCCGGGTTGAACGGCTTTGTGAGCGAGTTCATGTGCCTGTTCGGCGCGTTCCAGGCGAGCAACCAGTGGGGCGCGGGCCTCTGGGGCACGGCGGCGGGACAGGTCCCGGGCGCGACGCCGGGGAATCTGGGCGCGTGGACCGCGGCGATCGCGGGCACGGGCATGGTGGTCGCGGCGATGTACCTGTTGTACATGGTGGGCAAGGTCGTGTGGGGGCCGCTGGTCGAACCGGCGGGACATGCCTCGCACGGGCGGGATGCGCATGGTCACGGCTCGCAGGGGCACGGATCAAGCGAGCACGGCGTGCTGCCGCGGGACTTGACGGGTCGTGAGATCGGGGTGCTCGTGCCGCTGGCGGCGTTGTGCGTTTTCCTGGGCGTGTATCCGTCGCCGGTGATCAGGGCTCTGAAGGAGCCGGTGTCGTTCATGACGACGGAGGTCGTGACGTTCGGCCGGGCGCGGGCCGCGATGCCGAAGGATGATCCGGCGCCCGCGGCGGATGATTCCTCGTGGCACGGCGCCTCGGGCGCGGAATCGGTCGGGGGCGACGGCGGGGGCTCGCCCGAGCCGACCGGGGCGAATCGCGCGAACCAGGCTCCGTTGGATGGTGACCGGCCGCATCAACCACAGGCGAGCCCGAAGAAGGAGAACGCGCGATGATGGATCGTCTGGCCTATCTGTGGCCCGAGATCGCGCTCTTCATCGCGGCGTGCGTCGTGATGGTGGTCGGCATCTCGCCGGCGGCGGCGACCCGGAAGCTGGCGGCGGTGGTCGCGGGGCTCGGCGTTGTCGCGGCGGGCTTGCTCGCGTGGACGACCACGCCGAGCGGGAACGCGGTGACCGCGAGCTCCGGGCAGGTTCTGCTGCCCGGCCTGGCGATGTACGCGAAGGTCGGGATCGCGATCGTGGCGCTCCTGCTCCTGCTCCTGAAGCCCGGCACGGTGGACCGGGCCGAGGAGGACGCGATCGCGCTGGGCGTTCGGAAGTTCGACGCGCTGCGGACCAACCGCGCGGAGTTCTATTCGTTCTTCCTGTTCTCGATCATGGGCCTGATGCTCGTGGCGGGCGCGGACGACCTGATCTGGCTCTTCCTGGCGCTCGAGCTGACGAGCCTGCCGACGTACATCATGGTCGCGATCTCGGGCGGCGCGGGGCGCGAGCCCGCGGCCCGGGCCCAGGAGGCGAGCGTCAAGTATTTCTTCCTCGGCGCGCTGGGCGCCGCCGTGTTCCTCTACGGCTTTGCGATGCTCTACGGCGCGACCGGCTCGACCAACCTCAACGCGATCCACACGTCGCTCACGACGGGCGGCGTGTCGGGGCTGGCCCTGGCGGGGCTCTTGCTCAGCGTGCTGGGCATCTGCTTCAAGATCGCCGCGGTGCCGATGCACTTCTACACGCCCGACGTGTACCAGGGCGCGTCGCCCTCGGTCGCGGGGTTCCTGGCGTTCGTGCCCAAGACCGCGGGCTTCCTGGCGTTGCTCCTGCTCGCGTCGGCGGCCGGCTGGGTCTGGGCGCCGGGGGAGAACGGCCTGACGGTCGCGGGCGGCGGCACCTCGCTCCCCGAGCCTCTGCGGATTCTCTTGTGGGTCATCGCGGCGATGACCATGACGATCGGCAACGTGCTGGCGATCCAGCAGAAGTCGGTCCGGCGCATCCTCGCCTATTCCTCGATCGCCCACTCGGGCTACATGCTCGTCGGCCTCATCGCCGGACCGGGCGACGGCTCGTTCACCAAGAACGGCGTGGCGGCGGTGCTCTTCTATCTCTTCTGCTACGGCGTGATGAACGCGGGAACCTTCGCCGTGCTCGCCGGATTGGAGCGCAAGACGCGCGACGGGCAGATGTCGGAGATCGATTCGATCGAGGACATCCGCGGGCTGTGCGCGACGCACCCGCGCCTGGGATGGCCCATGGCGCTGTGCAGCCTGAGCCTGCTTGGCTTCCCGCCCCTGCTTGGCTTCTGGGCCAAGCTGCCCCTGTTCACCAGCGCGATCTCGGCGGGCGAGATCATCCTGGTGATCGTGCTGGGCCTGAACTCGGCGATCGCGGCGTTCTATTACCTGCGGCTGTTCGGCGCGGTCTTCCTCGAGAAGCCCGAGGCCAGCGCGGGCGAGGTGAGCGCCTCGCCGTTTGTGTCGCGGCGCGTGGCGGCGATGGTGTCGGCGGCGCTGGTGGTGGCGCTGGTGGTGGTGGTGGGGCAGCTGACGGACGCGAGCCGCAAGGCCGCGGCTCCGAAGGCGGAGCCCGCGGCGTCGGCGACGATCCCGGCGTCGATGAATCACTGACGGTTGCTCTTACAACGCGGACTTGGATGCCGCCGGGTGAATGCCCGGCGGCGTTGTTTTCTCGCGTCGACGTGGTCAAGCCGAAGCGGCTTGGACGCGGCGAGCATGGAAGGGCATGAAGGTGGAGCAGGCGTCGGTACAGCGTGCCGACCTACCACAGGCGCGCCGTCGGGGACCGCGGGGCCACCCGGGCAGAACCGGGCGTTCTCCGCTGCACGGTTTGGGCGTGTCGGTTCGATAGACAGGCGGCCCATACACTCTCGCGGGCGCACGGTGCCCGCACGGATGCACGCCATGAGTTTCTGGACGTTTGAGAACATCAAGTCGGTGCTGGCCGGGACGTGGATCACGCGCCCGGACGCGGCGGCGAGGCCGTTCGGCGTGTCGAACGACACGCGCTCGATCAAGCCCGGGCAGCTCTATTTCGCGTTGCGCGGGGAGCGGCTGGACGGCAACGAGTACGTGGCCCAGGCCGCGGCGGCGGGCTCGCCCCTGGCGGTGATCGACCGGCCCGAAAAGCTCCCGCCCGGGCTGCCCGCGAACTTCGGGCTGATCGCGGTGAAGGACTCGGGCGACGCGCTGCTCCGCCTGGCGACGGCGTATCGCACGTATCTCGAAGGGACGCGCGTCATCGCGGTGACGGGGTCGAACGGGAAGACGACGACGACGCGGCTGTGCGAGGCGTTGCTGTCGCGCTCGCTGCGGGGGACGGCGTCGCCCAAGTCGTTCAACAACCGCGTGGGCGTGCCGCTCACGATCCTGAACGCGAGGAAGGGCGATCAGTACCTGCTGTGCGAGGTGGGGACGAACGCGCCGGGGGAGATCAAGGAGCTGGCGGAGGTGGTGCGTCCGGACATCGCGGTGGTGACGAGCATCGGTCGGGAGCACCTGGAGGGGCTTGGGTCGATGAAGGGGGCGGCGGACGAGGCCGCGGAGCTTTTGAAGCAGATCAGGGCGGGCGGGACGGCGGTGGTGAACGCCGACGCGCCGGAGATCAACGAGCGTCTGGGGGTGCTGTCGGCGCGGGGCGGGTGGAGGGTGATCCGGTTTGGGCGGGCGAGCGACGCGGACCTGCGGCTGACGGAGATCGAGGCGGGGGCGGAGTCGGTGCGTTTCCGGCTGAACGACCGGACGTGGTATTCGGTGCCGCTCTTGGGGAGGCACAACGCGTGGAACGCGGCGGCGGCGGTGGCGGTGGCGCGTCGGGCGGGCGTGGCGCAGGAGGAGATCGAGGCGGGGCTGTCGCGGGCCAAGGGCGCGGAGATGCGGCTTCAGCGGGTGCGCGAGGGTGGCGTGGAGTTCATCAACGACTCGTACAACGCGAATCCAGAGTCGATGCTGGCGTCGCTGGAGACGTTTGGGGCCCTGTTTCCTGCGGCGATTCGGGGCGGCCGGCGGGTGGCGGTGCTGGGCGACATGCTGGAGCTTGGGGAGCATGCCGAGGCGTGCCATCGCGAGATCGGTCGGGCGCTGGCGGGGTCGGCGGCGTTCGACGTGGTGGTGCTGGTGGGGAAGAACATGCGGTTTGCGGCGGAGGAGTACGCGGCGGCGGGCGGGGCGTGCCCGGTGACGTGGCTCGACCGCGGCGCGGCGGACTATGCGGCGCAGGCGGCGGGGGTGCTGCGGAGCGGGGATGCGGTGCTGCTGAAGGGATCGCGTGGTACGGCGGTGGATCGGGTGATCGGGGCCTGGAAGGAGTTGGCCGGGCGTGAGGCGGCGCGGGCGGCGGACCCATCATCAAGGGAGAGCGCGGCCCTTGGTCGATAATGCAGGGCTCGGGAAAGCCGGGCGGACGCGGCCGGCGCGGTTGTTCCCGCTCGCCCATCCGCATGGAAGTCTCCCTCCCGCTCGGGGCCGCTCGGTTTCTGGTCGCGATTTCGCACGCCGCCCATGCTTTACCTGCTCCTGGACCTGATCCGTCACTGGCTCGTTTCGAGCGGGGTCTATCGGTACGTGAGCGTGCTGGATCAGATCCAGTTCCGGGCGCTGGCGGCGGCGGCGCTGTCGTTCTTTATCGTGCTGGGGATGGGGCGTCGAACGATCGCGCGGCTGGTCAAGATGAAGATCGGCGATACCGGGGCGACGGACGCCGAGGCGTTGCGGAGGCTGACGGCGGGCAAGGCCAACACGCCGACGATGGGCGGGGTGCTGATCGCCGGGGCGATCGCGTTGTCGACGCTGCTCCTGGCGGACATCAGCAAGTACTACGTGCAGCTCGGGCTGGTGGTGCTGGTGTGGCTGGCGGTGCTGGGCGGGTTCGACGACTGGCTGAAGCTGACCGCCAAGACGCGCGGGTCGGGTCGTCAGGGGCTGTATTCGTGGGAGAAGCTGGTCTTTCAGTTGGCGCTGGGGGGATTGATCGGCTATTTCGCGTATTCGCACGGGGCTTCGAGCGAGGGGCCGACGCTGTCGCACGTGCTCAATCTGCCGTTCCAGAAGACGTACGACCCGCAGCCGGGGGGCGGGGTGACGCTGAACACGGGGCTGGTGTACCTCTCCAAGGGCGTGTTCATCGTGATCGCGACGCTGCTCATCGCGGGGATGTCCAACGCGGTGAATATCACCGATGGGATGGACGGACTGGCGACGGGCATCTCCGGCGTGGTGACGCTGGGGCTTGTGGTCCTGGCGCTGGTGGCGGGATCGCAGGCGGCGGCGCAGTACCTGCTGGTGCCTTATATCCCCTTCGCGGACGAGCTGGGCGTGATGATCGGCGCGACGACGGGTGCGTGCCTGGGCTTCCTGTGGTGGAACTGCGCGCCGGCGCAGGTGTTCATGGGCGACACCGGCTCGCTGTGCCTGGGGGGATTGATCGGGTATTACGCGATCATCCTTCGCCAGGAGTTCGTGGTGCTGGTGATGAGCCTGGTCTTTCTTGGCGAGATCGGATCGGTGGTGATCCAGGTGGGCTATTTCAAGGCGACCAAGGGGAAGCGGGTGTTCCGGTGCGCGCCGTACCACCACCACCTGCACCTGGGCGGATGGACGGAGCACCAGATCGTGGCCCGCGCGTGGATCGTCTCGATCCTTCTGGTGATCGCGGCGCTGGCGTCGATCAAGGTCCGGTGAGCGGACGCGGGGGGCGAGACTCACCCCGTGCTTCGGCTAGATGAGCTTGGCGGTGACCGTGGCGAGCTTGGCGCCGATGGCCTTGACGGCGTCGCTTTGCCGGGTGTCCCTGAGCGTGCCGTCGGGGTTGAAGGCTTCGTGCGCTTTGCTGATGGCGAGCTGGTCGGGGAGGACGGTGACCTTGATGCCCGAGAGGATGGTCCGGAGATGGAAGAGGCCGCGCAGGCCGCCGAGGGCGCCGGGCGAGGCGGAGAGGATGGCGGCGATCTTTTTGTCGAAGCAGATCAGGGGCGGTTCGGGCTTGCCGTCGGGGAAGTTCGCGGGGCGGGAGATCCAGTCGAGCGTGTTTTTGAGGGCGGCGGTGAGCGAGCCGTTGTATTCGGGCGAGGAGATGATGAGGGCGTCGTGGGCGATGAAGAGGTCTTTGAGCTTGCGGGCGTTGGGCGGCAGGCCGTCGGATTTCTCGAGGTCTTCGCTGAAGAGCGGGAGCGGGAAATCGCGGAGCTCGATGAAGGAGGTGTGTGCGCCGGCCTCTGTGGCGCCCCGGAGCGCCAGGCGCGCGAGGGCGGTGTTGAAGGAGTGCTGACGGAGGCTGCCGGAGAAGGCCAGGACGCGGGGCGTGGGCATGGATGGCTCCTGAGAGGGCGCAGCGTATCTGATTCCCGTGGGCGGCGCGGGGTTCGGTTCGGCGGTGAGAAAAGAAAGAGCCCGGGGAAGGGACGCCCCGGGCGGGTGGGTCGAGCAGGGATGATGTCGGCGTGCCGGTCGTGGCGGCTCAGCAGCCTTCTTCGAAGTCGGCGGCGAAGGTGTCGTAGTCGTCGCCGTTGACGAAGCCGTCGTGGTTGTAGTCGGCGAGGGTGCCGCCTGATTCGAAGGCGTTGGCGAAGGCGTCGTAGTCGTCGCCGTTGAGGAAGCCGTCGTGGTTGATGTCGGCGGTGCAGAAGAGGATGCGGTTGGTGTAGACGTCGGGATCGCCGTTGCGGGTATCGATGTAGATCGGTGTGGAGCGTTTCCCGGCCTGGGCCATCGCGTTGTAATCGCCGACGAACTGCTGGGAGCGATTGAGCCCGTCGTCGTTGGCGTTCCAGGGCGAGGGGGTGAGGCGGGATTCGTGCCAGGTGTTCCCGCCGTCTTCGGAGTAGGCGTAGTAATTGTCGAAGAAGGCGTTGGTGGCGGCGGTGGAGTCGTTCTGGTCGGTGGCGCGGCCGTCCCACCAGGTGACATGGATTCGCCCGGTCTTATCGACCTCGATCCAGGGGAAGAACTGATCCTGGTTGAAGGCGTCGCCGTGGATGTTGTGGGTTGGGGTCGACCAGGTGTCGCCCATGTTGGTGGACTTGGTGAAGTAGAGGTCGATGTTGTGCCGGCCGCCGGTGAGGGCGGTGCGGTCGAAGTAGACGGCGTAGAGGGTGCCGTTGTTGGGGTCGACGGCGATGTAGCACATGGGCGGAGCGCGGAAGTTTCCGGGGAAGCGTGAGCCGTCCTGGGTGCCCCAGGTGTCGAGACGGGTGGCGATGGTTTTCTGGGTGAAGCTCGTGCCGCCGTTGGTCGAGCGTTTGAGGAGCATGCCGGTGCCGAAGTCCCAGTACGCGACGTAGAGGGTGCCGTCGGAGGCGACGCGTGGGAGGAAACCGATGCCCGAGCCGAGGCTGACGGGGGCGGTCCAGGTGTCTCCCATGTTGTCGGAGCGGATGCAGCCTTCGTTGTAGGTGATGTAGAGACGTGTGGAATTTGGATTGCCGGGGATGATGCCGGCGGCCATCCAGCACTTGTCGGCGCCGGAGGAGACGCGGGCCATCTTGGAGGCGTTGAAGGTGGTGCTGGTGGGGTCCAGGCGTGCGACATAGATCCCGCCGTTGGAGGCGAAGCTGATCGCGCCGTACCAGAGGGTCCCGGTGCGATCGTCGTAGGCGGTCATGGGGTCGCCCTCGACGCCGGACTGATTGGCGACGGGCGGGCGGATGAGGAAGTCGTTCCAGGTGGCGCCGCCGTCGAAGGAGAGGGACGCGCCGCCGTTGATGACCTCGCTGGAGATGGTGGGGGAGAGGCGCCAGTCGTTCCAGCCGGCGACGATGCGGTTGGGGAGGAGCTCCGAGGCGGAGGCGGTGGTCTCGTTGGCGGCGCGGCTGAGGGAGGCGTTGGGATCAACGCGGATCTGACCGGAGATCGACGGCTGGGCGCACGCGACGCCGGCGGCAAGCAGGAGCGAGAGGGCGGCCAGACGATGGGCGGACGAGGCGTGAACAGTGCGGCCCATGGGGTACCTCCGTTGCCTGCGCTGGCGCGCCGCGGCAGCTAGTTTGCCCGAAGGTGACCCGGCGCACAACTCAAAAACCCGGAGAATCCCGATCGAGGGTGCGAGGCCGGTGGCGGCGTGGGCGCGGACGAAAATTTTGGCTTTCGCGTGGCGCTGCTTCCGGATACGCTGAGTTCACCCACCCTTTGCGGGAGATTTCCCATGAACCGAGCACTGACCGTCCCGGCCGCGTTTCTGTTGTTGACGCTTGGCGCGTGTTCGACCGGGCCTTCGAGGGTGCAGTTGGTGTACGACGGGATCGGGCCGGACTCGATCGACTCGGTGGACAAGCGCGAGCGATACGACAAGGCGGTGCTGCCCCTGGAGTTCAAGAACGAGCGTGTGAAGATCAAGGCGGGGTATGAGGTCGCGGCGAGCCAGAGCGGCTCGGCGTCGGCGGTCAGGCGTGGGAACGACGCGGTGAACCTGAATGCACGGGACGTCGCGATCGTCGAGTTTGTCAACGCGATCCGCATGAATCCCAAGAACGCCGACGCGTACTTCGGCCTGGGTAACTCGGTGACGATGCGCGGCAAGACGAACGAGGCGATCGCGGCGTACGCCACGGCGCTGGAGCTTCGCCCCGAGTGGACCCAGGCTCGGTATGAGCTGGGCATGGCCTATTGGAAGGCCAACCGCATGGACGAGGCGACGGCGCAGTTCCGCGCGATCCTCGAGCGGGATGCGCGGCACGGACCCTCGCACGAGCGTCTGGCGGTGGCGGCGTATTACGCGGGCGACAAGCAGGAAGCCCTGCGTCATGCGGCGGCGGCCAAGGCCGCGGGCACGGACGTGCCGTCGCAGTTGTATGAACTGCTGAAGTAACGCAAGGACGAGAGATCCGCGGTTGAATCGTTCCGGGGAGCGTGTGAACGTCGGCGTGGATACTGGTCCAAGTCGCTCTTGCAGGGAGCGCATGGCGCCTGAGGCTCGGCGGTCGGGGGTTCTGCCGCCGGATGCTTGACCACTGCTTTCAGCAGCCGTTCTCGAAGGCGGAGTCGATGGCGTTGGAGTCGTCGTCGTAGACGCGCTTGCCGAGGGTATCGCCGGCTTCGGCGCGGCGGACGTGGAGCGATGGCTGCCGGAGGCTCCTTGTCGGTCGATGCCGGCGTGCCTTGGTGCCTCATCAGTCTGTTTCCTCCTATAGTCGCGTCCAACAGGAAAGGGCTGAACAATGGCCGAACGCCATTTCGATATCGTTGTGATCGGGTCTGGGCCGGGCGGGTATGTGGGGGCGATCCGGGCGTCGCAGCTCGGGTACAAGGTGGCGATCATCGAGCGAGACAAGCTGGGCGGCGTGTGCCTCAACTGGGGGTGCATCCCGACCAAGGCGTTGCTGGCCAACGCGGAGCTGTATGAGAAGGTGCACACGCAGGCCGCGGACTGGGGTCTGACGGTGAACGGCTCGATCGGCGTGGACTGGACCAAGACGATCGGTCGTTCGCGCGAGGTGGCCAAGAAGCTGAACGCGGGCGTCGGCTTCCTGATGAAGAAGAACAAGATCGAGCACATCGTCGGCAACGCGAAGATCGTGTCGGCGCGGAAGGGCGCGGCCCCGTGCAGGGTGGAGGTGTACGACTGCAAGGTGCAGGACGAGCTGACGCACGCGCCGTGCGAGAACACGAGCAAGACGCCGCGCGAAACGATCACCGCGAACCACATCATCGTGGCGACGGGGTCGGTGGCGCGCGACCTGCCCTTCGCGAAGTTCGACGGCGACAGGATCATGGGCGCGCGCGAGGCGATGAACACCAGGTCGATGCCCAAGTCACTGGTGGTCATCGGCGCGGGCGCGATCGGGATGGAGTTTGCGTACTTCTACAAGACGTTCGGCACGGACGTGACGGTCGTCGAGATGCTCCCGCGGATTCTGCCGGTCGAGGACGACGAGGTCTCGGCGGCGCTCGAGAAGCTGTACGCGAAGCAGGGCATGAAGATCAAGACGTCGACGACCACGACGAACGTGGAGAAGACCGCGACCGGCGTGAAGGTGACGGTGGCGCCGTGGGTGGTCGGGCCCGACGGCAAGGGAAAGGCCGACGAGAGCAAGAAGGAAGTGATCGAGGCCGACAAGGTGCTGCTCGCCGTGGGCGTGAGGGGCCGCTTCGACGGGTTGTTCGACGCGTCGCTGGGGCTCGAGGTCGTGAAGGACCACATCAAGACCGATTACGACCCGTCGAAGAAGGAGCAGCAGAACTGTGACTACAAGACGAACCTGCCCGGGATCTACGCGATCGGCGACGTGATCGGCCCGCCGTGGCTGGCGCACGTCGCCAGCGAGGAAGCGATCCTGTGCGTGGAGCGGATCGCCTGGCGCGACAAGAAGCTGCACCACGAGCCGATCGGGAACGATTACTCGACGATCCCGGGATGCGCGTACTGCCACCCGCAGGTCGCGAGCGTCGGTTATACCGAGCGCGAGCTGAAGGCGATGGGCAAGGTCGCGGGCAAGGACTACCAGGTCGGCAAGTTCCCGTTCAGCGCCGCGGGCAAGGCGATCGCGGCGCGCAACACCGACGGGTTTGTGAAGATCATCCGCGGCCTGCCGCGCGGCGAGATTCTCGGCGCCCACATCATGGGCGACCAGGCGACGGAGCTGATCGGCGAGCTGGGGCTGGCGCGTCGGCTGGAGGCGACGAGCGAGGAGCTCATCGTCACGATGCACGCGCACCCGACGATGCACGAGGCGGTGCACGAGGCGGCGCTGGCGAGCGAAGGCCGCGGGATCAATGCGTGAACGCGGGCGGGGCTCACCTCCGACTTCCAGGATTTGAGAATTCGGATCCGAGATTTCGGAGTTGAGACGACACGGGCCGCGAGCCCGGCGACACGAAGGCAGAAATCAAGATCGGGCGCACCGCCCGCGGCGAAGGTCGCGGGCTTTTTTGTTGTGGCGATCGCGTGGCCGCGGTAATCTAAGGACGCGGTGAGCCCTGAGCGACAAGGGATTGGATGGAGGAGCAAGCGATGCTGAAGTGGGTGGATCGCCGCGGCGTGTTGGGTGTGGTTGGTTGCGTGCTGGGGGCGGCGGCGGTTGTGATCGCGGTCGCCGGGCCTTTGAACCCGCCGAGCGGCGCGGTGAGCTCGACGTACAAGACGCTGAGCGAGGTGGAGCCGCGGATCGCGATCAACTCGACGAACACGCCGGGGGACGCGGACAGTGTTTTCAAGATCACTCAGCCGGGCAGCTACTACCTCACCGGCAACCTCGCCGGTGCGAGCGGGAAGTCCGGCATCGAGGTTGCTGCAAGCGACGTCACCATCGATCTCAGCGGGTTCACGATGAGCGGAACGGCCGGGTCGCTCGCGGGCATCCGGGCGGTCACGACCATCACAGGGTTGACGGTTCGACGCGGTGACATCATCAACTGGACCGGGAGCGGGGTCGAGATCCCCGGTTCCTCCTCCGGGGTGCTGGTCGAGGACGTGCGGATCACCGGGTGCTCGTACGGGGTGTGGGCCGTGTTCTCCACGACGGTCCGTCGTTGCCACATCTCCGCGTGCACTCTCGAAGCCATCTACGCCGCCGACTGGGCGGTGGTGGAGGATTGTGTGCTGACCAGCAACGCGCGCTCCGCCGTCAAGATTTCCAACACAGGACGCGTCGAGCGCTGCCTCGTGTCCGGGAACGGGTCCGGGGTCGATGCCGGCGCGAACTCGACGATCCGCGGCGTGTCCGCCGTCAACAATCTTCTTTCTGGCGGTGGAGGGTTCGGAATCCGAGTCGGACAGGCGTGCGTCGTCGAGGATTCGACCGCCATAGGGAACCCCGGGACCGGATTCTTGACCACGGGCAACTCCGTGTCTTTCACGCGCTGCGATGCCTCGTTCAACGGATTCGCGGGATTCACAGCCGCCGCCAACGCCGCCTTCCTCGATTGTCATTCCGCGCAGAACTCGGGCGACGGGTTCTCGGCCGGGGACGCCGCCACCGTCCGCGGGTGCACCGCCGCTGACAACTCAGGACGCGGGATCTTCGGGAACAACGGCTGCCACATCGAGAACAACCTGACGCGGAACAACCAGCAGGACGGGATCGTGGTGAACTTCTCGGGCGCGGTGATCGGGAACAACTGCAACGGCGATGGAGCGGCGGCCGGCGTGCACGGCGCGATCAAGGTCGTCGGCCAGGCCAACCGCGTCGAGGGGAACAACGTCAGCTACGCGGATCGTGGGCTGTACCTCACCAGCGGCGGCAACAGCGTCTTCCGCAACAGCGTGAAGGGATGCACGGTGAACTTCGACATCGTGGGCGGGAATGACGTCGGCCCGATCGGGAGCGCGGCGGCGGCGACCAGCCCGTGGGCGAACATCCAGTATTGACACGCCCGCGAGGGTGAGAACGAAGCGGCGCGTCTCGGCGCGGGACGCGCACGCGGCGCCAGAGCCGTCGGCCGGAGCGAGATCGTGTTGGAGCGATCGAGGGAATCTGGTACCTTCAGCGATGCGGGCGGTCGCTCGCGCGGAGGTCCGAGAATGCTCCTGATTCATTCAAGGCTGGCGGCGGTGGTGTCGGTGTCGTTGGTCGGACTGCTGGGGGTGGCGCTGGTGGTGGCCGGGCCGTTGAACCCGCCGGGCGGCGCGGTGAGTTCGACGTACAAGACGTTGACGGAGGTCGAGCCGCGGATCGCGATCAACTCGACGAACACACCGGGCGGCGCCAACGAGACGTATCTGATCTCGCAGCCCGGGAGCTATTACCTGACCGGCAACATCACGATGACGTCGGGCAAGAACGCGATCGCGGTGTCGAGCGCGGACGTGACGATCGACCTGAACGGTTACACCATCACGGGCGTGAGCGGGGCGAGCTACGGGATCGTGGGCTACGGCGGGGTCGGGCGGATTATGGTGCGGAATGGCTCTTTCCGTTCCGGGCCGTATCTGTCGATTTCCATCGGCGCTGATTCCCTGGTCGAGAACGTGATGGCGATCCAGGCGAGCACGTCGGTGGACGCGATCAACGTGGGAGACCGGAGCGTGGTGCGCAACTGCCGCGTGTCCACGGCGGGCGCTGCGGTGAATGTCGGCAACCAGTGCGTTGTGGAGGGTCTGACCGCGACGAACGTTGTTTCGGGCGTCAACGCCACATCGAAGGTGGACGTGGTGGTTCGGGATTGTTCGATGACCTGCGCGGGTTCCGGAACCGGTGTGTACGGCCAGAATCGGATCTCGGTTGCGCGCTGTCAGTTTCAGGGGTTTGTGTTCGGGATCGCGGCCAGCGATTACGCCGTGATCGAGGACTGCCGCGTGACCGGCGGCACGATCGGTGTGTACGTCGGCAAGAACTCGACGCTGCGCCGGGTCCAGGTGCTGACGATGACGTCCCAGGGCGTGTCCGTCGGGGACGCATCGGTCCTTGAGGGAGTCGACGCACGCTCGTGCACGTCCGACGGCATCACGGTGACCAACGACTGCGTGCTGACGCGGTGCAACGTGTCGGGCACTTCCTCCAGCGGGTTCTTGGGGACCAGTCGGAACACATTTGTCGAGTGCATCTCGGCCAAGAACACTGGAGGGACGGGATTTGGGGTGATAGACAGCAACGTGTTCGAGAGGTGCAGGTCGGATGAGAATGTCGGCGATGGGTTTAACGGGCGGTTCGGAAATGTGTGGCGCGATTGCACCGCGCGGTCCAATAACGGCGACGGCGTCGAGGGCTCGTCGGGGACGGTGGTCCTGAACGGGCGATTCGACACCAACGGGAACGGCGCGACCGTTGGCGCGAACATCAGGCTCACCGGCGATGCCGGACGAATCGAGGGCAATACTCTCATCTCCGCCGACTACGGCATCCAGACCACCAGCGGCGGCAACGTCATCATCCGCAACAGCTCGCGCAACAGCGCCAACAACTACGGCGGGATCAGCGCGGGCAACGATGTCGGTCCGATCGGGAGCGCGGCGACGGCGACGAGCCCGTGGGCGAATATCCAGTACTAATCACGGGCACGCTTACGTCGGGGGAAAACCCTGTATCGGGCGGCCTCGCATCGCGATCGCTGTGACAGTTTATCGTTGAGCCGATAACCCACCGCGCGGTAGGCTGGAGGGCATGAAACTCCATCCACTGACCGTGCCCGCGGGCGTTCTGTCCTTCGGTCTACTGGCGGCGGCCGGGCTGATGTCGCTGCGCGTGACGGCGGGGCCGCTGAACCCGCCGAGCGGCGCGGTGAGCCCGACGTACAAAACGTTGAGCGAGGTCGAGCCACGGATCGCGATCAACGCGACGAACACGCCCGGCGATGCGGACGCGACCCCGAGCCTGTTCAAGATCACGCAGCCCGGGAGTTACTACCTCACGGGGAATGTGACGGGCGTGTCGGGGAAGTTCGGCATCGAGATCGCCGCTTCTGGCGTCACGCTCGACCTCAACGGGTTTGAGCTTCTTGGGGTCGCCGGCTCCCGAGCCGGGGTGACGATCTCATCGTCGAACCCTCGCAATGTCGCGGTGCGGAACGGATCGGTGCGCGGCTGGGGCGAGAACGGCGTGGCGTTGAGCGCGGTGAGTTCAAGCGTGGCCGACCTTCGCGTCAGCGACAACGCCGGCAGCGGAATCTCGATGGTCGGCGCGTGCATGGCGTCGGGGTGCCAGGTGTACGGCAATGGTGACGACGGCATCCAGGCCGGCGTCGCCTGCATGGTGCTCGGGTGTACGGCGTACAACAACGGGAGCGCCGGCATCTCCGCCATGGGAGGCTGCACGATCTCGGATTCCACCGTGTACTTCAACGCTGGGGACGGCGTGGCGGTGTTGTCGGGCTGCACGATCTCCGGTTGCACGGCGTATAACAACCTCGGCAACGGAATCTCCGCGACGGCCGGCGCCACGGTGTCGGGGTGCACCAGCAGGTCCAACACGCTCGACGGGGTCCGGGTCAGCTCGGACTGTCGTGTGACCGACAATACCTGCGTGTTCAATGGCGTCGGCGACGGGGCCGGCATCCACGCGACGAGCGACAGCAACCGCATCGAAGGCAATCTCTGCAAGAGCGCCGACCGCGGTATCGACGTCGACGGCACGGGCAACATCATCATGCGGAACACCTGCACCGCCAACACCATCAACTGGACCATCGTTGGCGGCAACTCGTACCTCGTCGTGGTGGCCAACAGGACCGTCAGCAATTTCTCCGGCGACGCGGGCGGGGGTGGCTACGGCTCGACCGATCCCAACGCGAACTTCACGTATTAGACGCCGCCTCGACCATGTCCGCCGACCCCCGTGCGAAACTCACGATTCGAGGCCGCCCGAAAAGCCGGGACTGGGTGTGAACGGGTCCGAACGGGTCGCGAAGGCCGCCCGGCGTGTCTTCATCAGGAATTCTGACTTCTCGTGTTAGCCGGGCCGACGCCCCTCGTCGCACTGATACTCGACCACGGCACAACCAGGATCGGGCGGCGCACCCCGCGCCGACCGGGCCCATCGCGCCATGCCGCATTGTCGCGGCGAGAGCGCGATCGCCGCGCTCCCGCGGGCGAAGCGATCTGGATCACGCGTCGTTTCGGCTTCGTTGGCCTTTGGAATCGCGGGGTTAGCCTGTCGGCCACGAAACGACGCATAGTGCCGTGGAAGCACCTCTGAGCCAACGGAGCATCACATGAAATCGTCGCATCGTCGGGTGATCACTATTTCGACCGCCGTCCTCGCGCTCGCTGCGGGCGCGGGACTTCTCGTCGCCGGGCCGCTCAATCCCCCGGGCGGGGCGGTGTCGTCGTCGTACAAGACGCTGAGCGAGGTCGAGCCGCGGATCGCGATCAACGCCACCAACACGCCGGGGGGCGTCAACAGCGTGTACAAGATCACGCAGCGCGGCTCGTACTACCTCACCGGCAACATCACGGTCCCCACGAACTCCTACGCGATCGAGATCACCGCCAACGACGTCACCGTCGATCTCAACGGGTTCAGCGTGAGCGCGACGTCGAGCTTCATGCACGGCATCTACTCGACCGGTCAGAACTGCACGCTCCGCAACGGAACCGTCCGCGGGTTCTCTGGCTTCGGGGTTGAACTCGGCGGCTTCGGATCAACCGTCGAGAGCGTGACCGTCGACTCGTGCAACAACGGCATCCACGCGGGATCGCGCTCGCTTGTCAGCAAGTGCACCGCGCGGAACAACGCCGCGTACGGTATCTACGCGGACTCGGGCACTCGCGTGTGCGACAGTTCGTCCAGCGACAACGGCACCATCGGCATCTACATCGGCAGCGGCGGCTTTGCGGAGAATTGCGTCTCCTCCAACAACCTGGGCGACGGCTTTGCAACCAGCGACGGCGCCGTGATCCGCGATTGCACCTCGTACTACAACGGCGGCCACGGCTTCGCCGCGACCTGGGGCATCACCATCACCGGCTGCACCGCCAATGCCAACGGCGCCTACGGATTCTCCTTCGGCTCCTACTGCGACATCGAGAACAACAGCGCCCGATCCAACGGGCTCTCCGCCTCGATCTCGGGCGGCGGCTTCGCGACAACGAGCGGAAATATCGGGAGCACCGTGCGGAACAACTCCGCCCGCCAGAACGAGGTCGGCTTCAAGATCGACGGCACCGGCAACCTGATCGCGGGCAACTCCGCCGCCGCCAACGCCGTTTCCAACTACCAGATCGTCGCGGGGAACCGCGTGGCCCAGATCGTGCTCCTGACCACCAACGCCGCGATCAACGGCAACACGGGCGGCACGGTCGTCTCAAGCCCCGACGCCAACTTCGCCGACTAGCCGCTCCATCCCGGCTTGCCCTTGGAAAGGAACGCACCATGAGCCCTCGCATCAGACCCGTCCTCGGCTCGATCTCCGCGCTGGCCCTCGCCGCGGGCGCGGGACTGCTCGTCGCCGGCCCGCTGAATCCGCCGGGCGGGGCGGTGTCGCCGACGATGAAAGCACTCTCGGAGGTCGAGCCGCGGATCGCGATCAACAGCACGAACACGCCGGGCGACGCGGACAGCGTCTTCAAGATCACGCAGCCGGGGTCGTACTACCTCACCGACAACGTGGTCGGCGTTCCCGGGAAGCTCGGCATCGAGATCGCCGCCAACGACGTCACCATCGACCTCAACGGCTTCACGCTGACCGGCTCGCAGACAACCCTCGCGGGCATTTCCTACACGCCCGGTTCGAGCACGATCGGCGGCGCGACCATCCGTCACGGAACCGTTTCGGGCTGGGGCGGCAACGGCATCGACCTGCTCGGCTCCGGCACCGCCGCCCTCGTCGAGGACGTGCAGGCCAACTCCAACTGGCTCAACGGGATCTCCGTCTCGTCCAACTCCGCGGTGGTCCGAGGATGCCGGACCTTCCAGAATCTCCAGCGCGGCGTGGTCGTTTCAGGCAACGCGCTGATCGAGTCGTGCGTGTTCAACGCCAACGGCTCGGGCGGCGTGAGCGGGGCCAACGGCGTGTCCGTCCGCCACTGCACGTTCCGCTCCAATCCCGGCCCGGCCGTCTACCTCGCCAACTCGGGCAACGTCGCCGATTGCACGATCGACGGCGGCGGCCATGGCGTGCGCCTCCTCGACCAGGGCTCCGTCACCGGCTGCACCATCTCCGGAGTCACCGGGTCGCTCGGCGCCATCTCGGTCCAGGACCGCTGCACGATCACCAACAACACCTGCTCGGCCAACAGCGGCGGCGGAGGGATCCGCGCGTCGGGGTATTGCGTCATCGCCGGGAACACCTGCGTCAACAACACCGGAGCCTCGGGGACGGTCCCCGGCATCTTCGCCAGCTCCAACTGCCGCATCGAAGGAAACACGGTCTCCTCCAACAACCGCGGTATCGATGTCAGCGGGACGGGCTCCGTCATCGTGCGCAACATCGCGTGCGCCAACGGCACCAACTACTCGCTGGCCGCGGGGAACCGCCACGGACCGATCGTCTTCCCCGGATTAGGCGGCTCGGTGTCGGGCAATACCGCCGCCAGCGTGCTCTCCACCACCGATCCATGGGCGAATTTCGCGTACTGACGCCGCCCGTGCAGCGCGGCCTTGCCTCTCCCAAGGAAATCCGGCCGATCTGAGCGATTTTCGTTCCGGTCACGACCTCCGAAGTTTCTCACTCCGATCCTCGGTTCTGGTGCAGATCGCTTTGGTCCATCGCCCGCCATTCGATAAACTCATGGGCGAATTCAATGAGGGAGCCATGATGAACCGGTCCACAACTGTCGCCCTGCTCGCCGCCGCCCTGGCGCCGGTCTCGCTGGCCCAGCAGCACATCGACCCGGTCAACAAGTATGCCTGGTCGGAAAACGCCGGCTGGCTCAACTTCGCCGACGCGGGCAACCCCGCGGGCTCTCAGAGTGTCCTGATCGCCACCTCGTTCCTCTCCGGCTATGTCTGGGGCGAGAACATCGGTTGGATCACGCTGGGCGACGGCACGCCCACCAACGGCGTCGCCTACGCCAACGTCAATGGCACCGACGCGGGCGTCAATCTCAACACCATCACCGGCGAGCTCTCGGGCTATGCCTGGGGCGAGAACGTCGGCTGGATCAATTTCTCCGGCGGCGCCATGGCCACCCCCGCCAATCCCGCGCGCATCGACTTTGCCGCTCACCGCTTCCGTGGCTACGCCTGGGGTGAGAACATCGGCTGGATCAACCTCGACGACGCCACCCACTACGTCGGCCTCCGCTGCCCCGCCGATCTCAACGGTGACGGCTTCGTCAACGGCGACGACTACGACCTCTTCGCCAGCTGGTTCGAGGCCGGCGATATCCGGGCCGACTTCACCAACGACGGCTTTGTCAACGGCGATGACTACGACGCGTTCGCGTCGGCGTTCGAGAATGGCTGCTGAGCGGCTCGATCGCGGCTCGTTCGAGATCGGCGCTCACCTTCTTCGGAACAAAGAGACCGACGATCGGACGCGGGTTTCTTTGGGAGTCAACCTCTGGTCGAGGCGGAGCCTTCGAGACTCACGCCGGGAACACGCGGAGCAGGTCCAGCGTCGTGACCACGCCGACAGGCTTCCTGTTTGCATCGATGACGACGACACGGTGGACGCGTCGCTCGGCCATCTTCTTCGCCACCGCTCCCACCGCGTCACCCGCCATTGCCGTCACCGGCGATTCGCTCATGAAGTCACCCACGACGATGAGGGGCTCGGGCATGGGCTGGCGTTCCGTCGGGGCCCGATCGTTGAGCAGGTCGAACAGATAGCCCGCGCTGGGCCCGCTCACCTCCGATGTGACGCGCCGGAAGAGATCGGTTCGGGACACGACGCCGACGAGCCTGCCGTCGAGTCCGATCACGGGCGCTCCCGACACGCCGTGCTCGGCGAAGAGCCCCGCGAGCTGGCGGATGCTCATGCCGGGCGTGGCGCACACGGGGTTCTTGGTCATCACCTCGCCGATGGTCGTGGCCATGATCGCCTCCAGACCGCGGACCTTGGTCCGCGGCAGGCATGATACGCCGCCGCCCGACGCTCTCGCACACCGGCAAGGCCCGCGGCGTCCCGCCGGGTGGAGTGGAAGCGGCCACTCGATGAACTCCGCATTCCCAAAGAGAAGGTGCGGAAGTCGCCGCCGAAGCAGGAGTGAGCCGCGCCCGGCGGTGATCAACAGCCCGCCTCGAAGTGTTCCGCGAAGGCGTCGTAGTCATCGCCGTTGACGAATCCGTCGCGATTGAAGTCGGCCGCGGCATCGCCCGCGTCGAATCCATCCGCGAACGCGTCGTAGTCGTCGCCATTGATGAAGCCATCGCCGTTCATGTCCGCGGCGCACGGCGTCTGCCGCTCCAGCGCGCCGAGATCGACCTGCGGCGATGCGCCCAGGCCAAGATCGGGCGCGAAGGGGTCGTCCCAGAATCGTGGATGCCCGGCCAAATCGATCGTTCCGCCTTGCGAGGCCTCCTCGAGCGCCGCGTTCCGGCCGCGATCGATCGCCGGCGAGCCGTCGCCGAGCGAGAGGTCGTCATCGAGCGTGCCCATCGCGTTGTCGGAGCCGTTGGCGTCAACAAACAACGGATCCCCGGCGAACGAGCCGTCCCCCTGGAATCGCCCGTCCCAGCCCTGCACCAGGCACCGGTCGAACCGCGGCGGAAGGCCGAAGCCGTCGTAGGCGACCGCCGCGGCTTGGCCCTCGGAGCTCTGGTTGTCCCACACGACGCAGTTTTCCAGTGAGATATCGCCTCCCCCCATGATCACGTAGTGGAACTGCGTGGCCTCGCCGTTGAAGCTGAACGTGCAGTTCACCGCGCGCAGCCGCCCGCCGCACAGCAGTGTTGAGAAGCCCCGCCGATCATTGGCGTGGAAGAGCGAATTGGTGATGGTGTAGTCGCCGTTGAAGGTGTGGATCGCCGCGCCGCCGTCGAACATCCCCTCGTTGCCGATGAATCGGCAGCGGTCGATGCTCACGGTCCCGTCGCCGGAGATGCCCGCGCCCCCGCCGCAGCTGATGTTGTTGACGAAGTCGCATTCACGAACCTCCGCGGTCCCCTCGGCGACATAGATGGCCATGCCCGCGGGGCATGTGAACGGGTTCTCCTTGATCGAGAAGGAGCAGTCCTCGACCGTGAGGTGCGAGGTGTCGCCGTTCGCGATCAAGTACCCGCTCAGGATGCCAACACCCGCCGTGCCGCCCGTGATATGCGAATCGCCCACGAACGAACAGCCGCGGAACACCGCGCTGCTCCGGAGCTGGGCCGCGTTGCAGCCGCTCCGTCCCTCGTTCCCGTCGAACGTGCAGGCGTCGATCAGCGGCGAGGAGTCGAGCACGCCAACGCCGCCTCCGAGCCAGTTCGCGTAGTTGTTCGTGATCACGCAGCGCCTGATGGTGGGGGCCCCGCCCGAAACAACCACTCCCGCGCCGTAGCGTTGGAATGTACCGGACTGGTCGTCGTTGTGCGCGCCCCGGATCGTGAACCCGTCGAGTTCCGTCGTCGCGCCGAGGTTGACGCACGTCACGACCCGATAGACGTTGTCGCCGTAGTTGGGCCAGCTGTTCCCGTTGCCGGCGAGGTCGCCCTCCAGCACGGCGACATGCAGCGTCGGATCGCGCTGATCCGCGTTGGTCTCGCCGCCCGCGAACCCGCCCAGCACGCGCACGCCGTCTTTCAGCATGAACGTGGAGGTTCGCGGCGCGCCGTTGAGCCCCGGCGCGTACACGCCGTCGGCGACCCAGACCTCATCGCCCGCCTGGGCGATCGCCAAGGCGTCCTGGAGGCCGGTTCTCCCGCCGAACGCGGCTGCCCAGCTCGCGCCGTTGCCGGAATTGGCGGGCCTCGAGGCGTCCACAAAGATCGTGCCCGCGCCGGCCGATCCCGCCAGACCAAGACAGAGGCCGGCGCACGCCGTCAGCTTTGCGCCCGAACACCGGCCCGAGAACACGCGCAGCATCGAACGGAATCTCATCAACATCCACTCCTTCTCTCCGTCACGTCGACGATCACATGTTGGCACGGGCCGGGCGCCTTGCCGAAATCTCGGCACGAGCGCGGATTCTCCACCCGCGAATCGCGCCGGCAGTCCGCTTCGTCGTGGCGCCCGGCGGGACGTTCGAGCGGAGTCGAACCGGCTCATTCGGTCGATTCCGCGTCTTCGCCGGTCCCGCGTTCGGAGGGTCGAGGCTCCTCAAACCGTTCGCTGAATTGATCGTGGTCGTCGGCGTTCACAAATCCGTCGGCGTTGAAATCCGCCCGTTGATCGCCCGCCAGCCACCACGCCCGGAAGATCGCCAGGTCCTTCGCGTCAACCACGCCGTCCTCGTTCAGGTCGTGCTCGTCCAGCGCGAGCATCTCCACGACAACGCGCGTGCCGTCGGCAGCGGGCGGCGCGTCCGTCCGCTCGCTCGGGTCGGCCAGCTCGATACGGGCCCCGTCAGGAACGTCAATAACTGCACAGACTCTCGACCCGATCGGTCCCAGCACCAGCGAACTGACCCGGACGCTCGCCCGCCCGGCCGCGTCAAGCCGCGGCGCCTCGGGCTCCAGGTGCACGGGCCAATCGCACGAAACCCGCGGCCTCACGCTCGCGCCGGCCTCGCCGCCGATCACGACATCAAAGGCAATCACGCGCCCGACGCGCGCCCGGCGCCTTGCGTTCGGCTCACTGCTCCCCGGCACGGCATCGCTCCTGTCGCCCGGCTCGGCGCTCAGCACCCGGCGTCGAACGCGCTGGCGAAGCCGTCGAAGTCGTCGCCGTTCACGAAGCCGTCGCGGTTGAAGTCCGCCCACGCCGAACCCGCGTCGAACCACGACGCGAAGAGGTCGAAGTCGTCGCCGTTCACGAACCCGTCGGCGTTGGCGTCCGCGGCGCACGCCACGCGCCGGATGGTCGCGGTCCCGCTCGTGAAGGACATGCTCCCGACGATGATCGACGGATCGATGACCACGTTGGTCAGGTTGAAATAGGCGTTGTTCGATGCGTCGATGCCCACCGTGAAATGCGCGCCGAACGTGACCGTGACGCTCGCGATCACCGTGGTGCCGCTGAAGGTCTGATCGAACAGCACCGTCGGATGCGCCCCGCCGGGATTGTTCACCGCGCCCGAGAGAGCCTCCGACGCCCCCGCCTGGAACGATTCCAGCACGGTCGCCAGCGGAGTGGGGGAGGGATACAGCACCGCCAGGAGCCCGCTGTCGCCCTTCACCAGCCCGTCGATCACGTACGCGTACCTCGGCCCTGGATCGATCGTGTCCGGAGAGCTCGATCGGCTCTGGTTCGTGGCGTTTTTGATCTTGACGCCGGAGAGGTTGATCACCGCATGGTCGTCGGCGATGGCCCACGAAGAGAGGGTGGCCAACGCGATCAGTGCCGACGCGGAGCGAGCGCGAATAAACATCAAAGAATCCCCCTGCGAAAGGTGACCGGTCCGTTTCTGCCGTCGTCCACCTTATCCGCCAATGCCCCGGAGTCCAAGCCGAGTTGAATGGAACCCGGCGATGAAAAAGCCCCGGTTGCCCCGGGGCTCTGGGTTCAATGCGATGAGCCTGTCAGAGCGGTTTACCAGCCGCCGTCGTCGCGGCCGCCGCGGTCCCCACGGTCTCCGCCGCGACCGCCGCCGCCCCCCCCGTAGCCCCCGCGACCGCCGCCGCCGCCGAAGCCCCCACGGCCACCGCCGCCGCCGAAGCCACCACGCCCGCCGCCGCCCTGTTCACGCGGCTTGGCCTCGTTGACGACCAGCTTGCGTCCGCCCATGTCCTGGCCGTTCATCGCTTGGATCGCCGCATTTCCCTGCGCGGCGTCTTCCATCTCGACGAATCCGAATCCGCGTGAGCGGCCCGTTTCGCGATCGATAATCACCGTCGCCCGCCGAACCGTGCCGTGAGCCGAAAACAGCTCGGTAAGCTCCGCGTCCGTGGTGCTGTAAGGCAAATTCCCGACATAAATATTGACCATTGCCAACCGATCCTCGCCCGAGAACTCAACGCGAAACTGTGAACCCCTGCTGACTCTCGGGCGAATTCGGCCGTGGTCCATCCGGGGCCGATCAGCCAGCCCCGCTCATACTGAGGTATAGCAACCACCACGATATCGAGCAAGTTGCAAACCACTCCGCCCTTGATGAAATCTTTGTTCCAACAAGAGACACCACGGTCGGTAATGCGACTCATGGCGTGGCGGAGAAGCCCGCCTGGATCCGTCGCCACTCTCGGATCGCCACGAGTGCGCAAGTTATGCCGACGTTCGTGCGTGTGAATTGAAGCGGTGGTTGGCGGCGATTCACGGTTTGGGGGCCGGAGGATCGTTCTTGGGCGCGAGCGTTGGTGTCTGGAGGGGGCAGGTCACATCGGTCGAGCGCCACTCGCCCGAGAGAATGCGATCGATCGCGTGGGCGACGCCGCTCTGGGTGTTGGGCGCGGTCTGATGCCGCGCCGCTTCCTTGACCGCGGGCACCGCGTTCCCCATGGCGATCCCGAGGCCCGCGCCGCGGATCATGGGGAGATCGTTGATCTCATCGCCGATCGCCGCGATCCGCGCGTCGGGGATATCCCACTCGCGGGCCAGCGTCCGGATCGCCGACCACTTGTTGGCGTTTTTGTCGAAGACTTCGAGTACGTGCAGCGTCTGCCCGTCCTCGGTGGTCCGCGCGTGATGGGGGGCGACGACCGCGGGGAAGTGGTGGATCATCGCGTTGTCGCCGAAACTCTGCACGAGCTCCAGTTTCATCCGCGACAGTGTTCCCGAGAGCCCGCAGGCGCCCACGCGGACGGTGTGCTCCGGGTGCTCGTCCTCGTCGAGCGTGGTCGCGTAGCGCACGCGTACATCCATGGACTCGAACCACCACGCCGTCACGGGGTCGATGGGGATGCGAGCGGGGCCCTGCACCACGAGGTAGTCGTACCCGGCCTCGAGCGGATCCTTGAGCACCAGCGCGGGGTGCCCGTGCGAGAGCACGCTCCGCGTCGCGTGGCGTACCACGTCCTGATCGATCGAGAACCGATGGAGGGTGCGCTTGCGTCGCGGGCACGCGATCATCGAGCCACCCGCGACGACGACCGGGTCGCTTTGTTCGACGCGGTCCAGCGCGTGCTGGCATTCCACCAGGCCGCGCCCGGTGCAGATCGTGACGCGGATGCCCGCCGCCCGCGCGCGCGCCAAGGCCGTCGCGTTCTCGTCGCTCACCGTGCCCGCGGGATCGAAGAGCGTGCCGTCCAGGTCGATCGCGATCAGATCAATCCTCGCCATCCAGACTCCCGCTCCCTGCGATGGTGCGGCGGTTGCCATCCGCGTCGCGCCGAGGTGCCGTTCGCCCCATGAAGCTCTTGCCCCTGCCCGATCCGTCGGCCCGGCGATGCGCGCCCCGCGACGGCGTCGACCTCCCGTCTCTTTCCTTTCAAGGCCCCAGCACCTTCGTGCGCGCCAGATGCTCCAGCATCTCCCTCGGGATATCGCGTGCCCGCGCCGAGCCCATCACGCTCCCGTGGTCGGCGTCCGGGACGATCTCGATCCATCCGTTCTTGCCCTCGGGATAGACGAAGAAGTGCAGGGCGTCGATGGTTGGTTTGAGCTTCTCGACCGCTTCGTTGAGGTAGAAGCTGTCGAGCGAACCGACCAGGAGGCGGATCCGCTGGTGGAAGGTCAGGCCCCATGTCCCTTCGTTGGCCAGGGTCAGCGCGTGGATGTCGTAGTTCTTGTAGCGCTCGGCGACCGCGTGATCGATCACGCCCGACCGGGGATCGAAGAGCGCCGCGGGGTTGCCGCTCGCACCCCTGGGGCCCCAGGCCGCGAACCACGAATCCCACTGCTGCCCGCTCGTGTTGTCGGGGCCGAGCACTTCCTCCATCAGGTTTTCTTCTCGTACGCTCATGCGTGCCTCGCCATGGGCACGGAAGCTCGGGATTTCCTGCCCGCGGGCGTCCGCGTACATGTTCTGGTTCTCGTAGATGTCGCCGGCCTGCATCGCGTGAAAGTCGACGGGGTCCGGCGAGCTCGACCAGCACGCGCCGAACGTCTCGGGATAATTCAGCGCCAGCCACAGCGTGGACCATCCGCCCGACGAGTGCCCGCGCAGCATCCTCGCCGCGGGCGCCGCGACCAGCGGGTACTTCGCCTCGATCGCCGGGATCAATTCCTCGACCAGCGCCCGCCCGCATGGCCCGTTGTTGGCCGAATCCGCGAACAGCGTGTGCCCGTTCGGCGACTCGGGGTCGAGAACGATCCAGAACACCCGGCGCGAAAGCTCGCCGAACGGCTGATTCTCCGGCACGCGGTCGCGCCGGTTCGCCGCGCCCATCACGCCGCGATGATCGCCCCCGAACCCGGGAACCTCGTACACCGCGGCGTACTTCTGCTTGGGATCAAACCCACGCGGCAGGACGACGCCCGCGCGCAGCATCACGTCGGTCCCGCGAAACTCCGACAAAAGCTTCGACCTGATCTCCACGAATTCAACGCCCGCCCGCTCCGGCAACGGGTCCACCCTCACGACGCGATCGAGCGCGAGGTCCACGCCGGCCGGCTCGCCCTCGCGGACTTCCAGCTCGCGCACCTCCGACGTGAAGAGGTTGCCATCCTCTCGGCGCCACGAGCTGTTCTCACGCTTCAGGTCCAGCATCGCCTGCACCCGGTAGACGCCGGGGGAGAGCTTCGAGATCGGCCCGGGGAAGGATGTGGCGCTGTCGTCGATGACGGCCGACGCGCCGGGCGCCAGGTCCTTGACGTCGATGCCGAACATCGGCTGCGGATCATCCCAGAACGGGCCGTCGATCGGGTCGGCGTCGCCCACCCTTGATCCCTTGCGCGTGGTGAACACCACCAGCCGCCCGGTCGCGGTGGCTTCGCGAACCTCCTTCGAGAACGACACGCGGACCGTGATAGCGCCCGACCCGGCGGGATCAACAGGTGCCGTATCTCTCCGGGCGGCGGCCGGGCCGACCAGCGTGGACATGGCCAGGGATGCGCCGGCGATCGCCGCGCCGCGGATCGCCGCCAACGACAACAGCCGCCCGAGCCCGCACGTGTTCATGCGAAATGGTAGCAATGGCTCCCGTGTCCTCTTGAGATCACGGCGTCGCCCGCCGGGAGGCCGACCCGCGCGGCACGCGCGTGGACTCTCCGCACTCCGGGCCCGGCCACTCGCGGCTCTTCCTAGCACCCGGCCTCGAAGTGCTCGGCGAAGATGTCGTAGTCGTCGCCGTTCACGAAGCCGTCGCTGTTGAGGTCGGCCTCACCCTCGCCGCCCTCGAAGTGTTCCGCGAAGTGGTCGTAGTCGTCGCCGTTCACGAAGCCGTCGTGGTTGAAATCGGAGAGGCACCCGTTCTCGCCGAACGTCGCCGTCGCCGGGGACCACGACACGCTGGTGGTCGAGCCGTCGGTCACGACGCAGGCGAAGTAGTACGTCGCGGCATTGAGGTAGGCCGAATTGACCACGTGCGATCCGAGGGCCCCGGGCGAGTTGAGCGACGTTGGGATGAGAATCTCATGCCCATCAAAGGCCGGCGTGGTGTTGGCGTAGACCGTCACCCACGTCGGGTCTCCGTCGGGATCGCTCGAGTTCCATTCGACCTTCACGGTGTCGACGCCGTGGACCAGGTGCAGGTCCTGGGAGGGCTCGGTCACCGTGATGGAGGGGGTGGCGCTGGTCGCGGGGTCGATCGTGAGCGAATAGCTGGGGCTGGTTGTGCTCGCGCCGCCCGTGACCAGCGCCCAGTACCAGCCGCGGGGCTGGCCCGTGAGCAGGAGCTTCTCGAAGTTGGCGTTGGTGAAGCTCCCGGCGATCGCGCTCCCGTTGTCGTCGAAGAGGCGCAGATCGAGATTGCCCTGGCTGTTCTGGAAATCGATGCGGATGAAATCAGAGGATGTGCCCGTGCCCGGGCTGTAGAAGCGATACCAGTCCTGGTTCCCGGCGCGGTGCAGGTTCAGGCCGGAGATGGTCTTGACCGGGCCGACCGGACCGAGATTCGAGCTAAAGGCCGCGCCTTCGGTCCGCGCGCGCACCACGGCCATGGAGTCGTTGGGCTCGTAGCTGTCCGGCGGCGTCAGGCTCCCGTCGTAGATCGACACCGGGACGCGCGTGATGTTATTGCCCGCGTTGCTCTCCAGCAGGTGACGGTCGGGGTCGACCTCTGATTCGAGCCAGTAGTCGCCCGTGGGCACGTCCGTGATATCAATGCTCTGCCCGGCCAGGTTCTGGCTGTAGACGTCCATCCAGCCGACGCCCAGGCCCTGGGTCGTGCTGTCGCAGGAGCGGAACTGCCCCGCGGGGTTGAATCCCGGGAGCGAGGAATCGTAGACGACGAGATCAAGGATGCAGAAGCTGGTCTTGGTGCCCTGGGCGACGACGTCGCCAACGCCGTCGTTGGCCAGGCGTTCTCGCAGGCGATAGTTGCACCAGTTCTCGAAGTGGATGTGGTTGTGGACGGGGTGGTAGACGAAGCGTCCCGCGGGCCGATCGTACCACGAGCCGTCGGTGCGATAGACGCGCTGGATGACGTCCTGGGTGTTGTCGGGATAGCTCTGCCCGCCGTACAGGTACAGCTTTCCGGCGCCGATGTTCGCGGTGCCGTTGGACAGGCGCAGGTACGTGCGTCCGCCGGCGACGACGATGCTGCGGTCGTAGAGCTGGTCATCGTTGACGATGATGTCGGGCAGCAGGTCCTGCTGAGCCGCCGCGACCGAGGCAAGCGACGAGCAACCAACCAACGCGATGAGCGCCAAGGCCGAACGGTCCGACATGTTCAATCTCCCAAGGATCGGGCCGTAGCGTACCGCGCGGGGCGCCGGCGCGGAACGACGGAGCGAGGACCGCGGAGAAAAAAACCGCCCGGGCCGGGGCCCGGGCGGATCGAGGGATCAAGAGAGTGACAGGTCCGGTTCTCAGCAGCCGCCTTCGAAGTGCGACGCGAAGAAGTCGTAGTCGTCGCCGTTGATGAAGCCGTCGCCGTTGACGTCCGCGGCGGCGGTGCCGGCCTCGAACTCGGCGGCGAACGCGTCGTAGTCGTCGCCGTTGACGAACCCGTCGTGATTGAAGTCGGCCTCGCACCCGCCGCCGCAGTCGGGCGTGAGCACCTTGAAGGCGTCCACGCCGGCTTCGACGTTGTTGTCCAGGCCGGTGTCACGGGCGATGAAGCGCACCTTCATCTGGCTGGTCAGGGGCAGGATCGAGGAGAGCTGGAACTGCTTGTTGTACCAGCCGCCCGACGCCTCGGAGCTTCCAGCGGCGACGGTCTCGACCGTGGTCCAGCTGCCGCCGTTGTTGTTGGAGGCTTCGACGCTGAACGTATCGGTCGCCAGCGTGCCGGTGACCTTGTACCAGCGCGAGTACTGCACATAGACGTTGCCGGAGCTTCCGTCGAAGGTCGGGCTGGTCAGGGTGGTCGTGCCGCCGTCCACGTCCACGTTGGCGGCGAGGCCGGTGACATAGCACTTGCCCGAGCCATCGGCGTCGGTGCTGGGCGCGTTTCCGCCGGCGACCGGAACGCCGCGCTCCCAACCGCCCGCGGTGGCCGTGGTGCTCACGGCCCAGCCGGTGTTGGATTCGAAGTTATCGCTGAAGATGGCGTTGAGCCCGTTGCCCGAGAAGGTGCTGTAGGTCGAGGCGGGGGCGGTGGACGGATCGCTCTCGGTCGTGCCGTTGGTGGCGGTGGCGGTGAAGTAGTACTTCACGGTGTTGCCGCAGTTCGCCGCCGGGAACGTGGCGCGGTAGACCCCGCCGCCGATGTTCGACGCGATGACCTGGGCGTAGGAGCCGTCGCCCTCGGGGTCGACGAACATCTTCACGCCGTTGGCCGCCAGGACGAACGTGCCCTTGGCCGTCACCTTCACGTCGACGGTCGAGCCGCCGGCGGGGCTGATGTTGGCGGGCTTGCCCGAGGGGTAGGCGAAGTCGAACGGATCGAGCGGGGGGGCGTCCATGTTGTGGTCGCCGAAGCCCTGGGCGATCTGGTTGTAGTGGGGCGTGCCGTCCGTGATGTCCGCGTTGTTGTCGTCCAGCGTGAGGACGTCGATGGTGATCTGCGGCGTGATCTCGGTGCCGTTGTGGACCAGCACGCTGTTCACCGCCCAGCTCGACAGGAGGGCGCGGTAGGTCGAGGGATCGGTGTTGACCATGATGTTGCGGGTGCTCCACCAGCAGCCGGTGAGGAGCTGCCCGCAGTCGTGGATCTCGCCCGAGCAGGGATACTGCTTGGTGTTGTCGGCGGTGCGGATGCCGCTGTTGCACTGGTTGAGATAGAAGCCGTATCCGAGGATGGGGTCGTCGGAGATCATGACGCCGTTGAGGTCGCCGTAGCCTTCGCCGTACATGCCCTGGCCCGATCCGGCGACCTGCACCATGTGGTGCCCGTACTCGTGGTGGACCACGTCGCCGTACGCCGTGTTGGCGCATCCGCCGCCCGAGTTAT
>JABLTH010029501.1_pt1 | contig 40377 bp, 36 predicted proteins | sample 7875711 | NCBI WGS metagenome assembly JABLTH01 (sample SAMN14941262, study PRJNA633318) | bioreactor metagenome | isolation source: bioreactor | place: China | collected 2019-03-05 | reverse complement strand
GGGCACCAGGGAGCGGATCTTGCTGAAGGACACGCGCTGCCGGTAGATGTTCTGCTGAACGCTCATGGTTCACTCCGGGAGATCAGGATCCGGCCGGATTCCGGGGGGGTGTCCCTCGGGGTCGGGCCGCCTGGAGGAGAGGTGCTGACTCAGGCGAGGAAAGGCGGGGTAAGGCAAGGCGCGCGTCACGCCCGGGCAGGCCGAAGGCCGGACGCCTTCAGAGGGTCCGGCTCGACCGCCGTGGAGTGGCGTGGAGGGGTTCGTTCAATCGCTGCCCTTGGGGTGGTGCGACGCCCTGGGGAAATTCCAGGGCAAAGGAAGAATCATACCGCTCTTGGGGGAGACGCGCAAAGGGTAAGACGCCCGGGGCGCCTTACCCTCGCGAGTCCTCTGATGCCAAGGGTTACTTGACGGTGACCTTGGCGCCGGCGGCTTCCAGCTTTTCCTTGATCTTGCCGGCCTCTTCCTTGGAGACGCCCTCCTTGACCATCTTCGGGGCGCCGTCCACCAGGTCCTTGGCCTCCTTCAGGCCCAGGCCGGCGACGATCTCGCGGATCGCCTTGATGACGTTGAGCTTGTTCGCGCCACCATCGGTGAGTTCGACGTTGAACTCGGTCTGCTCCTCGGCAGCGGCCGCGGGGGCGGCGCCGCCGGCGGCCGGGGCGGCCATGGCGGCGGCGGAGACGCCGAAGCGCTCCTCGAGGGCCTTGACCAGGTTGGCGAGGTCAAGGACGGTCATGGTTTCGATTTCAGCGATGAGCTGGTCGGCAGTGAGAGCCATGATGGCCTCCAGAGATTGAAATGGTGAAAGTTCGAGGTTGAGGGGAGACTACTCGCCGGCCTTCTGCTTGCGGATGCCTTCGAGGGCGACCGCCAGGCCGGAGATGGGGTACTTCATGAGGTAGAGCAGCTTGGAGAGGAGCACCTCGCGGCTGGGGAGTTCCGCCAGCTGCTGGATGTCCGCCAGGCCGATCTGCTTGCCATCCATCACGCCGGCCTTGAAGGAGGCGGCGGGATTGTCCTTCAGGAAGGCATGGAGCGCCTTGGCCAGGGCCAGGACGTCCTCGTGGGTGGTGGCCACCGCGCTGGCGCCCTTGAAGGCCCCGGAGAGGGGCTCGAAGGGCGTCTCCTTGACGGCGAGGCGCAGGAGGGTGTTCTTGGACACCCGGTACTGGCCCTTCCCGTCCCGGACGCTCTTGCGGAAGGCCGTGTCCTTCTCGACGGTGAGGCCCTTGAACTCGATCACCACCGCGGTGGTGGCGGAGGCGAAGGCCTCCTTGAGCTCGGCGACTTCTGCGATCTTCGTGTTCTTGTCCATGGCCTACCTCACTTCGCTTCCGCGACGGCGGCGGAAAGGGTGACGGAGGGGCCCATGGTGGAGGCGATGTGGATCGCCTTCACGTACTTGCCCTTGGCCGCCGCAGGCTTGGCCTTCACGACGGCGTCGATCAGGGCCTTGGCGTTCTCCGAGAGCTTCTCGACGCCGAAGGAGAGCTTGCCGACGGGGGCGTGGATGATCGCGGTCTTGTCGACGCGGTATTCCACCTTGCCCGCCTTGATCTCCTTGATGGCCTTGGCCACGTCGAAGGTCACGGTGCCCGTCTTGGGGTTGGGCATGAGGCCGCGGGGGCCGAGCACCTTGCCCAGGCGTCCCACGCCCTTCATCATGTCCGGGGTCGCGACGAGGGCATCGAAATCGAGGAATCCGCCGGCGATCTTCTCGACGAGATCGTCGCCGCCCACGATTTCTGCGCCCGCGCCTTCCGCTTCCTTGATCTTCTCGCCCTGGGCGATGACGGCCACCCGCATGGTCTTGCCCGTTCCGTGGGGCAGGACGATGGTGCCGCGGACCATCTGGTCCGCGTGCCGGGGGTCGACACCGAGCCGGAGGTGGACTTCCACGGTCTCGTCGAACTTGGCGTACGCCGCGTCCTTGACGGCCTGGAGGCCCTCGCTCAGCTCATAGGGGCGATCTTCGATCTTGGCCGCGGCAGCCCGGTACTTCTTTCCGGTTTTTGCCATGTTGGCTCCTTACGAATGATCTCCCGCGGAAACGGCCGCGGTGGCCGGGAGCCCCGCACGGCGCGGGGCTGCCTGTTGAAAGCTCAGTCGACGATCTCCACGTCCATGGACTTGGCGCTGCCGGCGATGCAGGCCATGGCGGCCTCCAGGCTGCCGGCGGTCAGGTCGGGCATCTTCACCTTGGCGATCTCGGCGATCTGGGCCTTGGTGATCTTGCCCACCTTCTGCTTGTTGGGCGTGGCGCTGCCCTTCTCGAGGCCGATCTTCTTCTTGATCAGCACGGCCGCGGGGGGGGTCTTGAGGATGAAGCTGAAGCTCCGGTCGGCATAGACCGTGATCACCACGGGGAGCGTGGTGCCCTTCTCCACGGCGCCCACGGACTTCGCGTTGAACTGCTTCACGAACTCCATGATGTTGACGCCGTGCTGGCCCAGCGCCGGGCCGACCGGCGGGGCCGGCGTGGCCTCGCCCGCGGGCAGCTGCAGCTTGATGTAGCCGGTGATCTTCTTAGCCATGTGTGTTCTCCCGCAGGGATTCCGGCGAATGCCGGCGACCGCTGCCTTGAAGGGCCGGAGCGCCTAGCGCTTCTCGACCTGGATGAAATCGAGCTCCACGGGGGTGCTGCGACCGAACACCGTCACCATCACCTTGATGGTGGAGCGCTCTTCGTGGATCTCGTCCACGTCCCCCTCGAAGTTGGCGAAGGGGCCATCAATGATACGGACCTTCTCGCCCTTTTCAAAGTGGTATTTCGGCTTGGGCTTCTCCTGCGTCTCTTCCTGGTGGTTCATGATCTGCCGCACCTCGTCGTCGGTGAGGGGCGTGGGGCGCTTCTTGTTCGCCCCCACGAAGCTCGTCACCTTCGGGGTGTTGCGGACCAGGTGCCAGTCGGCGTCCTCCATCTCGAAGGTCCCGCCCTTCTGGGTCACGGCGATCTGGACCAGGAGGTAGCCCGGGAAGGACTTGCGCTTCTTCAGGACGCGCTCCTTCCGGCCCGACTTGGCGTCCACCTTCATCTCCTCGTAGGTCTCCTCGGGGACCTGGATGTCCCCGAAGAAGGCCTCGCGCTCCTCCATCTTGATGCGCTGGCGGAGCTGCTCCATCACCTTGGCCTCGTAGCCCGAGTAGGTGTGGATGATGAACCACTTCATGAGCCGCTCGGGGGCCGCGGGGACGGCGGCCGGGGCATTGAGATCAACGAGGTCGGTCAAGGGGCCTCCTCAGGAGTGGGGAAGGATGCGCTGCATGACCCAGGTCAGGCCCAGATCCGCCAGCCACAGGAAGAGCCCCACGAAGACCGAGATGAGGATCACGGTGACCGTGCTGCTGACGACCTTCTCGCGGTTCGGCCAGTCCACGCGCTGGAGTTCGGCGGCGAGATCCTTGGCCTGCTGTTTGATGGTGGCGATCAATGGGGGTCCCTTCGATGCCGGGTGAGTGAAACAACCTGGCCCCGGTCTTGGAAAGCCGGGGCCAGGTCCGAAGTGGCAGGGGAGACAGGGTTCGAACCCGCGACCTGCGGATTTGGAGTCCGCTGCTCTACCAGCTGAGCTACTCCCCTTCGGAGATCGGAACCGGGCCGCCTACGTTGGCCGGCAGCCCGGTCGTTTTCAGGCTTTGGCTTCGCGGTGGCCGGTCTGGTGGCCACAGAAGCGACAGAACTTCTTGAACTCGAGCTTCCCGGTGGTGGTCCGCTTGTTCTTGGTGGTGGTGTAGTTCTTACGCTTGCAGTCGGTGCACTGGAGGGCCACGATCTCGCGCATGTCAGACTCCTAACGATTCCCCCGGGAGGGGGATGGGGCTCAGGCCAGGATCGTGTCCACGTTGCCGGCGCCCACGGTGCGGCCGCCTTCGCGGATGGCGAACTTGAGGCCCTTGTCCATGGCGATGGGCTGGATGAGCTCCACCGTCAGGGTCACGTTGTCGCCCGGCATGACCATCTCGCGGCCGGCCTCCAGCTCGATGGAGCCGGTGACGTCCGTGGTGCGGAAGTAGAACTGCGGGCGGTACTTGTTGAAGAACGGCGTGTGGCGGCCGCCCTCTTCCTTGGAGAGGACGTAGACCTGGGCCGTGAACTTGGTGTGGGGCGTGATGCTGCCGGGCTTGCAGAGCACCTGGCCGCGCTCCACGTCCTTGCGCTCGATGCCGCGGAGCAGGATGCCGGCGTTGTCGCCCGCCTGGCCCTGGTCGAGGGACTTGCGGAACATCTCGATGCCGGTGACGACCTTCTTCTGGGTGTCGCGGATGCCGACGATCTCGATCTCGTCGCCGACCTTCACGACGCCGGCCTCGATGCGGCCGGTCACCACGGTGCCGCGGCCGGTGATGGTGAAGACGTCCTCGACGGGCATGATGAAGGGCTTGTCCACGTCGCGGGCCGGAGTCGGGATGTAGCTGTCCACGGCGGCCATCAGCTCATGGATGCAGGCGCAACGCGGGTCGTCGGGATTGCCGGTCTCGGAGATGCCGGTCAGGGCCTCGCGGGCGGAGCCCTTGACGATGGGGATCTCGTCGCCGGGGAAGCTGTAGCTGGAGAGCAGGTCGCGGATCTCCATCTCGACCAGGTCGGCCAGCTCAGGGTCGGCGATGTCGATCTTGTTCATGAAGACGACCATGGCCGGCACGCCCACCTGGCGGGCCAGGAGGATGTGCTCGCGGGTCTGGGGCATCGGGCCGTCGGTGGCGGCCACCACGAGGATGGCGCCGTCCATCTGGGCCGCGCCGGTGATCATGTTCTTCACGTAGTCGGCGTGGCCGGGGCAGTCCACATGCGCGTAGTGGCGGGTCGTGGTCTGGTACTCGACGTGGGCCGTGTTGATCGTGATCCCGCGGGCCTTCTCCTCCGGCGCGGAGTCGATCTGGTCGTAGGACTTCGTCTCGCCGCCGTGCTTCTTGGCCAGCACGAAGGTGATGGCGGCGGTGAGGGTGGTCTTGCCGTGGTCCACGTGGCCGATGGTGCCGATGTTGACGTGCGGCTTCGAACGATCAAATTTTTCTTTGGCCACGAGTGCCTCCGTTGAAGTGGATGGGGATGTGAGGAGCTTGGGGGTTGAACAGGCCAGGACTGGAGCCCACACCCGGGATTGAACCGGGGACCTCTTCCTTACCAAGGAAGTGCTCTGCCACTGAGCTATGTGGGCCTTGGAACCTCGGGAGCGGGTCTCCCGTGCGGCAGCTGGAGCGGGAAACGGGGCTCGAACCCGCGACATTCAGCTTGGAAGGCTGACGCTCTACCAACTGAGCTATTCCCGCCCTGTCCTTCGAAAGAGTGGCCAGCCTTCCGCGAAAGAGCTGGTGCCGAGAGAAGGATTCGAACCTCCGTAGCGCGTCAGCGCGGCAGATTTACAGTCTGCTGCCATTAACCACTCGGCCATCTCGGCGATGTCTCACTGCACCGTCCAGGTAGGGCGCTGCGAGGCAGGGCTTCCCTGAGACGGAACATGCAGGCTATCACGGGGCTAGGACCCGAGCAAGGGGAAAGAAGCCGGCCCGCGGGGCCCCCTTCAGCCCCGCCGCGCCAGGATCTGGTAGAGGGCCGCGGCCGCCGCGGCGCTCACGTTCAGGCTCTCCGTCCCCCCGGGCATGGGCAGGGCGAGAAGGCCGTCGCACCGCTCGGCGATCTTCTGGTGCAGGCCCTCGCCCTCCGAGCCCAGGACGAGCACCGTGGCCCGGTCGAAGGACTCCCCGAAGAGCGGCCTGCTCCCGGGTCCGGCCGAGAGGCCGTAGATCCAGGCCCCGGCCTCCTTCAGTTCGTCGAGGGCGCGCCCCAGGTTGACCACCCGGACCAGGGGGACGCGGCCCGCGGTCCCGGCGGAGGCCCGGACGACCGCCTCGTTGACCTGGGCGCTCCGCCGCTCGGGGAAGACCACGCCGTCCACCCCGACCGCGGCCGCGGTGCGCAGGATGGCCCCGAAGTTGTGCGGGTCCGTCACGCCGTCCAGGGCGAGGACCAGGCTCCCGGCGCCCTGCCGGCGCACCTTCGCCGCCAGGTCCTCCAGGCTGCCAAGGGGGACGCCGGACCCTTCGCCCACCACGCCGTTGTGGCGCTGCCCCTCGGCCCGGCGGTCCAGCGCTTCCAGGGGTTCCCGGTGGACCACCACGCCGGCGGCCCGGGCCGATTCGCGCAGGCGCGCGTGGCGGTCCCACGCCCCGGGGGCGATGCGGAGCACCTGGAGCTCGCCTCGCGCCAGGGCCTCCTCGCATGCGTGGGGGCCCAGCAGGCGCATCAGAAGGAGACCTTGTACCCCAGGGCGTACAGGTGCCCGGAATTCTCGATCCGGGAGTTCGTCCCCGTGCTCCGGTACCCCGAGATGCTCCACACCCCGTCCAGCCGACGGGTGTCCACATCCTGGGATTGGCGGACCTGGTAGCCCAGGGAGAGTTCCCCGCGCCCGAAGCGGTAGGTGGCGCCCACGGAGAAGCCCGCGGCCCGGGCGCCGCCGAGGATGGGCTCGATCTGCGCGTCTTCGCGAAGCCCTTGGTCCATGGCGAATCCTCCCCGCACGGTCCAGGCCTTCCCCAGCGACAGTTCCCCCATGAGGCTCAGCCCGATGGAACGTTGGCCGAGGAAGGGCCCCGCCGGACTGGAGATCCTGCCGCTCGGCGTGTCCAGGGCCGCCTGGCCCGGCAGCTCGAGCTTGGCGCCGTCGGTGTACCGGAGGTCCAGCTCCCACGTGAAGATGTTCGAGGGGCGGTGCCGGAGGCCCAGGGCCGCGCGCGCCGGGAGCTGGATCCGCTCCGTGCCGGTTCGGGGCGTGGAAAGCGCCTTGAGGGCGGCGCCCTGGGTCGCGATGCCCAGCGGCGGGGCGCTCAGGCCGTCGGTGGCGACATAGGAGGCGGGACGCTGGCCGAAGGAGGCCTTGAGCTTCATGTCCCCGCTCAGCCCGCCCTGGTAGGCCAGCCCGAGGGTCCACCGGGGATTGATGGCCCAGCGGAGCCCGAAGGAGGCGCTGGGCACGGTGGCGTCCCCTTCCTGGCGCACCTGCTGCTCCATGAGGCCCTGGGCCGGGTTCCCGGAGCCCACCGGGCGGGTGGGGTCCACCGGGACCGGGGCCCGGAGGGAGGCGCCGGAGGCGTAGTCGATGCGAACCGCCCCGAAGCCGAGGCCCAGGGACACGTCCTCGCGCAGGGCGACGGCGATCTGCGCTTCGACGCGCCTCGCCTCGAGGTTGATCTCGTCCCCGAGGAAGCGCGTGGTGGTTTCAGGGCCGAACACCGCGTGGCGGAGGAACGGGGTGTCCACTTTGAGCCCCAGGGCGAAGCGCTTGTTCATCACCCAGGCCGCCCCGAAGGCGGGGAGCACGCGGTTCCGGTCGGTGCTGTAGAGGGTGCGCTGATTGCTTTCGAGGGTGTCCTGGGAGCTCTGGAACTCCTGGCCGCCGGAGAGATAGACGCCACCCCGCCCGGGGAGCGTGACGAGAAGGGCGGGGTTCATCGCGGCGGCCTCGAGGCTCCGGCCGAACGCGACCCCGGCGCCGGAGCGGGCGATCCCGACGGGATCGGAGGCGGGGACCGCCAGGAGCCCCTGGGCCTGGAGGGCGGTCCCCCCCGCCACGAGCATCAGGGCCCTGGTGGCCAGGGACAGCCTGCACTTCGCCTCGAATCGCGCCATACGTCGTCACTCCGCTTTCCAGGGGGGCCTACCGCCGTTGGGTGTGGCGGCGCCACCCCGGGTTCCAACCCTTCTTCCCAGCATCGCCGCAAGCCGCGGATTGTCCAAGCGCGGGAAAGCAAAGGGGCCGTCGCCGGCCCCTTTGCGCAGGAGTCCCCACCCTCAGGACAGGGGCGCCAGCAGGTCCCGGTACTTAGGCAGGGGCCAGCCTTCGGCGTTGCAGCCCTCCTCCAAGGTGTCGAGGACGTCCCGGAGGCCATCCATCGCCCCGCGCACGCCGTGGCCGAAGGCCTGCGTCCGGGCATCGTGGTGCTCCTGGGCCTCCGCTTCGGACAGGGCCTTCACCAGCGCCAGCAGGCGCGTCTGGGCCTCTCCCGCCAGGTGGGCCTGGGCCTGGAGGGACGCCTTGAGGGCGTCCGGAACCTCGAGACCGGCCTTGGCGAGGGCGCCCAGGGCGCCGGCCCGGGCTCCCAGGTCCGCGAGGACGGCCGGGAGGATCTGGGTCTCGGCCATCTCGCGGAGCACCTGGGCCTCGATGCTGAGGGCCTTCTGGTACTGCTCATGGCGGATGTGGACCCGGGCGTCGAGCTCCTCCGCGGTGAGGACCCCGGTCTGGATGAAGACGCGCTTCGCCGCCTCGCCGTCCCAGATCTTCAAGGCGGCCACGGTGTCCTTGGCGTGGGGAAGCCCGCGGCGTTCGGCCTCCTGCTTCCACTCCTCGCTGTAGCCGTTGCCCTCGAATCGGATGGCCTTGGTCTCCACCACCGCCTGTCGCACGACCGCCATGACCGCCTCGCGATGCGGCGTTCCGCGGCCCTCCTCGGCCTCCAGCGCGGCGTTCAGCTCGCCCAGGGCCTCCGCCACGCAGGCGTTGATGACCGTCAGCGGCAAGGCGATGGGCTGGCTGGAGCCCACCGCGCGGAACTCGAACTTGTTGCCGGTGAAGGCGAAGGGCGAGGTGCGGTTGCGGTCGGTGAAGTCCTTCTCGATGTGGGGGAGGTTCGCGATCTCGAGGAGCTGCTGCTCCGCGCGGCCGCTGATCTCCCCGCGCTCGATGGCGTCGAGGATGCCGTTCAGGTGCCCGCCTAGGAACACGCTCATGATGGCCGGCGGGGCCTCGTTCGCCCCGAGCCGGTGGTCGTTGTTGGCGGAGGCGATGGCGGCCCGCAGCAGGCCCCCGTGGCGGTGGATGGCCTTGAGGGTGGCGGCCAGGAAGTAGAGGAAGCTGAGGTTCTCCTCCGGGGTCCGGCCGGGCTCGAGGAGGTTCATCCCGCCATCCGTGGCGAGGCTCCAGTTCACGTGCTTGCCGCTGCCGTTGACGCCCGCGAAGGGCTTCTCGTGGAGCAGCACCATGAAGCCGTGGCGCTCGCCCACGGTCTTCAGGATCTCCATGAGGAGCTGGTTGTGGTCCGAGGCCAGGTTCGCGGCCTCGTAGATGGGGGCGATCTCGAACTGGTTCGGGGCGACCTCGTTGTGGCGGGTCTTGGCGGGGATGCCCAGCTTGAAGCACTCGATCTCGACCTCCTGCATGAAGCCGAGGACCCGCTCCTTGATGGAGCCGAAGTAGTGGTCCTCCAGCTCCTGGCCCTTCGGGGGCCGCGCGCCCTGGAGGGTGCGCTGGGCGAAGAGGAGGTCCGGGCGCTGCTGGGCCAGCTCCAGGTCCACCAGGAAGTACTCCTGCTCGGGGCCGCACTGGGCCACCACGTGGTCGGCCTGGATCCCGAAGCGCTTGAGGCCACGGACCGCGGCCTTGCTGACCACGTCCATGGAGCGCAGGAGGGGCACCTTCTGGTCGAGGGCCTCGCCGTGGTAGCCCACGAAGGCGGTGGGGATGCACAGCGTGATCCCCAACGGGCCCTCCATCAGGAAGGCCGGCGAGGTGGGATCCCAGGCGGTGTAGCCCCGGGCCTCGAAGGTGGCCCGCAGGCCGCCGCTGGGGAAGGAGCTGGCGTCCGGCTCGCCCTGGGTGAGCTGGGAGCCGCTGAAGCGCTCGATGACCTGCCCCGGCTCGTCCCAGCTGATGAAGGCGTCGTGCTTCTCCGCCGTGGCCCCGGTCATGGGCAGGAACCAGTGGGTGAAGTGGGTGGCGCCGTGCTCCAGGGCCCATTCCTTCATGGACTGGGCCACGCCGTGGGCCACCTCTGCGCTCAGGCGCTGGCCCTTCCGGAGGGCCTCCCTGAAGGCCTTGTAGACGTCCTTGGGGAGCCGCTCCTTCATGGCGCGGTCGCCGAAGGTGTTGCACCCGAAGTACTGGCTGACCTTCATCTGGTCGAGCCTTAAAATGTCGCTCGAAGCCGCCGCCTTGCCCATGCCACCCTCCCCGTGGATGTGATGAAAAAGAACGATCCCAAGCCCCTGAATGAGAGCTCGGCGGAACGTCCTGGTGAATTGGCCCAACGCCTCGACCAAGGTAGGGCTGGAACCCTTGAAAAACAAGGCGAAATTGCGGATTCCAGGGCTCTTGACCTGCTGGCAGGATTATCGGATCACCAATCGTGTCTCCCCCGCCCGGCCGCCCTCGCCTGGGAGCGCGCGGTGTTCTCGGAGTGCTTCCTTCAGGAAGGTCCCCGGCGGCGGGTGTCCGCGTTCCTCGCCCGCAAGGCCTAAACTGGCTCCATGAGCGCCGCCGCCCCGTACGTCCCCGACCTGGAGAGCCTGGACCCTTCGCTGGACCTGGTCGCGGAGATCCGCCGCCTCAAGGCCGCGCGCAACGCCGTCATCCTGGCCCACTACTACCAGGAGCCGGAGATCCAGGACATCGCCGACTTCGTGGGGGACAGCCTGCAGCTCAGCCAGCAGGCGGCCGCCACGGATGCCGACGTCATCGCCTTCTGCGGCGTGCACTTCATGGCGGAGACGGCGAAGATCCTCAACCCGGCCAAGAAGGTCGTCATCCCCGACCTGGACGCGGGCTGCAGCCTGGCGGACCGGTGCACCGGCGAGGCCTTCGGCCGCTGGCTCCAGCAGTACCCGGACCACGAGGTGGTGAGCTACATCAACTGCTCCGCCGAGGTGAAGGCGCTGAGCACGGTGATCTGCACCAGCAGCAACGCCGTGCGCGTGGTGGAGAGCATCCCGAAGGACCGGAAGATCGTCTTCGCCCCGGACCGCCACCTGGGCAAGTGGGTGCAGAAGCAGACGGGCCGGGAGATGGTCCTGTGGCCCGGCTTCTGCATCGTGCACGAGCAGTTCACCGCCAAGCGCGTGGCCGCCCTCCGGGCCCAGCATCCCCAAGCCAGGCTCATCGCCCATCCCGAGTGCGACGCCACGGTGAGCCAGCTGGCGGACTTCGTGGGCAGCACGGCCGCCCTGCTCCGCTACGTCAGGGAGAGCCCGGCGCGGGCCTTCATCGTCGCCACCGAGGCGGGCATCCTGCACCAGATGCGCAAGGCCAGGCCCGACGCCGAGCTCGTGCCGGCCCCCGCGGACAGCGGCTGCAACTGCTCGCTGTGCCCCTACATGAAGCTCAACAGCCTCGAGAAGCTCTGCCTCGCCCTGCGGGACCTGCAGCCCGAGATCACCCTGGACGAAGGGGTGCGCCTGCGCGCCCTGAAGCCTCTCCAGCGCATGCTGGTACTCGGCTGATCCGTGCTCAGCCGCCGGGTCACGCGCTTCCAGCCCAGCCGCGGCAGCAACAAGCCCACGGTCTGGCAGAAGCTCCAGCAGTTCGGCGGCCTGGCCCTCCTCATCCTCGCGGGGGCCGTGGTGGCGCTGGGGCTCTTCTGGGCGCCCAAGCAGCTGGCCAAGAACCACCGCCAGCAGCTCATGGACGAGTTCAACGCGAAGAATTTCGACAACACCTCCCTGGTGGAGAAGCACTGGATGGCCCTGCCCTGGCTGCCCAACTTCCGGGAAGGGGACGAGCCCGGCGTGAAGGAGTTCCTGCGGAAGCAGCCCCTGGTGGTGGCGGCCTTGAACCGCTGGGAGACCCGGTCCCTCTGGGTCCGCGACGGGAACCGCTTCGTGCGCGCCACCGAGAGCCCGCTGGTGCAGACCTACCGGTCCTGGATCACCCAGGCCGAGATGGCCCAGCGCTTCCAGTGGCTTCCCACCGAGATCGAGGACCCCGAGCACGATCGCATCGCCAGCACGGTGCTCCTGGGGGACCAGTGGATCGTCATCAAGCGGTGGGAGCCCGGGACCCCGGAGGTCGAGGCGGCCCTCCGCCAGGTATTCGGGGAGAAGGCGCCCATCCGGGTGGGCCTGGCGATCCAGAAGAAGCTCCGCCGAGACATGCCCATGGAGGACTGGGGGCGGGAACCCAACCTCCAGGTGGATCCAGGCCGCATGGTCCGCTCCACCGTGAACCTGCCCGCCAGCAGCGACTACTTCGGGAAGGAATGGTTGCTGGTCGCCCTGCCCTGGGAGGAGGAGGACCGGGCCTTCTCGAGCCAGCTCTCCAACCGCCGCTGGATCGTCCGGGGCTCCGCCCTCGGCGTGGCCCTCCTGGTCGTCCTGGGCCTCTGGCTCCGGCACCGTGTCCGGCAGCGGGCCATCCTGGACATGGACCGGCTTGCCAGCCTCACCCACAGCCTCAAGACGCCCCTGGCGGTGCTCAAGTTCCGCTGCGATACCCTGCGCCTGGGCCGCCTCACCCCGGACCAGACGGATGAGGAGCTCCTGAAGCTGGGGGAGGAGGTGGACCGCCTGACCACACTGATCGAGACGGGCCTGATGGCCCTCAAGGGCGAATCCAGCGGCGCGCCGAAGGCCGAGGTCACCCGGGAATGGCTGGAGGACGTGGCCGCGGACCTCCAGGTGGCCTTCGAGGCCGAAGGCCGCGCGCTGGAGCTCCACCTCTGCGAGGACGCGGGTCGCGCGGCCCTGTCCAGCCTGCGCTCTGCCCTGTTCACCCTCCTCGAGAACGCCCTCTTCCACGGGGACGGGACCGTGGCCCTCGAAACGTGGAGGGTCCGGCGCAAGCTCCTGATCCGGGTCTCGGACGAAGGCCAGCCCCTGGAGCCCGCCCAGCTCGCCTCCCTCGGGCGGCCCTACATGCGATTCCGGATCAAGGGGCGGGAAGGCTTCAAGCGCGAGGGCCAGGGGCTCGGCGTCAGCCTCCTTTGCCAGGTGGCCGACCGGGAGGGCTGGGGCCTCGTCTTCTCCACCGGGGGCGGGAAGGGACTCATCGCCACCCTCGAGATTCCCGTCGGACCGTCCCTGGGCGCCGAGCGGGCCGGCCTGACCGGATGGTGGCAGCGGCTGCGCCGGCCAGGCCCGGCGGCCCAAAAGGGCGAAGCCTGATCCCCCCTGCCCTTCCTTGCAAAACCGGCCGAAGTTGGGGACTGTGGAGGCATTGTTCCTTGAGGCCTGCGCGTGACCCACATCCTCGTGGTGGAGGATGAGCCCAGCCTCCGCCAACTGCTCGCCAACAACCTGACCTTCGAAGGCTACACGGTGGACGCCGTCGCGGACGGCATCCCCGCCCTGGCCTCCCAGCAGGCGCGGCCCGCGGACCTCATCATCCTCGACCTCATGCTCCCGGAGATGGACGGCTTCCGGGTCCTGCGCGCGCTGCGCGAGCGCCAGGACCAGGTGCCGGTGCTCATGCTCACCGCCCGCGGCGCGGAGAACGACCGGGTGCAGGGGCTCTCCCTCGGCGCGGACGACTACCTCGTGAAGCCCTTCTCGGTGCTCGAGCTGGTGGCCCGGGTGAAGGCCATCCTCCGCCGGACCCGCCCCGTGGACCGGCCCCAGACCATGCGGTCGGGGCCCTTCCGGTTCAACATCCCGGCCCTGGAAGTCACCCGCGAAGGCAAGCCCCTGGACCTGACCCCCCGGGAATTCCGCCTCCTGGAGATCCTGGTCACCCATCCCGGGCGCACCCACAGCCGGAACGAGCTGCTGCAGCTCGCCTGGGAGGCGGACGCCCGGCCCTCCCCCCGCACCGTGGACGTCCACGTCGCGAACCTCCGCAAGAAGCTGGAGGGCGCCGACGGACACACCTGGATCGCCACGGTGGGGCGCGAAGGCTACCGGTGGACCGAACCCGTGGAGTGGGACACCCTGGCCTGAACCCGGAGCGCCTGGCCTGGCCTCGCTCGACCGCGGCCGGCCCAAGCGCCCCTGACGGCCCGCTCGGAACCGCACCGGTCGGACCGCAAGGGCCGCTAGACCGTGGACGGCACAAGCGGCCCTAAGGCCACTGTGTGGCCAAAGGGCCGCTAGACCGTGGACGGCACAAGCGGCCCTAAGGCCACTGCGTGGCCAAAGGGCCGCTAGACCGTGGACGGCACAAGCGGCCCTAAGGCCACTGCGTGGCCAAAGGGCCGCTAGACTGCGGCATGGCCCAGCCCCCGACCTGGAACCCGCACAGCTGGCAGGCCCGTCCCGCCAGCCAGCAGCCCGCCTACCCCGACCCCTCCGAGGTGGAAAAGGCCCTGGCCCAGCTCCGGAGGCTTCCGCCCCTGGTGGTGCCCGAGGAGGTGGACCGCCTCCAGGGCCTTCTGGCGGAGGCCGCGGCCGGCAAGCGTTTCCTGCTCCAGGGGGGCGACTGCGCCGAGCAGTTCAAGGACTGCACCGCCGAGGCCATCGCCGACAAGCTGCGGGTCATCCTCCAGATGTCCGTGGTGCTGACCCACAGCGGGCGCCGCCCCGTGGTGCGGGTGGGGCGCATCGCCGGGCAGTACGCCAAGCCCCGCAGCAGCGACACGGAAACGGTCCGCGGACGGGAGCTCCCGAGCTACCGCGGGGACCTGGTGAACGGGCTGGCCGCCACGGAGGCCGCGCGCCGCCCGGACCCGCAGCGGATGGTCCAGGCCTACTTCCACGCCGCCGCCACCCTGAACCACCTCCGCGCCCTCATCGAAGGCGGCTTCGCCGACCTCCACCACCCGGAACGCTGGGAACTGAACCAGCCGTCCACCCAGGCCTACCGGGAGGTGCTGGAGCAGGTGAAGGAGAGCCTCGACTTCCTCAGCGCCCTGGGCAACCTCGAGCGGGGCGCCCTCGAGCGCATCGACTTCTTCACCAGCCATGAGGCCCTCCTCCTGCCCTACGAGGAGGCCCTCACCCGCTGGGTGCCCGGCCACGCGGACAGCAGCGCCCAGGGCCTCGGGCGGGGCGCCCACTACAACCTCGGCGCCCACATGCTCTGGGTGGGGGAGCGCACACGCACCCTCGCGGGGGCACACCTAGAGTACCTGCGGGGCATCGCCAACCCGGTCGGGGTCAAGGTCGGCCCCAGCGCCTCCCCCGAGGACCTGGTGAGGATCCTGGACCTCCTGGACCCGCTCCAGCGCCCCGGCCGCGTCACCCTCATCACCCGCTTCGGGGTCGACGGGATCGCCGAGGCCCTGCCGCCCTTCATCCGCGCCGTGAAGCGCGCCGGCCGCCAGGTCCTGTGGTCCTGCGACCCCATGCACGGCAACGGGATCAAGAGCGGGAGCGGCCTGAAGACCCGCCGCTTCGACGCCATCCTCGGGGAGCTGCGGAAGGCCTTCGAGATCCACCGGGAGCATGGTTCCCACCTGGGCGGCGTCCACTTCGAACTCACCGGGGAGGCCGTCACCGAATGCATCGGCGGCAGCGCGGGCCCCAGCGAGGCCGACCTGCCCCGGGCTTACGAGACGGGCTGCGATCCCCGGCTCAACGGCCAGCAGAGTCTGGAGATGGCCTTCCTGATCGCAGGCATGCTCCGGGGCTGAGCCGATTCCTCCAGGGCGGAGCTGCTTGTACTCCCCGCCGGATGAAAGGAGGATTATCCTTGGATCCCGGACGAACGACCGACTCCACACGGAGTCCATCCAGGCGGCCCTGTGAACCCCTACGAGATCCTCCAGATTCAAGAAGGTGCGAGCCCCGAAGAGGTGCGTGCGGCCTACCAGCGCCTGGCCGCCCACTGGAATCCTGAGAACTTCCCCCCGGAGCAGAGGCTCCAGGTGGCCCTGCGCCGCCGCGAGTTGGCGGAGGCCTTGACCATGCTCCAGTACCAGGAGCGCCCGCCGGCCCAGACGCCGCCCGCCCCCCCCTCCCCTGTCCAGGCGGCACCGACCCTCGACGACTTCGCCCTTCCCGACCCGGATTCGGCCCTGCCGCTTGAACTCGCGCCTGCTGCCCCCCGCGACGGGGTCCTGGACTCGGGTCCCCAGGACCCCCTGTCCCGCGCCAAGCGCCTCCTGGCATCCGAGCGCCTGGACGAAGCCCTGGCCCAGATCCAACTCGCGCTCGAAGAGAACCAGGACAAGCACGAGCACCACTTGGTCCACGCCCGCATCCTCGAGGCAAAGGGCGGTGACCACCGCAGCCTTGTCGCAGCCCTGGAACGCTGCCTCGCCCTGGACAGGCGGGACATCGAGAGCGCCATCAAGCTCGCCCAGACCTACCAGGCCCACGGGATGCACACGCGCGCGACCCGGTACTGGGAGATGGCCTACCACATCAACCCGGAACATCCCCACTTCCAGAAACCAGCCGAGAAGGCTTCGGTGAAGGAGAAGGCCCTGGAAACCGCCGCCGACCTGAAGGGCTCCGTCCAGGGGATCTTCGAAGGGGCCAAGGGCTTGTTCAAGCTCGGCGGCAAGGGCTGAACACCAACCTCAGGGGACGGGTCGCACCCTGGCGTTCAACGCCTCCCAGGGTGCCCGCAATTCAACGATCACGCTGCCTCCTGGCTCCGACAAGGCCTTCCAGCGTGGCGGGGGCAGCAGGCAGACCTCCGCGGGCCGCAGGGCGGGAAGCTCCAACTCGTCCCACACCGAGAATGCGGTGCTGCGGTGCTGCAATCCCGAGTTCAACTCGAGTCTTCCGACGGGCAGGCCCCCAGGCAGCACCCAGGCTCCGAGCACCGTGACATCGGGGCCTTCGAAGGCCAGGCACCAGCCTGCGACATGTCCTCCGCTCAGTCCGATGGCCGCCAGGGTTGCAAAGGGCATCGTCCCGAAGTCCACCCCTGCGCCGCGGACGGCCAGCCGGTCCAGCAGCACGCCAGAGGCGGTGCGCAGGGCCGCGGGCCTGGGCAGGCAGGGCAGGAGGCGCACGGACTCCAGGCGCGGCGCCAGGATCTCCGGCAGGTCGCCCCGCTTGGCCCACTTCTCCGCGTAGGCGAAGGTCTGCCGGGCCCGCTGGAGGGCCCGCGGCCCCGATTCCAGCAGCAGCCGCAGGCTCGGCGGCACCAGGGCCTCCGCCAGCGCCTCGGGACGCCCTTCCCCCAGCTTCCCCAGCCGGTAGGCCTCGATGCGCGACAGGTCCGCCACCCGGTCCTCCCCGAGGCGGGCCACCAGCGCCCGGCGCTCGGCGGGGCCTTCGAGCCAGGAGGCGGTGCCGAGGATCATGGCTGCTCCGCCATCCATGCGCGCGTTTCGGCGCGGATCGGCACAGGCCTCTGGAAGCCCGGATCCATCATCACCTGCACGGTCTTCGCCTCCGCCAACAGCGCGCCGTCCTTCCGGCTGAGCACGCGGTAGGCGAGGTCGAAGCTGGTGTTCCCGAGGCGGCCCACGCGGATCTCCACCAGGGGGTGGTCCTCGATGAGGATGGGCCGCCGGTAGTCCACCTCGATGCGGGCGATGAGGAATCCTTCGTCGGCGAAGGGGCGTTCCCCGAGGTAGGCGTGCCACCACTGCCAGCGGGCGTGCTCCAGGAAGGTCACGAGGACGGCGTTGTTCACGTGGCCCAGGGCGTCCAGGTCCCGGAACCGCACTTCGATGGGATGGGTGAAGGGAACCGTTTCGTCCATGGTGAGTCCAGGCTACCTGAGCCGGGGCCCGGAACCGCAGCAACGACGCCCGATCCCGCGTCCTGGCAGGGGCTGCACCCTCCGCGGGGGCCCGGAGGGCTAGGCGCGGCGAGGCGGGATGACGATACTGGGTGACTTTGACCCGGCCCGCCATGCCCCCTCCCCCGCCCGACATCCCCGAACGCGATGCGGACATCGACCAGGCCCTCCGGCGCATCCTGGAGGGCACGGCGGCCTCCACCGGGGCCGAGTTCTTCCCCGCCCTGGTGAGGAACCTCTCGGAGGCCCTGGGGACCGCGGGGGCCTGGGTGACCGAGTACATCCCGGAGACCGAGACGCTGCGGGCGCTGGCCTTCTACGTGGACGGTGCCTACATCCCCCACTACGAGCATCCGATCCACGGGACGCCCTGCGAGGCCGTGGTGCGCGAGCACCGCCTCGTGCACATCCCGGACCGCGCCCTGGAGATCTACAGCTGCGACCCGGACATGCAGCGCATGGGCGTGGTGAGCTACCTGGGCGTGCCCCTTCTGAAAGCCGACGGGGGCCTGATGGGCCACCTGGCCACCCTGGACCACAAGCCGATGCCCGGCGCCCCACGCTTCATGGCCGTGTTCAACCTCTTCGCCGCCCGGGCGGCGGCCGAGCTGCGCCGGCTCCGGGCCGAGCAGGCCCTGGCGGAGCGGGAGGAGAAGCTGGCCCGGATCTTCGCCGGAACCCTGGACGCCGTGCTTGAACTCGACGCCGCCCTGCGGATCACCCAGGCCAATCCCTCGGCCGGGGAGGCCTTCGGGCTCAGCTCCGAGGCCCTCCAGGGCCGCCCCTTCCCTGGCCTGCTCCTCGAGGCCAGCCGCTAGGAGTTCCACCGGCGGATCACGGAGCTGGGGGAGCGCCGGACGGGATCCCGGGCCCTCTGGTTCCCGGGGGGGCTCTCCGCGGTGCGCGCCGACGGCTCCCGCTTCATCGCCGAGGCCACCCTCTCCCAGTCCGGGGGCGACGGCCCCGTCCACTACACCCTCATCCTCCGGGACGTGAACGACCGGCTGGAGGCGGAGCAGCGCATCGCCTCCCTCTCGGCCGAGGCGGCCTACCTGCGGGAGGAGATCGAGGCGCGGGTCCGGGCGGACGAGATCGTCGGGTCGAGCCCCGGGCTGCGCCGGGTCCTGGAGGAGGCCGGCCAGGTGGCCGCGGCGGACACCACGGTGCTGATCCAGGGGGAATCCGGGACCGGCAAGGAACTCATCGCCCGGGCCATCCACCGCGCCAGCCGGCGCCACGCCCGTCCCCTCGTCACCGTGAACTGCGCGGCCATCCCGGCCACGCTCATGGAGAGCGAGTTCTTCGGCCACGAGCGCGGGGCCTTCTCCGGCGCCACCCAGCGCCGGGTGGGACGCTTCGCCCTGGCGGACGGCGGAACCCTCTTCCTCGACGAGGTGGGCGAACTGCCCCTGGATCTCCAGGCCAAGCTCCTGCGGGTCCTCCAGGAAGGAGAATTCCAGCCCGTGGGCAGCTCGACCACCCACAGGGTCGACGTCCGCATCCTCGCCGCCACCAACCGCGACCTCGCCGCCGAGGCGGCCGCGGGCCGCTTCCGGGAGGACCTCTACTACCGGCTGGCGGTCTTCCTCCTGAAGATCCCACCGCTGCGGGAGCGGGTGGAGGACATCCCCCTCCTGGCCGAGAAGGCCGCCGCGCGCATCGGCCGGCGCCTGGGCCGGGTGTTCGCCCCCCTCACGCCGGAGTGCGCCGCCCGCCTCAAGGCCTACCCGTGGCCCGGCAACATCCGCGAACTCGAGAACGTGATTGAGCGGGCCGCCGTCACCGCCCGGGACAACCACCTGAACCTGGGGCGTGCCCTGCCGGAGCTTCCGGCCCTGGCCGGCCTGCCCCCCGCGCCGGAAGAAGGGGAGGCCATCCTCACCGTGGACGACCTCGCGGCGCTGGAGCGCCGGAACCTCCTCAGGGCCCTCACCGCCACGGGCTGGAGGGTGGCCGGGCCCGAAGGCGCCGCGGCGAGGCTGGGCATGCCCCCTTCGACCCTGGCCTCCAGGATCAAGGCCCTGGGCCTCCAAAAACCCTAGGGGTAAGTCGCGGGTTCTCGCGCCCAATCCACGCGATTTTTCGCGTCTCGCGAAATTTCGCGCCGAATTTTTCTGGAAGCTGTCTCACCAAATCCCTCAAAAACATGGGTTTGGACCATCACGGAAGATTGGCACCCCTCTCGCCCTGGTCCTGCGGCCCGGAATGATCCCGGCCCCTTCCCAGGAGAGAACCCGCCATGCCCTCGACCCCCTACGCACCCGAAACCCTGGACGCCGCCCGCTATGCCCACTGCATCGAGCGCTCCAAGCAGGTCCGCTGGGACATCGACCGCGACGTGATCCGCGGCCGCGTCCTCACGGTCAACCAAAAGTTCCTCCCCGACGGCCTGTCGGGAGTGGACGGCCTCTTCTTCCTCCAGGACCCCGAGCGCCGCCTCATGAGCCAGGTCCAGGGCCGCACCTACGCCAACATGTTCGGCCTGGTGGAGCGCTTCATCAACGCGAAGGTCCTGGAGCTCAGCCGGGACCACTGGATGGGCGACCAGACCGCCCTCGAGGCCCTGGTGCGCTTCAGCGACGAGGAGCTCAAGCACCAGGAGCTCTTCCGGCGGGTGGAGATCCTCGCCGCCGCGGCCATGCCCGACGGCTACGTGTTCAAGCCCAGGCCCGATGAGGTCGCGCAGGCGGTGCTGGCCGCCTCAACCTGGGCCGTCCTGGGCCTGACCCTCCACATCGAGCTCTTCACCCAGACCCACTTCCGCAAGAGCATCGAGCCCGACGGGGAGCTGTCCCCCCTCTGGAAGGACGTCTTCCTGCACCACTGGAAGGAGGAGTCCCAGCACGCCGTCCTGGACGAGCTGGAGTGGCGGCGCATCGACGCGACGCTGACCCCCGAAGCCCGGGACGCCGCCGTGGACGACCTCATCGCCCTGGTGGGCGCGGTGGACGGACTCCTCCAGACCCAGGCCCGGGCGGACACGGACTACTTCCTCGTCATCGCGCCCCGCTCCTTCAGCTTCAACCAGCAGCAGCAGATCGAGGCCGCGATGCTTGCCGCCTACCGGTGGCAGTACATCCTCTCCGGCGCCGAGGAGCCGCGCTTCCAGCAGGTCCTCTCCGAGCTGGTCACGCCGGCCCAGCTGGACCGCATCCTCGCCGCGCTCTCGACCCTCCGGGGGTGAGCCGGCGCGCGGGGCCGGATCCGTGGATGGGGCACGCCCCGGGAGGACTCCCGGGGTGTGACCCGGCCCGCGCGGAGAAGGATTGCGGCCGCCGGGGCGCCTGCCGGAATCTAGCCCCATGGACCGCGCCCTCGACACCCTGCTGCTCCTGGCCATCCTCGGCCTGCTCCTCTGGCTGCTGCGCCGGAGCAGGCCGGGGGCGCCTGCCGCCGCCCAGCAGGCCCCGCTTGGGCCTGCTCAGTGGAGCCTCTCCGACCTCGTCTACCAGGTGAACCAGACCTTCAGCAACACGGTCACCGTGCCGGAGGACCTCGCGGGAGATCCCCTGTTCCAGCACCTCGTGGCCAGGTACCAGATCCTGCCCACGGACAAGCTCCTCTCCCTGGTCCACGGGTCCATGACCGTGCCGGCCTGCGCGGCCCTGAAGGTCCTGGAGGCCCGCCAGGACGAGGAGGACGTCGTCACGCCCCTCCTCGGGGAACTGAACGACGTCAGCCCCTACACGCGGGCCTTCCTCTTCCCGGTCCTCCACGCCCGCGCCAGGGGCCCGGTCCTCCCGGCCGTCCTGCAGCGCTCCCAGCCCCACTGGCAGGAGGGCATCCTGCGCGACGCCCTCCGGACCTTCGTCCAGGCCCGCCTCGAGGCGGGCGAGAGCCCGGAGGCCTTCAGGGACATCGATCCAGGCGCGGAGCAGCACGAGCACCTCGAAACGCTCCTGAGGCGGCTGGGGCCCCCGGCGGCGCCCCTCCTGGAGGCCCTGGACCGCCGCAGACGCGGCGGGGAGCCGGACCCCGGGGAGGCGCCAGAGGGCGGGTCCCGCCCCCCCATGGCCCTCGCTGCCCGGCTCAAGGGCAGGCCCATCCCGCACCCCGCGCTGCTGGCCGTCGTGGACCGGCTCCAGGAGAACCTCCTCTCCCCGCTGTCCCAATCCACCCTGCTGGTGGGGGATCCCCTCGTCGGCAAGAGCGCCGTCCTGAGGGTCTTCGCGGACCGGATCCGCGAGCAGGGATGGAACGTGCTGGAGCGCAGCGCCGCCGACCTGATCGCCGACCAGTCCTACATCGGCCAGATCGAGGGGCGGGTGAAGGACCTCGTGGCGAGCCTTCAGCGAGAGCGCTCGGTCTGGATCGTTCCCGACTTCATCGACCTGGTCTACGCAGGGCGCCATTCCCAGAGCCCCACGGGCGTGCTGGAGATGCTGCTGCCCCACCTCGAGGCGGGGCGGATCCGCCTCGTGGGGGAGGTGCGCACCGCCTCCTACGACCGCCTCATGCAGAACGTCCCCCGCCTGCTCACCCTCATCGAAAGCGTGAGGCTGGCCCCCTTGGACCCGGCCGCCACCCTCGACCTCGCCCGGGCCTGGGCGGAGTCCCAGGCCGAGGGCGGGGAAAGCGGCCTCCAGGGAAGCGTCGCGCCCGAAGAAGTCCTCCTGGAGGCCTTGCACCTGGCCCGCCACTACACGCCGGAAGGCGCCCTTCCGGGCAGCGCCCTCCGCCTCCTGCAGGCCACCTTCCGCAGGGTCGCCGTCTCCGAGGGCGGGCCGAGGACGCTGGGCCAGGGAGACGTGCTGGACACCCTCTCGGAGCTCACCGGGATCCCCGCCTCCTTCCTGGACGACCGCCACGAACTGGACCTCGGCGCCCTGCGGGCCTTCTTCTCCCAGCGCGTCCTCGGCCAGGAGGAGGCGGTGGACTGCCTCGTCGAACGGATCACGATGATCAAGGCCGGGCTCACCGACCCCTCGCGGCCCTCGGGGGTCTTCCTCTTCGTCGGCCCCACCGGCACCGGCAAGACGGCCGTGGCCAAGGCCCTTGCGGAGTACCTCTTCGGATCCCAGGAGCGGATGATCCGCCTGGACATGAGCGAGTTCCAGTCCGAGGACACGGTCCCGAGGCTGGTGGGATCGGGAGGCTCCAGGGCCCTCGACCAGGGCCAGTCCCTGGCCCAGGCCATCCGCAGCCAGCCCTTCTCCGTGGTCCTTCTGGACGAGTTCGAGAAGGCCCACCCGCGGATCTGGGACCTCTTCCTGCAGGTCTTCGACGACGGGCGGCTCACGGACGGCTGGGGCCAGACGGCGGACTTCCGCCACGCCATCATCATCCTCACGTCCAACCTCGGCTCCCACGCGGGCCGGGGCGCGGGCATCGGGTTCTCGGGAAAGGCCGCCTCCTTCAGTCCCGCCGCGGTGGGGCGGGCCCTGGAAGGGACCTTCCGCCCCGAATTCCTGAACCGCATCGACCGGCTGGTGGTGTTCCGCCCCCTCAACCGCGTCACCATGCGGCTGGTGCTCGAGAAGGAACTTCGCGCGGCCCTGGGCCTGCGGGGGCTCCGCACCCGGGAGTGGGCCGTCGAGTGGGACGAGAGCGCGATGGAATTCCTCCTGGACCAGGGGTTCAGCCCCCAGTTCGGCGCTCGGCCCCTGAAGCGGGCCATCGAACGCCACGTCCTCGCCCCCCTCGCCGAGACCATCGTCACCCGGGCCTATCCCGAGGGGGACCAGTTCGTCTTCGTGCATGCGGACGGGGACCGGCTGCGGGCGCGGTTCATCGATCCCGAGGCTGGCGCGGCGCCGGGCGAACCCGCCGGAGCCGGGCAGGAGGCCGCGGAACCCGCCCCCGCCGCCCCCGGCCTCACCCTCCGGCGGCTGGCCCGGGAGGGCACCCCTTCCCCGGCGGCCTTGGCCTTCCTGGAGGCCCAGTACCGGGCCCTCGAGGACCGCCTCGAAGCGCCGGACTGGAAGGCCGGCAAGGAGCAGGCCTTCGCCGCCATGTGCGCTCCGGGGTTCTGGAGCGATCCCGAGCGGTTCGCGATCCTCGGACTCGCGGAATACCGGGACCGCATCGAGGCGGGCCTCCGGAGGGCGGGGACCCTCCTGGGGCGCCTCGGCGCCTCCCGGGGGCGCCTGCCCGGGGACCTCGTGCAGCGCCTCGCCCACAACCTCTACCTGCTGGAGGCGGCCTGCGACGGGCTGGCCACCGGCCTCGGCGGGGAGGCCTTCCTCCTCGTGGAGGCCTGCCGGGATTCCCAGACGGCCCCCGGAGAGCACGACGCCTTCGCCCGGGAGATCGGCGGGATGTATGTCCGGTGGTCCAAGGCCCGGGGCATGCGCATGACGGTCCTCCGGGAGGAGCCGGGCACGCCCCGGGATCCCTACCGGATCCTCCTGGACCTCTCGGGCTACGGGGCCTTCCCCATCCTGCGGCCGGAGGCCGGCATGCACGTGCTCGATGCGGAGGACCCAGGCCGCCCGCGGGCGAGGGCCTATGTGCAGGTCGTGCCCCAGCCGTCCGCGCCGGAGGAGGCGTCGCCCCTCGACATCCTGCGCCGCCTGCGGGAATCGGCCCCTCCGGACGCCGCGCGCGCCGCCATCGTCCGCCGCTACCGCCGGGAACCCTCGCCCCTGGTCCGGGACGCCCAGCGAGGCTGGAGGACCGGGCGCCTTGACCTGGTGCTGGGGGGTCATTTCGACCTGATGGAGGACTAGGCCGGCGGGGGCCGCGGGCGGTGGTTCGCGGCCCCGGCAGCCTGGAAGGTTCTGGAGCCAGGGAACCTTTTCCCCGGTGCTGACGCCCCGCCTCCTGCGCGATGCTCTAGGGATGACGGAATCCCCCGAGCCCCGCCGGCCCGCCCTGCGCTTCGGCCCCGCGCTGGATCCCCTGCTGGGGATGCTGTGGACCCTGGTGGCCGCGCTGGCCATCCTGTCTGTCCTCCAGCGAAGGCCCACCCAGGCCACCCCGCCTCCGTCGGCAGCGGGCCTGGGGGCGCGCATCGCCGAACTGCAGGCCTTCGCCCTCGACCTGCGTCCCGTCGGCGGGGCCTTCCGGCCCCGTTACGCGGAAAGCCTGGTCCTCCCCTGGGACCGGGCCGTGGGGGCCGTGCTCGCTGCGGAGGGCAAGGACCTGGAGGTGGCCAAGACCCTGGCCTTCGAGGGATCCGAGCCTCCGGGCCCCGGGGCGGCCTTCCGGGAGCTGTTCCGGGCGGCCTACCTCGACGGCGCCCTTCCCGAGGCTCCGCGGCGGGACGTGTTCCGCGCCCTCGGAGGCCGCTATGCCGCCGCGCTCCTGGAGGCCCGGCTCCTGGAGCGGCAGGGGGAGAAGGTTAAGGCGACCTCACTCCGGGATTCCGCCCGGAAGGCCATGGGGGCCCGGTTCGCCGCCTTCGCCCTCCTGGGCCTCGCCATCGTGGCCCTGCTCATCGCGGGCTCGGCCTTCGGCATCTTCCTCATCGTCACCCGGAAGGTCCCGCCGCGCCTGGAGTTGGGCCCGCCCCTCCTGGACGGACGGAACCTGGCCTGGCTCTTCGGCCTCTGGACGCTCCTGCTGCTCTTCTCCGGGACGGTGGCCGGACTCCTCCTGAGGGCCGCTCCCGGCCTCGCCCCAGCCTCCCTGCTGCTTTCCTACGGACTGCACGCGGGCACCGCCGTCCTGCTCCTGGCGGCGATGGAGGGCCGTGGCCTCCGCGCCATCCTGCCCCGGCTCGGCTCGCCCTCGCCCCTGCGGGCCCTGGGCTGGGCCTCGGGGTTCCTGGCCCTCGGGGTGGCCCTCGTGGTCCTGGTGGCCCTCCTGATGGCGCCCCTGCTGAAGAACGCCCAGCCGCCCCAGCGGGAACTCCTGGAGCTGATCCGCGGATCCCGGGGCATCCTCCCGACGGCGATCCTGGCCTTCACCATGGCGGTGGTGGCGCCCTGCTTCGAGGAGCTCATGTTCCGGGGCACCCTCCTCCCCTGGCTCCAGTCCCGCCTCGGCCCGGCCTGGGCCATCCCCCTGTCCGCCCTGGCCTTCGCCGCCTTCCACCTGCAGCCCCTGGCCCTGCCGACCCTCTTCACCCTCGGCGCGGTCCTCGGCCTCGCCGCCCGCCGCACCGGCGGACTGCTGGCCCCGATCGCCGTCCACGCCGCCTGGAACTCTGGCGTCTTCCTCGTGATGAAACTGCTCCTCTGAGGGCCTAGCGGGTGAGGCCCAGGGTCCACCAAAGGAGTTGGGCCGCGACGAAGCCCGCGACGAGGCCCGCGGCGAGCTTCTGGAGGAAGCCCAGGTCGAGGCCCGGACGGGCCTCCGGCTCGGCGGCGGCGCCGGGCCTGCTGCGGGCAGGGGCCGCCTTGGCGGCAGCCGGCGGGGCGCCCTTCCCTGGAACCGCGGCGCCCTTGGCGCCGGCCCCTGCCGGCGCGGGAGCCTCCCCGGACTCCGGCTCGGCCTCCTGGGCGGGCTCCTCCTCCTTGTCCAGGGTGATCTTCAGCGGCGCGCCCGGGGTGGACAGCGGCGCGAAGCCCCCCGAGCTGAAGGGGGACTGCGCAAAGGTTCCCGCCGCCTGGATGGACGCGGGCATGGCCGCGGTCATGGAGGGCCGGTGCTGGATTCGACGGACCAGCCCGATGTCCGTGGCGCCGCCTTCGGTGGTGAGGGCTTCAAGCATCCGCTTCTCGTGGGCCTCGGGCAGCCCCAGCGCCTGGATCAGGTCCGCCATGAACTCGGGCAGGCTGTCGTAGCGCTCCTCGGGGTCCGAGTGCAGGGCCTTCTGGAACGGGGACGCGCATGCGGGGGGCAGCTCCGGGGGGATGGCGGGGGGCTCATGGAGGATGTGGTTCACCACCTCGGCGACCGTGGTGCCCGGATGGGGAAGCTGCCCCGTCAGCAACTCCATGGCGGTGGCGGCGAAGGCGTAGCGGTCGGAGTTGGTGGTGGGGTCCTGGCCCCGGAGGAGCTCGGGGGCCGTGTAGGGCGGCGAGCCGAAGAAGTCGCCCGCGGCGGTGGCCCGGGGGGCCATGGTCCGGGCGATGCCGAAGTCCATGAGCTTCACCCGCCCCTCTCCGGTGACGAGGATGTTCTCCGGCTTCACATCCCGGTGGACGATCGCCAGGCGGTGGGCGGCGCGGAGGGCCCGCATGGCCTGGATCAGCACGTTCAGGCAACCCTCCAGGTCCAGGGCCCGGTTCTCGATGAGGCTGTCGAGGGTCTTGCCCTCCACGTACTCCATCGCCATGAAGGGCCCCAGGCCAGGCTCCTCGCCCACGTCGTGGATGGTGACCACGTTGGGGTGGTTCAGCTGGGCGCTGATCTCGGCCTCGCGCTTGAACCGGTCCAGGGCCTGGGCCACTTCGGCGCCGCCCTCGGCCTTCACCACCTTGATGGCGACCCGGCGCTTGAGGAGGGGATCCTCGGCGAGGAAGACCATGCCCATGCCCCCCTGGCCCAGGAGCTTCTGGACCTGGTAGCGGCCGATGGTGCGGAGCTCGCTCATGGCGACTCCTCCTTTCGGGGTCGAGGTGGACGCCCACCGATCATAGCCCCCCCTCCTCGGCATGCTGCAGCAGGATCGGGTTCGGCAGGGGCTGCCCCGGCTCCACCCTCCCGGTCCAGGTGCGGTAGCCGGGCATCATGAGGCGCAGTTCCCCCCGGCCGTCCATGGTCATGGGGAGGGATTCCATCGGCGTGGTGCCGACCCGGACGCCATTGAGGAAGACGGAGGCCCCCCGGGGGTCCGTCACCACCGGGTAGGCCCTGGGCTCCGGTTCCAGCCGGATGAGCAGGGCGCGGTCCTCGGTCCCGATGGCCTCCTCCCGGGGGAGGTATTGCTCCTTCGCCACCTTCACCCGGCGGGCCTGCATGTCCACCCGGACCTGGTCCAGGGGTGTGCGCCCGACGAACTTCCCGTCGATGGAGACCTCCGCCCCCGAGGGGATGGAGTCGATGGAGACGGTCCGGTCGCGCCAGCCCAGCCTGGGGGCGACCCAGGAGAAGACCTGGAGGGCGACCACGAGGCCGAGGGTCCACTTCACCGCCGTCCAGACCCCCGGGGAGACGGCGGGGGCGCTCCCGCTCCGGCGCAGGGAGGCGCGGGCGGGCCGGCCCTCGGGCTGGGTGTCGGTGCCGGAAGCGGGCCCGGGGAGGGGCTGGGCCAGCTCGATGCGTTCCGAGCTGGCGGTGGCCCGGCGGGCCGGGGGCCGGGCCGGCCGGCCGGCCGCGCCGGCGGCGGCGCTGGCGGCCTCGAAGAGCTGCATGGCCTGGGTCCGGCGCTGGGTGACGATCCCGGCGGCGCCGATGTCCTCCTCCTGGTTCAGGGTCGCGAAGAGGCGGGAGCGCAGGCTGGTGGGCCCTTCCAGGCTGTCGATGAGCTCCTCGATGAAGTCCAGCAGCGTCGGATATCGGTCGTCCGGGTCCATCTCCAGGGCCCTGCGAAACACCCTGGCCATGCGGGGCGGCATGTCCGCGGGGATCTCGGGCGGAAACCGCAGGGTGTGGGTGATGATGGCGGCGATATCCTTGCCGGGATGGGGCAGCTTGCCGCTCATGAGTTCGAAGGCGGTGGCCGCGAAGGAGTAGCGGTCGGAGCTGGGAGTGCCCAGGGAGCCCCGCAACATCTCCGGGGCGGAGTAGGCCGGGCTGCCGAGGAAGTCCCCCGTGCTGGTGATTCGCAGGGCCGTGGTCTCCGCCGCGTCCTGGGTGAGCCGGTCGTGCCAGCTGTCCTCCAGGACCGGGGATTCGGGGTGGTTCCCGATCTGGGCGAAGGTCCGGGCGATGCCGAAGTCCATGAGCTTCGCCCGGCCCTCGTCACTGACCATGATGTTGGCGGGCTTGATGTCCCGGTGGACGATGGCGCAGCGGTGGGCGGCCCGCAGGGCGCGGCTGGTCTGGATCAGGACCTTCATGCGGGTCTCGACGTCCAGGTCGTTGTTCTTGATGTGCTTGTTGAGGGCCGTTCCCTCCACGAACTCCATGGCCAGGAAGGGGCCGATCTCCGGCTCCACGCCCACGTCGAACACGGTGACCACGTTGGGGTGGTTCAGCTGGGCGGAGGTCTCGGCCTCCTTGCGGAACCGCAGCATCGCCTGCTGCCGCACCTCGCCGTCGCCCTTCACGATCTTGATCGCCACCCGGCGCTTCAGGAGCGGGTCCTCCGCGAGGTAGACGACCCCCATGCCGCCCTGGCCCAGCTGGCGCAGGACGTGGTACCGGCCGATGGTGCGTGGATCTCCGTTCATGGCATGGTCTGCAAGGAGAGACTATACCTCCGGAATCGGCCTGGAACGCGGTAGAATGGCCGTTTGACGAGGTCCGGCATGGCGCTCCTGGAAGCCATCGACATCAAGCGCAAGATGTTCTTCGAGCACGAGGGCGTGCCCTTCCACTGCCTGGACGTCGAAGTCAGCACCCCCACGGCCCGCGGCGGCCAGACGCTGGTGCGGCTGAAGATGCGCAACCTGATCACCCGCGCCGTCTTCGACAAGACCTTCAAGGCCGGGGACAAGTTCAAGGAGCCCGACCTCGTCATGGTCCCCGCCAGCTTCCTCTACGCCGACGGCGAGGGGGGCCACTTCATGGACCAGGAGAGCTTCGAGACCCACGAGATCGGCCCCGACATGCTGGGGGACGCCCTGAACTACCTCCTGGAGGGCACCCTCGTCCAGATCCAGAAGTTCAACGGCAACCCCATCGGCATCCAGCTTCCCCAGCACGTGGAGCTGGCCGTGACCTACACCGAGCCGGGCGCCCGGGGCGACACCGCCTCCGGCAACGTCACCAAGCCGGCGAAGCTGGAGACGGGCATCGAGGTGAAGGTGCCCCTGTTCATCAAGGAAGGCGAGAAGGTGAAGGTCAGCACGGAGACCGGGGAGTTCGCCGGCAGAGCCTGATGACCCGCAAGTTCCGACTCGGCCAGAGCCGCCACGCCCAGGACCTGGACCACCGGGAGGCTTACAGCCGGGAGCGGAAGTCCGACAGCAAGCGGCGCCAGCAGCGGGCCGAGCGGCTCGAGACGGAGATCCAGGCCAACGATCCCGAGGCCCTGCTCCGCCTTCCCGATCCTTCCCCCTGGCTCCACCTGCCCGAGGCCATCCTCGTGACGCGCCACAGCCAGTGGGTGGACCTGGAACTTCCCGACCGCAGCGAGCTCCGCGCGACCCTGGGGGGCAAGCTCAGGGGCGTCAAGCTGGTGGTGGGCGACCGCGTTCGCTACAGCCCCGTGCCCCTGGAGGCCGCGGATCCCAGCCTGCCCCAGGCCCAGGTGGTGGCCGTGATGCCCCGGCGCAGCCTCCTCAAGCGGGGCGGCATCGACGACCGGGAGCCCTGGCAGCTGGTCTGCGCCAACGCCGACGAGCTCTGGGCCTGCGCGGCGGTGGTGGACCCGCCCCTGCGCCCCGGCCTCCTGGAGCGGGCCCAGGTCCTCGCCCTGGCCGCGGGCCTCTCCTTCCGCGCCATCGTCACCAAGCGGGACCGGGCCTCGCGGAAGGACACCCTGCCCGAACTGGACCCCCTGCGGGAGCAGGGCGTCCCGATCCTGGAGACCAGCGCCCAGTCCGGCGAGGGCCTGGACGCCCTCCGGGCGCTGCTCTCGGACCGGACCGTGGTGCTCGTGGGCCACAGCGGCGTGGGCAAGAGCACCCTGGTGAACGCCCTGCTGCCCGGCCAGGCCCTGCGCACCGGCGCCATGAGCCGCTGGGGCACCGGCCGCCAGACCACCACCTCCGCCCGCTGGCTCCCCACCCCCTTCGGCGGGACCCTCGTGGACACCCCGGGGGTCCGGACCCTGAGCGTCCGGGGCTTCTCCCGGGACCTGCTGGCCGCGGTCTTTCCCGAGTTCCCCGCCGAGGTGCTGGAGGATCCCACGGCCTTCGACGCCGGGGACGACGAGGTGCTCGACGCCCTGGGTCTGGACTACCCGGAGCGCCTCCTGAGCCTCCAGCGCCTCTGGCTGGAGATGCAGGAGCGCAACCCGAACCAGAACGTCTTCCGCTGACAGGCGGGGGGGGCCGGGCGGGCCGCGGGCCCTCGGGCTGTTAGGTTGGTTCCAGATGCAAGACCGCATGCAAAGCGATTCCAAGGTCCTGGACCTCGTCTACGGCGGGGTCTTCGGGACCTTGTTCCCGCTCTTCCTCTTCGCGGCCCGCGCCTTCGAGCACCGGGAGCGGGGCTTCGAGATCGCCGACCAGGTCATCGAGGCCTTCGTGGCCCTCCGGCCCAAGTACCTCGACGCGGTCTGCGCCAACATGGCCCAGGTCCTGGGCCTTCAGCCCGGCCACCCCGAGGTGCGGCGCGTGGCCCTCCAGGCCATCCGCAACCACGCCTACTCCTGGGTGGACTTCTTCCGCTTCGGCCAGCGCCCGGCGGAGGAGGGCTGGGCCTGCATCGAGCGCATCGACGGCCGGGAGCACCTGGACCGGAGCCTGTCGGAGGGGCGAGGCGTCATCCTGCTCACCGCCCACCTGGGCAGCTATGAGCTCGGAGGCCTGCTCCTGCGGAGCCGTGGGAGCAGCATCCACGCCGTCTACAAGCCCGACCGCTTCGAACCGGTGGAGCGGCTGCGGCGGCGGATGCGGGAGAGCGCCGGCGTGGTCGGCATCCCGGTCGGCGAGGGCTTCGCGACGCTGCCCCTGGTGAGGATCCTCCGGGAAGGGGGCATGGTGGGCATGCAAGGGGACCGCGACTTCAGCCTGAACGGGCTGCCCATCCCCTTCTTCGGCCGGGAGGTCTTCTTCCCCCGGGGGCCCTGGGAGCTCGCGGCCATGACCGGCGCGGCCATCGTGCCCGCCTTCTTCTACACCAACCCCGAGCACCGCTTCGAGGCCGTCTTCGAGCCGCCGATCCACGTGGAGGGGGGCCGGGGGGAGCGCATGAAGGCCATGGAGGCCGGCCTGCGGCGCTATGTCGCGCACCTGGAGGACCTCGTCCGCGCCCGGCCCGACCAGTGGTATTGCTTCTACCCGTTCTGGGAGGACCCGAAGAGGATGGCCTCCGGACAGGCCTGACCTAGAACAGCGCCAGCTGCCGGTAGTCGTAGCTCTCGAAGCCCTTCAGGTGGTGCTTCACGATCTCGAAGTTGGCGCTCAGGTCGAAGTCGCGGGGCATGATGTAGCTGGGGTGGCGCACCGTGACCCGGTCCCGGAAGGCATGGCTGCCGCCCCGGCCCGTCTCGTGGACGATGGGCTGGATGGGGTAGTTCACCTTGTAGAAGGCCTTGGCGATGAGGGCCGAGCAGATGATCTCCCGGCTCGTGGAGCTGCCGAAGTAGAGGGGCTTGCGGCGGAACTTCGCGGGCAGCAGGTGGAAGGGCGTGAGGTAGCGGGCGAGGTCGAAGATGTTGCGCTTGTCGTAGCGCACCCCCAGGTGGCGGAACACCTCCTCCAGCACCCGGTCCAGGTCCTCCGGGCGCAGGCCGTGGGGCCTGCAGATGCGCAGGTTGTTGCCCTCGTACTTCGAGAGGGGGACGCCGATCACGCCGCGCCGCATGTCGCTTTCCACCAGGAGGAAGCCCGCCTCCGCGCCCAGTTCCTCCAGCACCGCCTCCGCCTGGGGCCCGCCGTAGCGCAGCAGGGCGTCCCCCACGTAGATCGCCGCGTGGCTCCAGGAGCTCTGGGTGAGGTACATGATCACCTGGGAGATGCGGGTGCCCCCCTCGACGAGCAGGATGTCCCCCGGCCGCAGGATCTCCTTGAGGCGCGCCATGTCGTTGGGCACGCGGCGCTGGTAGGCGCCCGAGGGGGAGGTCAGGTAGCCCACCATCCAGGCGGCGATGCGGTCCGGGAGGGACATGGGACCAGCATACGCGCGGCCCCCCGGGCCCGCGACGGGCGGAAGCCCAGGTCCTGGCCGGCCGCCTCCCGGCTGCGTAGAATCGACCGCTGCAACCCAAGGACAAGGCATGGACGCACCGGCAGACCGGCGATTCTTCACCGTCGTGGCCCTCGGCCTCATCGGCATCGTCTTCACGGGCTTTTTCAGGACCTTCTACTTCTCGCCCCTGTTCCTCAAGGAGCCTCTGCCCCTCCTGCTCATCCTCCATGGGGGCGTGATGACCGCGTGGTACGCGCTCTTCCTCCTGCAGGTCCGGCTGCTCGCGGCACGCCGGGTCGACCTGCACCGCAGGCTGGGCTACGCCAGCCTCGTCCTGGCAGGGCTGGTGGTGGTCTTGGGCTTCATCGTGTCCATGAAGCTGGCCCAGGCCCGGTTGCGCCACGATGCCCAGAGCGCGGAGGGCCCCTTCCTCCTGGGGGTCCAGGTCTTCTGCATCCTGCTGCCCTTCCTTGTGCTCTACGGGTCCGGGATCCTCTACCGCCGGAGGCCCGACCTGCACAAGCGGCTCATGGCCCTGGCGATGTTCAGCACCGTGGGGCCCGCCGTTGTGCGCCTGCCCTTCCTCCCGAACCACAACGTCCCGGTGGGGATCGCCGTGAGCCTTGGGCTGGTGCTGGCCTTCCTGGCCGGGGACTGGGCGTCCAGCCGGAAGCTGCACCGGGTGACGCTGCTGGGCGTGGGCCTGATCGTCGTCTCCACCTTCGCGGGGGCGGCCTTCTCCTCGTCGGGGATCTGGATCGGCCTGGTCCGGCGGCTGCTGCTTTAGCACGGTTCAGGCCGGGGGGGGACGCCCGTCGGCTAGGATACGCCCCGATGGACTGCCTCCATGCCCTCGCCCACCGCCCCTGGCCCCTGCCGCAGGCGCCCTGGGTGATGGCCCAGCGCTGGCTCGACCTCCTCTTCGCCCACTGGCGGGTGGCGCCGCGGCAGCTCCGCCCGTTCATCCCCGGAGGGCTGGAGATCGACACCTTCGACGGCTCTGCCTGGCTCGCGGTGGTGCCCTTCCGCATGGACCGCATCCGCGCCCGGGGCCTGCCGCCCCTGCCGGGGCTCTCAGCCTTCGTGGAATTGAACGTGCGGACCTATGTGGTGCGGGACGGCAAGCCCGGCGTCTGGTTCCTCAGCCTGGAGGCCACGCACCCGCTGGCCGTGCGCTTCGCGCGCCGGACCTTCCACCTGCCCTACATGGACGCGGAGATGGCCTGCGAGGCCGAGGGGGAAGCCCTCAACTACCGTTCCCGTCGCATCCACCGGGGCGAGCCCGGAGCGGAGTTCCAGGGCCGCTACGGCCCCGCCGGCCCGGCTTTCGCCGCCGCCCCCGGCACCCTCGAGCACTGGCTCACCGAGCGCTACTGCCTCCACGCCGCGGACACGGAGGGCCGGCTCCGCACCGCCGAGATCCACCACGCGCCCTGGCCCCTCCAGCCCGCCTGGGCGGAGGTCGGCCTCAACACGATGGCGGCGCCCTTCGGGATCCCCCTGGGCCGGCCGCCGGATTCCCTGCTTTTCGCCCGAGCACTGGACGTTGCCCTCTGGTGGCCGGAGCGGGGAGCCTGAGGCGGATCACAGCGTCCGTGGACGGCGGAACCGGCGCCAGGCCATCCCGACCCCCGTCCCGCCCAGGGCGAGCCACAGGGCGCAGATCAGCAGGATCAGCGCGCGTTTCGCGCCGTCCGAGGTGATGGCCAGACTGTGGAGGTTGAAGCAGAGGTCATAGAACCGCCAGACACCGGTCCGGCGGGCACGGACCTCGCCGGTGAGGGCATCCACGTAGAGGTGCATCCGGTCGGGGCCTGCCAGGTCGATCGCATAGACCGGGAGCGGCCCTGCGTACTCCGGCGGTGGAGGAAGGTGCGCGGGGAGGAGCCGGGCCTCGGCCACCAGGAACGCCCCGCGGAAGTCCCGCCGGGCGGCCTCCAGGGCCCAGTCGAGGGGGATCACCGGCCCCAGGGAGCGGCCTTCCTCCAGGTCCCACACCTCCGTGCCGCCCTCCCGTTGGATCACCGCCACCGGGCGGCCTTCCACGGCCTGGACCCGCAGGCTCAGTGCCCCCTCCAGCAGGTGCGGCGGCGGCGCCTGGTCCGCGCTCAGCAGGACCTTCGGCGGCCCCTGTCCGGAGGCCAAGGTCTTCCCGCGCACCTGCTCGATGGGCCAGAGGGCGAAAACCACCGCGGTGCCCACCCACCAGAGGAGGGGGACCAGAAGCCCGAGGCCGAGCCAGAGATGCCAGTCCCAGAGCCTGCGCCATCCCTTCGCCATGCGACCTCCCCTGGGGACATTCCACCATCCCGAGCGACCCCGGCCCGTGGAGACGAATCAGAACCGGTCCCTGAACGGCTGCCGCCCCATGACCTGCATCCGCCGGGCCACGCGCCAGCGCCACCAGAGGATCGAGGCCGGGCGCACGATGGGCAGGCGCAGCAGCGGCGCCAGGAGCTTCCAGCCCGGCAGCCGGGACCAGACTTCGGGCAGCAGGGCCCCGCCGGACCAGACGCGGCGGGTGCCCTCCTCGAGGCCGTGGATGTCGCCGTGGAGGTCCCGGCCCGCCAGCTCAGGGGCGAACTGCACGAGTTCCCTGGACTGCAGGGGAAAGAAGACCAGCAGCCCTCGCTTGTCCCTCGCCCGCAGGCGGTCCATCATCCGGCAGCAGAAGCTGCACTCCGCGTCGTAGGCGAGGATCAGCGGCGGCTTGGCCACCGGCTCAGGCGGGCACCGCCACCGGCGCGAGGGCCTTGGCGGCGGCGGCCACGGACTTCAGGCCGTGGGGAGGCTCCACAGCCTTCTGGTAGCGCCGCAGCTCGCCGTCGTGGTTCACCACGAAATCCGACTCCTCCAGGTAGTTCGCCACCGGGACCCGGGCCGTGCAGGCCTCGCCCAGGGCCGAGGGGCTCGCCTCGAGGGCCACGCTGAACGCTGCGGCCCGGGCGATCTCCAGGAGCCGGTCCGTCTCCTTCTGGGAGCTGAAGTCCCCGTCGTGGAGGAAGACCACGGCCTTCACCTCGCCGGACTTCACCAGCTGCTCCAGCTCCTCGAGCTTGGCGAAGCGGTAGCCCCGCTCGGCGAAGCCCCGGCGGTTGAAGACGCCGTCGGCGCTGGTCTGGTACTTGGGCAGCTGGATGGGCTGCATCTTGTCGCCGCTGCCGAACTTGAGGTTCTCCGCCGAGGCCAGCTCGCCCAGGCGCTGGGCGCCGTCGCAGCCGAAGACGCCCTGTCCCACCACGGCCACCTTGCCGGCGGCCTGCAGGGCCTCACGCACCGCGTCCAGGGTGGACGCCGCGCCCTTCAGCGTGGGCTTCACCGCCCGGGCCGCGGGGTCCGCCGCGTAGGCGTGGTAGGCATAGCGCTCCTCGTCGCTGATGAAGCAGGTGCCGAGCTTGCCCTCAAGAGGGCGGGGCCGGAAGCGCCAGACCCTGTTCTGGTCCACGTCCGCCCAGATGGGGCTCGCCAGGGCGCTGAGGCGGCTGATGGTGGGCACGGGCTTGAGGTACCAGACCCGCTTGTTGAAGCGGAAGTCGCGGGAGGTCAGGGCGCCCACCGGGCAGAGGTCCACCACGTTCCCCGCCCAGGCGTTCTGGTCCATGCTCTTGCCGCTGTAGGTGGTGACCTCCAGCTTCGACCCGCGCTGGGCCACGGTGAGCTCCCAGGTGCCGCTCACCTCCTGGGTGAAGCGCACGCACCGGGTGCAGTGGATGCAGCGGTTCTTGTCGATGACGATCTTGGCGCCCAGGTCCTCGTAGCGGTAGCGGCGCTTGACCTCGGCCATCCGGCTGTCCCCGCTGCCGTACTCGTAGCTGTAGTCCTGGAGCTTGCATTCCCCGGCCTGGTCGCAGATGGGGCAGTCCAGGGGATGGTTCATCAGGAGGAACTCCATCACCCCGGCCCGGGCGTCGGCCACGGCCTTGGTGTTGGTGAAGATCTCCATGGCCACGCCCTCGGGGTTGTCCTTCGGGGCGGGGCCGACGGTGGTGGTGCAGCTGGTGGCCAGCTTGGGCATGCCCTTGATCTCCACCATGCACATGCGGCAGGTGGCCACCGGCGTGAGGGCCGGGTGGTAGCAGTAGTGGGGGATGTCGATGCCCGCGGCCTTGCAGGCGTCCAGCACCAGGGTGCCGACGGGCACCTCCATCTCGCGGCCGTTGATCTGGATCTTGGGCATGGCGTCCTCAGCCCTCCAGCTTAATGGAGGCCGGGCGGCAGGGACAGGTGGCGGACCGGGCAGGGCCCGTCGCGGCCGCTCCGCCCCCAGCGCGGGAGGCCGGATTTTGGGGCGTCCCGCGCCCCGGGAGGGCTACAGGTGGATGCTGAGGGCCGCCTCGAAGAGGGTCCCGGTCTTGGAAGCCCCCGCGGCGTTCTTGAATTCGGCCTGGGCGGCGTTGAGGACCACGGAATAGCGCTCGTTCAGCCGGAAGCCCGCCCCGACGACCGGCTTCATGACCGTGCCGCCGGGCCCCTTCACCTCCACCTTCGAGGTGCCGCCGCCCTCCAGGGGCACCGTGGAGGTCTGGGTGGCCTTCATGGCCCACACCCGCAGGCCCGCCTGGAGGTAGAAGCCCTCTACCCAGAGTTTGTGGCGGTAGAAGGCGCCGCCGTAGTAGCCGTCGGTCTTGTTGCGCAGGGTCAGCGTCTTGCTGGTGGTGGTGTCGCCGGGGAAGTACCGGTAGCCCCCTTCGAATTCCAGGCTCCCCCGCTGGGTCACGGGGTAGGCGCCCCACATGGACAGGCCGTAGTTCTTGTCCTGGCCCAGGCCGGCGTCGGCGGCCCCGCTGAAGGAACCCGCCACCAGGCGGAAGCCCGTGCGCCAGGGCTCCTGGGCGGAGGCCGCGGGCCCCCAGGCCAGCAGGGCCAGGGCCAGGAGCCCGGCGGAAGGGCGGACGGGGGCGCGGAAGGCGGGGCGGATCATGGGTTCGGCTCCGAAGCGATGTTCCAGCATCCCGGAAGCTCCGCCGGAACGCCATACCGCGATGCATGCCTCCGCGCAGCCTGCGGTTCCCGGCGCCCCCGGTCCACGGGATAATGGACGATTCGGAGAGTGCGCCATGGCGACCGCCCTGCTTTCGGTCTATGACAAAACCGGCCTGGTGGACCTGGGCCGCGGTCTGGCCGGGCTGGGCTGGACCCTGCTGGCCACGGGCGGCACCCTCAAGGCCCTGCGGGAGGCCGGGCTGGACGTGACGGAAGTCGCCGACTACACCGGCGCCCCCGAGTGCTTCGACGGGCGGGTGAAGACCCTGCACCCGAAGATCCATGGCGGCCTCCTCTTCCGCCGGGACCTCCCGGCCCACGTGGCGGACGCGCAGGCCCAGGGCATCGGCCCCATCGACCTGGTGGTGGTGAACCTCTACCCCTTCGAGGCGACCATCCGCAAGCCCGGCGCCTCCTTCGAGGACTGCATCGAGCAGATCGACATCGGCGGGCCCAGCATGCTGCGCAGCGCGGCGAAGAACCATGCCTCCGTCACCGTGCTCACGAACCCGGCCCAGTACGGCCCCTTCCTCGGGAAGCTCGCCGCCGGGACCTGGGGCGAGGCGGACCGCCGCGCCTGCGCCCTGGAGGTCTTCCGCCGCACCGCCGCTTACGACGGCGCCATCGCCGAGTGGTTCGGTACCCAGGTCGAAGGCGCGGCCGACGACGCGGCCCTGCCCGCCCGGATCGACCTGCGCCTGGAATCCCGGCAGGGACTGCGTTACGGCGAGAACCCCCACCAGCCCGCCGGCTACTACCTGCAGCCCGGCGCCGCCCCCGAGGGCATGGCCGCCTGCGAGCAGCTCCAGGGCAAGGAGCTGAGCTTCAACAACCTCCTGGACGCCGACGCCACCGCCCGGCTGGTGTGGCAGTTCGAGGCCCCCGCCTGCGTGATCGTGAAGCACAACAACCCCTGCGGCGCCGCCGTGGGCGCCCACGCCCTGGAGGCCTTCACCAAGGCCCTGGCCTCCGACCCGGTCAGCGCCTTCGGAGGCATCGTGGCCTTCAACCGGCCCGTGGGCGGCGACCTCGCCAAGGCCATGGCGCCCACCTTCTGGGAGGTCATCCTCGCGCCGGAGTTCACCCCCGAGGCCCGGGAGGTCCTGGCCTCGAAGAAACAGCTCCGGCTGCTGAAGACCCCCAGGGGCTGGGCGTCGGAGGCCTCGGCCCTGGACGTCCGCTCCATCGGCGGAGGCTTCCTCGTCCAGCGCTCCGATTCGGCCTTCGCCCCCTTCGACACCTGGGAGGTGAAGTCCAACGGCCACGCGCCGAAGCCCCTCAAGGAGGACCTGCTCCTGGCCCAGCACCTGGCCAAGGCCGTGAAGTCCAACGCCATCGTGCTGGTGAAGGAGGGGGGTTCCGTCGGCATCGGCGCGGGCCAGATGTCCCGCGTGGACAGCGTGGAGATCGCCGTGCGCAAGGCCGGGGAGCGCGCCAAAGGGGCCGTGCTCGGCAGCGACGCCTTCTTCCCCTTCGCCGACGGCCTCGAGCTCGCGGCGAAGGCCGGCGTCACCGCCTTCGTGGAGCCCGGCGGCTCCCTGCGGGACGACGAGGTGATCGCCGCGGCCCAGAGGCTGGGCGTATGGCTCTTCTTCACCGGCATGCGGCATTTCCGGCACTAGTTGATTCCTGGCGGGGGTTCCGCGCTACGCGCACACCCCCGCACCCCCGCGCTCGCGACGGGCGAAGCCCGCCCCTCGCGCCTTCCTTTCTGCACCCTTCGTCCCCGGGCCGACCCATGAAGACTTCCGAACTCCGCAAGCGATTCCTCGAGTACTTCGAGAAGAACGGCCACCGCAGGGTGGCCTCCAGCTCCGTGGTCGGCCCTGCCGACGATCCCACCGTGATGTGGACCAACTCGGGGATGATCCAGTTCAAGGACGTCTTCCTGGGCAAGGAGAAGCGGGACTACGTCCGCGCCACCACGAGCCAGAAGTGCCTGCGGGCCGGCGGCAAGCACAACGACCTGGACCAGGTGGGCTTCACCGCCCGCCACCACACCTTCTTCGAGATGCTGGGCAACTTCAGCTTCGGCGACTATTTCAAGGCCGACGCCATCCGCTTCGCCTGGGAGCTGGTGACGGGCCCCCAGTCGGAGGGCAACCTGGGCATCGACCCCGCGAAGCTCTGGGTGACGGTCTTCGACGGCGAGGGCGGCCTGCCCGCGGACGTGGAGGCCGAGGCGCTCTGGAAGGCCGCCGGCGTGCCGGCGGAGCGCATCATGCGTTGCGGCAAGAAGGACAACTTCTGGCAGATGGGCGACACCGGCCCCTGCGGCCCCTGCTCCGAGATCCACTACGACCGCGGCGAGCGCTATGCCGGCGACGCCGTGCCCAACGGCGAGGGCGACCGGGTCATGGAGATCTGGAACCTGGTCTTCATGCAGTACGAGCGCGACGCCTCCGGCAACCTCACGCCCCTGCCCAAGCCCAGCATCGACACGGGCATGGGCCTGGAGCGCACGGCCTCCATCCTCCAGGGGGTCGACAGCAACTACGAGATCGACCTCTTCCAGCCCATCTTCGAGGCCATCTGGGCCAACACGGGGCTCACGGCCGAGCAGCGCGCCGAGCACACGAACCGCACCGCCTCCCAGGTCATCGCCGACCACATCCGCGCGGCCACCTTCATGACCTTCGACGGCGTCGTGCCCAGCAACGAGGGCCGCGGCTACGTCCTGCGCAAGATCGTGCGCCGGGCCCTGCGCTTCGGGAAGAAGCTGGGCATCCAGGGCACCTTCTTCGCCGAGCTGGTGGGCTCCGTGCACGCCGCCATGGGGGACGCCTACCCCGAGCTGAAGGGCGAGCTGAAGCGCATCTACGACGTGCTGCACCGGGAGGAGAAGCAGTTCTCCGTCACCCTGAACGCCGGCCTCAAGCAGCTCGAGGGCTGCGACGTGTCCTCGGGCGCCCTCTCCGGCGCCGACATCTTCAAGCTCTACGACACCTTCGGCTTCCCCGTGGACCTGGTGGAGGACTGGTGCCGGGAACGGAACCTCGCCTGCGACCTGGAGGGCTTCCAGAAGGAACTCGCGGAGCAGCGGGCCAAGGGCCGCGCGGCCATGAAGGCCCACGACCAGCGCCTCCAGGGCGACTTCGCCGTCCTGGCGGACCTGCCCGCCACGGAGTTCGTGGGGTACCACGCCACCGAGGCGGAGGGCACGGCGCTGGCGCTCTTCGACGCCTCGAACAAGCGAGTGGCCTCGCTCTCCGGCGAAGGCTCCGTCCTGCTGGACCGCACGCCCTTCTACGCCATGGGCGGCGGCCAGGTGGGCGACACGGGCCGCCTGGCCTTCGAGGGCGGTTCGGCAGTGGTC
>JABLTH010004659.1_pt1 | contig 40475 bp, 41 predicted proteins | sample 7875711 | NCBI WGS metagenome assembly JABLTH01 (sample SAMN14941262, study PRJNA633318) | bioreactor metagenome | isolation source: bioreactor | place: China | collected 2019-03-05 | reverse complement strand
TCTTCTTGGGCAAGCAAGAAGAAGTAACTCGGGCCGCGGCAGCGGCTCGAAATCACTCGCCCAGTAGGCGAGACACGGCTTGCGACACCGCGACAATCACGCGCCGTCGCCACTGGATGACTTGCTTCGCTCATCCCTTCGGGCGTTCTCCGCGCTACGCGCTCCGTCCGGCCTGCGCCGGAATGACGAGGTAGGTGGCGTGGCGGTTAATCGGAGCGCCCCGTTGGGGTTTCGCCGGAGGCTCACCCCAACCTACGCCCGGCGAGCCAAGGGAAAACCTACGCCAGCGCCTTCAAGCGCTGCCGCGTCAACGGCCCAAACCTCAACCGCTCACACAAATCATCCAACAACGCCCCCTTCGCCCCATGCCACGCCAGCGCATCCGCCGCCATCGAAATCGGCGCATCCAACGCAATGCGCGTAAGCCGCCGATACAGCAGCGCGGACTCCCTATGCTCGCGCAACTTCTACGCGCAGCTGGCGGCCCCGCGGATGCGCAGGAACGGCACCTCGTCCACGCGCTCGAGCAGCGAGTCCAGGCTGCCGAAATGAGCGAGCAGGGCGGCGGCCGTCTTCGCGCCGACGCCGGGCACGCCGGGAATGTTGTCCACCGCGTCGCCGCACAGCGCCAGATAATCCGCCACCTGGTGCGGATGCACGCCCAGGCGCTCGTGCACGCCGGCCGGGCCCCAGCGCAGGTTGCGCGCGTAGTCCCACTGTTCGTCGTGTTCGCCGAGGAGCTGGCCGAAGTCCTTGTCGGCGGACACGATCACGCCGCGGAAGCCATGCGCGCGCAGGCTCCACAGCGAGCTGCCGATGAGGTCGTCGGCCTCGTAGCTGTGGTCGATCAGTACCACCACGCCGAGCGCGAGGGCGATCTCCCGGCACAGCACGAACTGATATTCCAGGTCCGGCGGCGGCAACTCGCGGTTGGCCTTGTAGGCCGGATAGATCGCGTTGCGGAACGACGTGGTGAGCGAGGCGTCGAACGCCACCGCGATGTGCGGCGGTTTCGTGCGCTCCAGCAGTTCGCACAGGAAGCGGGTGAAGCCGTGCACCGCGTTGACCGGACGGCCGTCGATGTCGGTGAACTCGTCCGGCATGGAATGCCAGGCGCGGAAGACATAGAGGCTTCCGTCGACGAGGTGGGCGGCGGGAGCGTTCATGCCGTCCATGTGCTGAGCAGGTCGTCGAGGGCGGGGCGGTCGCGGTCAGGTACGTCCATCTGCGCCGTGCCGATATGCACGAAGCCGATCACGTGTTCGTGCGAAGCGAGACCGAGCATGCGCGCGACATCGCCGTCATAGGCGCCCCAGCCGGTGAGCCACTGTGCGCCGAGGCCGAGCTGGGAAGCGCCCAGCAGCAGGTTGTACGCGACGCAGCCGGCGCTGAGCTTCTGCTCGATCTCCGGCACCTTGCTGCCGGGATCGATGCGCGCGACCACCACGACCACCACCGGGGCGAAGGTGTAGCGGCGGCGTTCCTTCTCGCGCTTCGAGTCCGGCAGCGCCGGGTCGCGCGCCTCGGCCAGCGCGGCGAGGCGCTCGCCGAAGCGCAGCTTGTCGTCGCCGCGCAGCAGGATCAGGCGGAACGGCACCAGTTTGCCGTGGTCCGGCACGCGGATGGCCGCTTCCAGCAGGCCGCGCAGCGTCGCCTCGTCCGGCGCCGGCCCGCCGAGCTGGGCGATGGGCGCGGAATGACGATGCAAGAGCGGCTGGAGCGGGGAAGACATGGGCGGATCCTGGACATGCAAAGCGCTCATGCTACCCGCCGCGCGCGGGCGAGGCGACTTGCGCGCCGCCGGGGCGCGCTCTCTGCTAGGCGCTGAGCGGCAGACGGAACGACCCGGGCAGCAAGGCCTTCACGGTGGTTTCCTGGGTCTTGCCGTCCAGGTTCGAGAGCACCACGGGCATAGCCTGGTCGCACAGCTCCGCCATGACCTGGCGGCAGGCGCCGCAGGGGCTGATCGGGTCTTCGGTGTCGCCGATCACCGCGAGACGGACGAAGTCGCCCGGCTTGCAGCCGGCCGCGACCGCCGCGAACAGCGCCGTGCGCTCGGCGCAGTTGCATAGGCCATAGGCAGCGTTCTCGACGTTGCAACCGAGAAAGTGGCGGCCGTCGCGCGTCACGAGCGCGGCGCCGACGAGGAAACGGGAATAGGGAGCGTAGGCTTGCTCGCGGGCCTGGCGGGCGAGTTCGAGCAGGTGATCGGTCACGGCTTGCACGGACACTTGGGATCTCCATCGGGGATCCCCGCGGCAACCCTGCGCCAGGGCGCCGGGCTGCCGGCGGTGGGCCAGTCTAGCTCTATCGGGGGAATGGGGAACAGGAGGGGCGCAGGTGCGCATTCCCCGCTCCCCGTTCCGCGTAAGATGCCCCCACTCTTTCCGTCCGGGGGATGCACGATGCCGATCACCGTGGCCGCATTGCGAGAGACCGCCGCCGGCGAACGCCGCGTGGCGATCACGCCCGAGGTAGCGAAGAAGCTGCACGGCAAAGGGCTGCGCGTGCTGCTGGAGCACGGTGCCGGCGCGGCCGCGGGCTTCCCGGACACAAGCTATCCGGACGCGGAATTTGCCGATGCGGCTGTCGTGAAGGCCCAGGCCGATCTGCTGGCTTGCGTACTGCCGCCGGACGATGCGGTGTGGGACAGCCTGCGCGAGGGTGCCGTGGTGGTCGGGCAGCTACGGCCTTATGGCGCGGCCGAGCGCGTCGCGGCGATGGGCAAGCGCAAGCTCACCGCGTTCGCGCTGGAGCTGCTGCCGCGCACCACGCGTGCGCAGGCGATGGACGTGCTCAGCTCGCAGGCGGCGGTGGCGGGCTATCGCGCCATGCTGATCGCGGCCGAGTCCGCACCGAAGTTTTTTCCCATGCTCACCACCGCGGCCGGCACGATCCGGCCCTCGCGCGTGCTGGTGATCGGCGCGGGCGTGGCCGGCCTGCAGGCGATCGCGACGGCGCGCCGGCTGGGCGCGCAGACCGAGGGCTATGACGTGCGTCCGGAGACGCGCGAGCAGGTCGAGTCCCTCGGTGCGAAGTTCCTCGATCTAGGGGTGAGCGCGGCCGGCAGCGGCGGTTACGCGCGCGAGCTTTCGGCCGAGGAGCGCGTCGCACAGCAGCATGCGCTGGCCGAACATCTGAAGCTGGTGGACGTGATCGTGACGACGGCTGCCGTGCCCGGACGACCTTCGCCGAAGATCGTCTCGGCCGCGATGGTGGCGGGCATGAAGCCCGGCGCACTTATCGTGGATCTCGCCGCCGAGGGCGGCGGCAATTGCGAGTTGACGCGTCCAGGCGAGCGTGTGGAGCAGGGCGGTGTGGTGGTGCTCGGCCCGCTCAACCTGCCGGCAGGCGCACCGCTGCACGCCTCGGAGATGTTCGCGCGCAACGTCTACAACTTCGTCGAGCTGCTAGTGAAGGATGGTGCGCTCGCGCCGGATTTCGAGGACGAGCTGGTTGCCAAGAGCTGCGTGACTAAGGCCGGTGAGGTGCATTTCCAGGGATAGGTTCCGATCGCCATCTGTTAAATGGGAGTCAAGCGAGAGGGATCTTGTCGTCGGACGCCTATCCAAGTTGGCGCATAGGTACGCCGGAAGGTGTCAGTTATGGAGATCAGGAGGCTTGCTGAGGCTTGCACCCTCCGTAGGCGGCCCTGGACGAAAGCTCAAGGGGATCCCCATGGCTAGTTCAAAAATCCCTGTTTTCGGGTGTATCTAGCAGAAGATGGCAGCCGCATTGCAGCGTTCTGACCAAGGCAGTAACGTGCCTGCCTTTCGCGGCCACGGCCTCAAAAACCGCGATTTAGAGTGCCGTTTTTACGGAAGAGGGGAATCGGAACCGATGGCTGTCCTGTTGATGATGCCGCCGCAATATACATACAGGCTCGCATGCTTCACGCGGCGATGACCGGATTGATTACGAGGCGAGGCGCATTCATTTTCGCCCTGTCCTTGCTATTCGTCTTATGCATGTTCGCCTGGGAGCATGATCTCGGCTTGAGCTTGGCCGACGAAGGCTATTTGTGGTACGGGGTTCAACGCGTCCTTTTGGGCGACGTTCCGTTGCGCGATTTCATGGCCTACGAACCTGGTAGGTATTACTGGTCGGCTGCTTGGATGACGCTGAGGGGCAACCAAGGCATCGTCGGCGTCCGAATGGCCATAGCAGCGTTCCAGTTTCTTGGACTCTGGGCCGGCCTGCATGTGATTGCCAAGGCGATGCCTGAAAATCGTCGGGGCAGTGGATTGCTGCTTATCGGCTCGGCACTGACGCTGCGTGCATGGATGGTGCCTAGGCACAAATTGTTCGACATTTCGCTTTGTTTGTTCCTTCTGGCTGGACTGGCGGGATTGATCGAGCGTCCGGTACGCGGCCGATATATCGCTATGGGAGCGATGGTGGGGCTGGTTGCGGGTTTTGGACGCAACCACGGGCTTTACGGCGCAGTGGCGAGCATTGGAGCCATCGCGTGGCTGAATGTCGGGCGAGAGACCGGCATCGGCATTGTGCGCGGCTTATTGTTCTGGGGCATGGGCTTTGCCATTGGGATGCTTCCCTTGCTGGCGATGGTCGCCTGCATACCTGGCTTTGCCCGTGCCATGGTGGATTCGGTGGCTCTGCTGCTGGCGCAGGGCAGCACCAACCTCCCATTGCCCGTGCCGTGGCCTTGGACCGCGTCGTGGGACCCTGCGCAGGGCCTTACGGCGTTATCGCATGTTCTCATCGGAAGTTACTTTCTTGCACTGCCGATGTTTTGCGTGCTCTCTATGGGCTGGTGCATTCGCCAACGGTGGGCCGGACAGCGCATGCCCCCAGGTTTCGTCGCTAGTGCCCTGCTGAGCGCCCCTTATGCGCACTTCGCTTTTTCCCGCGCCGATGCCAGCCATCTGGCTCAGGGTATTTTCCCGCTGCTGGTGGGTACGGGCATCATTGTTTCCCGCCTGTCGCCGCGGTGGAGCGGCATGGTTATGGCGGCCCTGTTCGCGACGGGCCTCGTGGCGACACTGCCGCTCCACCCAGGCTGGCAATTGCGGGATGCTGCGGGGCTGGCCATCGTGGTGTCTTATGGCGATACGATTAAAGTCGACGGGACAACGGCGGCAGAAGTCACCCGATTCAGGGAGCTGGTTGCGACTTACGCCTCTGACGGCGGGACCTTTGTTACGGTGCCCTTCTATCCGGGGGTTTATGCGCTGGCAGGACGCCGTGCCCCTATGTGGGAGCTGTATCCATTGTTCCCGAGGTCAATAGTGTTTCAGGAGCAGGAAGTCGACCGTATGCGAGCGGCTCGCCCACGCTTCGTTTTTGTCGTGGATGTCCCCCTCGATGGTCGCGCCGAACTGACGTTCTCAAGGACGCATCCCGTCGAGTTCGATTATTTCCTGGGGGAGTTCAAACGTTCACTTCCCTTTGGAGGGAGTGCGTATCTTTTCCTGCCCGTCGCCAGGGCGGGCGCGCCCGGCACTCACTGAACAGTCGATGCGACCGTAATCCTTCATGGCCCTCATCTCCGTTGTCATACCTGTTTATAAAGCGCAGGACTGCCTGGACGAACTCTATCGCCAGCTCACTGTCGCCCTTGGATCCATCACCGAAGACTATGAGATAGTCATGATCGAGGATTGTGGCGGTGATCAGTCCTGGGAAATCATTGCGCGGCTCGCCGATATGGACCACCGCGTACACGGCTTGCAGCTGAGCCGTAATTTCGGCCAGCACTATGGCATTACAGCCGGGCTCGATAACTGCGATGGCGATTGGGTCGTCGTGATGGACTGCGACCTCCAGGATGATCCCGCGGAGATTCCCAAGCTCTACGCCAAGGCCCTGGAAGGTTACGACGTGGTGTTGGCCAGGCGCGGGCGGCGTGCGGATTCCCTTCTCAAAAGTCTTACCTCTCGCCTGTTCTACAGAGTCTTCGGTTATCTGGCCGATATCGACTATGACGGGGAGGTCGGCAACTTTCGTATGGTGTCGCGACGCGTGGTCGAGAGCCTGAGATTAATGAGGGAAAAGCTTCGATTCTTTGGCGGCTTAGTCGCATGGGTTGGCTTTCCTACGGCAAGCGTCGATGTCGTACACGGCGACCGATTCGCTGGAGAGACCTCATATTCGTTTGCCAAGCTTTGGAGGCTCGCTGTCGAGATCATCATTGCCCACTCAGACAAGCCTCTCAGGCTGGCGGTGAAGGCAGGCTTTTTCCTTTCGTTGGCCGCATTCGTCTATGGCGGCTACATTGCCTACCGGGCTTTGGTCTACGGCGTGCCCATTACAGGCTGGAGCAGCCTGATTGTTTCCATATATTTCCTGGGCGGCATCGTTATCAGCCTCCTTGGCGTGCTTGGCGTCTACTTGGGAAAGACATTCGACGAGTCGAAGCGGCGCCCTCTCTATATCGTGCGCCGTACGACGGCCGATGCTGCACGGTTGGGGCGCTCGGCTAAAACCGTTTGACCACATGCACAGGCGATGCCTACATGAGTTATTACCCGAGGTCAGTCCTGGATGCCATGGGTTTCAAAGCCCTGGGGGCCAATGTTCTCATTAGCGACAAGGCCAGCATTTACAATCATGAAAGCATAGAGATTGGCGATAACGTCCGAATCGACGATTTCTGCGTGCTATCTGGACAGATATCTATTGGCCGCAACGTACACCTGGCAGTGTTCGCCAATCTCGCGGGCGGAGAGAAGGGCATTGTGATGGAGGATTTCTCCGGCCTGGCTTATGGTTGCCACGTCTTCACGCAGAGCGATGACTATTCGGGTCGGACTCTGACGAATCCGACCGTGCCTGATGAGTTCAAGCTCGAGGCGAAAGCCAAAGTAACGATCGGGCGGCACTGCATCGTCGGCACTTCATCGATAATTTTTCCGGGGGTCACACTTGCGGAAGGACCCGCGGTGGGGGCAATGACCATGGTTACCAGGAGTACCGATCCATGGTCGATCTATTTTGGGGTCCCGGCGCGCAAGATTAAGGAGCGCAAGAGAGACCTCCTTGCGTTGGAGGCCCGCTACATGTCCGATCACAGGAATGCCTGAGGCGGACGATATCGGGGGCATGGCCTCGCAAGTGAAAGGCAGGCAGCAGGGGGCATCTTGAACGCGGCTAGCGTTGGCTGGAAAACTCAGCTGGTACGTTACGTGGCCGTCGGTGGGGCGAGCAACGCCGCAGCATATCTTTGCTATGTAGCGCTAACGTCATTCGGGTTGTGGCCGGAATGCGCCATGACCATCGTTTACCTGACATGCGCTTTGTTGGGATTTGTCGCGAATCGAAGGTTGACGTTTTCGCACAAGGGCAACGTCACGAATTCGGGTATGCGGTATGTCATGGCGCAGGCCGCCGGATACGGCCTCAATGCTTTCCTGCTTTTCGTCTTCGCCAATCGTTTCGGCTACCCCCATATGTGGGTCCAGGCGGCGGCTATTGTGGTCGTGGCCCCCCTTCTTTTCCTTGCGATGAAGTTTTTTGTTTTCCCGCGGACCAGCCGGTGATCGCTAAGAAATTTACTTATCCCGCATCGTTCGCTTGTTACGCGCTGCTGATGCTATGGCTGTTTCTGCCTTACTTACGTGGAGAGGTCATTGCGCCTACCCGCTTGGGAACGCAGTTGGGCATCAGCGACATCGCCGGGCAGGGGCCGCGATTCGAAAACGAAAAGTTCAGCGATTACTCCAATGTCTTCCTTCCAGAGGTCAACGAATTCCTCAATGGGCCTCGTTCCGGTGATGTCGCCCTATGGGCGCCACACAATGAGCTGGGCAGGCCGCTGTACCATGTTTCAGGGTTCAGTCCAGTGTATCTTCCGGCGCGCCTGCTGCAGGCCGTCACTCACTCGCCGAGCCGGTTCATTACGGCATGGAGCTTGTCGCTGGTATTCCTGTCGGGCATTTTCGTTCTGCTTTTCTGTAGGCAGATTGGCCTGACTCCACTTGCCGGCATGACGTCGGCTATCTCCTATGCGGCCTCGCCGATACTGCTGTACTGGCTGGCCTTTCCGATGTTCATTGCCTCATGGTGCTGGGCTGCCGGTTGCCTGTGGTCGCTACGACGAATGGCGGACCGCGTCTATCTCCTAGCCGGCGTCTGCTCAAGCTTCTGCGCTTACAGCTTGCTGATGACTTCGTATCCGCAATTGGCCGTCTATCAGGTCTACATTGTCGGGGGATATGCCGTAGCCTTGATTATTCAAGCTTCGCGATCGGGGTGGAGTGCTACGCGGCGCTTTATCCTATGGGCAGGTGGTAGTTGGCTTCTGGCCGTTTTACTGTCGGCGCCGATGCTCATAGACCTTTTTAGAAGTGTCCTGCAATCAAACCGTCTCCGGCCGGACGACGGTTTTTTTCTTGCCGCTATGCCCAGCTTCTCGTCGCTCCGCGATTTAGTCAGGGAAGTCGTGCTGGCCACGATGCCCAATTCGTTCGGTGTCCCGACGCGTGCGGACTATCCCGTGGTCTACAACGGGCTCAGCGTTTGTCTTCTGACGGTGTCACTGATCGTGGCCGGCGTTTTTGCAAAAGTCCGCGGCGGTCGAGCATGGTGGATCGCGATCGCAATCGTCATTGGGGTGGCGACCATCAGGCCTATCTACTCATTCGGTATTGCACATCTAGGGCTTGGACTATCGCGAACGAATCCATTGTCCATGCTTCTCATGCCTTGCGTGATGCTCCAGGCTCATGCGATCGATTCGCTCCAACGCCATCAAATGAGTTCGTGGCGGGTCGCATCGTTGACCGGGGCTGCCATGCTGGCTTTGCTGACGGCAGGGATTGTCTTTGGCGTCACGGAAAACTGGCCGATTCTTTGGTCGCAGATCGCCGTCGACGTACTCGCCGCCGCCGCCGTGGCAGTGCTATGCCTTGGGGAGCATCACGTCGTTCTATTGACGATGGTCAGCGCTTGCTGGCTGATTCTGGTGGCTTCCCCTGGCTTGTTGAGACAGTTGCCATCGCAGATCCACAGCGAGTCGACATTGAGTAAGGCCGTTGCTGCGCGGCTACATGACAATGCGCGTTACGCAGTAGCGGCGCCGGGTGTAAAGGCGTTGCCGCCGAATTTCAATGCCATGATCGGTCTCTCGTCGATTCATAGTTACGATAGCCTCTCACCGCGCCGGTACCGCGAATATCTGCATCGATTGGGCGGTGAGGCGTCGACATACGGGAGATGGAACGACCAGGTCTCACCGGATTATGCGAGCGCGTCGTTCTGGATGAGTGATGTCGCGCTCGTGCTCTCCCCCACCAAGCTGGTGGATACCTCGCTTTCATGCGTGACACAGGTGGAGTCGGTGTGGCTATGCGATGTGCCGCGGCACATGGGACGAGTGCTTCAGCTTGTCGGAGGCGCTCCGAGGACCACCGTTGCGGATGTCACTGTCGGGGATCCGAGGCTTTCGCCAGCTCTCCCGGCCAAGGTGGTGAGGGACGAGGGCGATGCCATCGAAATTACTGTGTCGTCTGCGCCATCGTCCCTGTTGATCATAAGCCAGCAGTATCATCCAGATTGGCATGCGCGGGCTCTTGTCCACGGACAGTGGCGGCGCGCAAGCTCCCTGCCGGTCAATGGTTTCTTTCAGGGGGTGGTCATTCCGGACGGAGCTGAGAGAGTATCGCTGGCCTTTCGCCCCATAGTTCGCCATGCAGTATTGGCTAATTATGTGTGGGTACTGTTACTTGCGCTCCTGGCGATGGAAGCGCTTCTTGCTTGGCAATCCAAATCCGGTCATGACCATGAGTGAAAGCGAAGTCATTCCCTTCAATCGGCCCCATATGACGGGCAAGGAGCTGTATTACATCGCTCAAGCTCATTTCAAAGGCGTGCTCGCGGGCGACGGCCCCTTTACCAAGCGCTGCCATGGCTGGCTGGAACGCAGCACTGGCACGCCGAAGGCACTATTGAGTCATTCTTGCACCGCGGCACTTGAAATGTCCGCGATGCTTCTGGACATCCGTCCGGGCGATGAAGTCATCATGCCCTCGTACACCTTCGTATCGACGGCCAACGCGTTCGTCCTGCGCGGTGCGGTACCGGTTTTTGTCGATATCAAGCCGGACACGCTTAATCTCGATGAAAACTTGATCGAAGAGGCCATCACGCCTCGGACGAAGGCGATCGTGCCGGTTCATTACGCCGGTGTCGGTTGCGAGATGGATGCCATCATGGCGTTGGCTAAGCGGCGCGACATCAAGGTCGTCGAGGATGCGGCGCAGGGTGTCATGGCTTCTTACCGAGGGAAGGCCTTGGGCGCGATAGGCGATCTAGGAAATTTCAGCTTCCACGAAACTAAGAACGTCATTTCGGGCGAGGGCGGCGCATTGCTCGTGAACGATCCTGAGCTGGCGTCAATGGCGGAGGTCATTCGGGAAAAGGGTACGGATCGCAGCCGCTTCTTCCGCGGAGAGGTGGACAAATACACGTGGCAAGAAGCGGGGTCTTCCTTTCTGCCAGGGGAGCTGGTGGCAGCGTTTCTGTGGGCACAGCTGGAAGAGGCGGAGGAAATAACTAAGCAAAGGCTGGCCATCTGGCAGCGCTATTACGACATGCTGGAGCCGCTGGAGCGAGCCGGATTTTTGCGGCGGCCCATCGTGCCAGACTGGTGTCAGCATAACGCTCATATGTTTTATGTATTGCTTGCTCCCGGACTTGATCGCCAAGCTTTGCTCCAGGCGCTTAAAGCCCAAGGCATAGGGGCGGTCTTTCATTATGTGCCTTTGCATTCTTCGCCTGGAGGCCGACGCTTTGGCCGAGCTGTGGGAGGCATGGCCGTCACTGATGACTTGTCCGAGAGACTTATTCGCCTTCCTCTCTGGATAGGATTGAGCGTTCAGCAGCAGGCGTTTGTCGTCGAGCAGCTTGCGGGGTTCATGGGCGCACAGTGAGAAATCCCTTTCTTTTAACGCAGCCGGACCCCGAAATGGCTTGCCAAAGGTGGTCTCGCCAGGGCGACCTCGTTCTGATGTGTCTTGCCGCTACGGGAACTTCTTCCTTTGACTAAGCATCCATCTCGATCGCCTGATGGCGTTTCTTACACGGACGAGGATCACGACACCTGTCTCGGCGTTGAGGATGGCTCGTTCTGGTTTCGTCACCGCACTGAATGCATTGCTTCGCTCGTGTCGCGTTACCCTTTCGAGGGTGTCTTCTACGACATCGGCGGCGGCAATGGCTACGTGGCGAGGAGGTTGCTGGATGATGGACTCGATGTCGTGTTGGTCGAGCCGGGGCGGCGCGGCGCGGAGAACGCGCGCGCGAGGAGACATATTCCGCGCGTTATCTGTTCGACATTATCTGGCGCGCGTATTGCGGAGGGTTCCGCGGGAGCAGTCGGGGTCTTTGATGTCGTCGAGCATATGGAAGACGACCAAGGCTTCATCCGGAGCGTCGCCGAGATATTGACGCCCAGCGGAATGCTTTTCCTCACCGTGCCGGCCTACGCCTGGATGTGGTCCGATGCGGACGTTGCGGCAGGCCATCATAGGCGTTACACCAAAGCGTCGATGCAGAGGCTGCTGAAGCCATGCTTCGACGTCGAGTTCTCTTCATATTTCTTTTTGCCGCTCCTTTTGCCGATCGCAGCATTGCGTGTATTGCCGCACAGATTAGGCCTAAGTCGAACGGCCACGGCCGAAACCGAGCATGGGACGGACGGTGGCGCGGCTATTCGAGCAATGGAGTGGCTGCTTGCGCGTGAACATCGTCGCATGGCGCGTGGCTTGGCCATTCCTCTGGGGGCTAGCCTGATCGTTGCCGCGCGCCGCAGGCGATAGCCATGGTCCAGGGCGGCCACGGGAGGAAGCGCGTGGCTCGCGCTCCGGTCATTCGTTGGCGACCGCTCCATGACATCAATGGGGCGGTCGACCGTGGGAAGGCGGTGGACCGAAGCCGCCCATCGGCCGCGGCATGCCCGGGGGCGGCGGGCGGTGCGGTGGGATGCCGTGTTCCTGCCGGAACTGGCGCATCAGCTGCTGGCGCTGGTCCGGCGGCAGCTGCTGGTAGCGCTTGAAGGCGTCGTGCAGTTGCGTGCGCTGTTCGGGCGTGAGCTGTTCGAACTTGCGCATGTTGGAGCGCGCCTGTTCGCGCTGTTCGGGCGTCATCTTCTGCCATTGCTCGATGCGTTCGCGGATCTGCTGGCGGCGTTCCGGCGGCAGCGTGCTCCATTCGTGGACGCGGTCGAGCATGCGCGCTGGGCGCTCGGGCGGATAGTCGTTCCATTCGCCGCGCAGCGGGCCGAGCATGTCGCGCTCGGCCGGGGAAAGACTGTCCCAGGAGCGCGGGCCCGGCGGCGGACCGGGCGGCGGACCACCCGCGCCAGGCGGCGGGGGCGGCGGCATCTGCTGGGCCCAGGCGGGCGCGGCGCCGATGCCCAGCAGGGCAGCCAGCAGCAGGATGGTTGCGATACGGCTCAGACGCATGGATCAGCGGCTCGCCTGGCTGGCGTCGTTGGTGGCGAGCCAGTCGTAGAAGTCGAGGTTCTGCATCAGCGATGGGTCCGTATTGCTCAGGTCGGGGGGCAGGTCGCCATCGGTCTCGACGGTCTGCGTGGCGTTGACGCCTTCCGGCGCGCTGTCGCGCGACACCGGCGCGAACACCATCAGGACGGCGAGCGCGATCGCGGCGAACGCGCCGGCGGGAACCAGTCCGCGCACGAGACGCGCGTGGGCCGGAGCCGCCGCGACGGCCAAAGCTTCGCGCCGGGCGGCGCGAAGGCGTCCGGCGGTGGCCGGATCGATACGACGCCCCGCTTCGCGGTACAGCGCGCGGGCGCGGTGTTCCAGATTGTCGGGCGCAGTCATCGCCATTCCTCCAATGGGTCGCGCAGGTTGTGCATGGCGCGCGACAGATGGGTTTTCACACTGCCTTCGGAGCAGCCCATGGCCTGGGCGGTCTCGGCCACGTCCAGGCCTTCCAGCACGCGCAGCATGAAGGCCTCGCGCTGGCGCTGCGGCAGCTTCTTCACGGCGGCGGCCATGTCCGCGTAGGACTGTGCGTCCTGCAGGCGGTCCAGCGGGCCGGGGCCGTTGTCCGCCGGTTCCCAGGCGGGCAGTTCGTCGCCGTCGTCGTCGCGACCGCCGCCGAGCCAGCCGACCACGATCGAGCGCACCTTGCGGCGGCGCTGCAGGTCGACGATGCGGCGACGCAAAATGCCCCAGAACAGCGGGGTCCATTCCTGCGCGGGCTTGTCGCGGTAGTTGCGGACCAGCCGGAGCATGGCGTCCTGCACGGCGTCCATGGCGTCCTCGCGGTGGCCCAGGCTCATCTCGGCCAGGCGGAACGCGCGGCGTTCCACCTGTGCCAGGAAGGCGTCCAGCGACGTGGGGACCGCCTGGACAGCTTCGGTCAGCAGTTCGGCTTCGAGCGTAGAGACGGCGCTGTTCATGGCGCGATCGTCCGGTTCGTCGGATCGAACATCCGGAGACTCCATCGATTCGGCTCCCCGCCTCAACGCGGCACGCTCGCGCGGGTTGACCCGCGACCGTATGATGCGCCGACAACCGCGGGTTGGCAGGGAGGGGTCATGATCGACGGGTTCCTGGCGCTTTACATCTTCATGCTGGCCGCTTTCACCGGCTACGAGATCATCGCGAGAGTGCCGGTGATCCTGCACACCCCGCTGATGTCCGGTTCGAATTTCGTGCACGGCATTGTGCTGGTAGGCGCCATGGTCGCGCTAGGGCACGCCACGACATCGTTTGAACTTGCGATCGGCTTCATCGGCGTGCTGCTCGGGGCCGGCAACGCCGCGGGTGGTTATGTGGTGACCGAGCGCATGCTGGAAATGTTCAAGTCCAGCAAGCCCGGCGGCGGCAAGGAGACGAAGTGATGGCCTGGCTGCCGATCTTGATCAAGGCGTGTTATTTCCTCGCCGCGCTGCTGTTCATCCTGGGTCTCAAGCGCATGAGTTCGCCCCGCACCGCGCGGGGCGGCATCGTGTGGGCGGGCGTGGGCATGCTGGTGGCGGTGCTGGCGACCTTCGCCCTGCCTGACCTGCACAACCGCGTGTTGATCCTGATCGCCGTGCTGCTGGGCGTATCGGCGGCATGGTGGTCGGGCCGCCGCGTGGCGATGACCGCGATGCCGCAGATGGTCGCGCTCTACAACGGCATGGGCGGCGGCGCGGCGGCGGCGATCGGTGCGGCCTAGCTGATCGGCTTCGCCAGCAGCAGCGTCACTTTGCTGGACGGTGGGCGCTTTACCGCCGATGGCGCCGCGCCGGGCACTGCGCAGCTGGTGCTGGCCGTGCTGGGCGCGCTGATCGGCGCGGTCAGCTTTTCCGGTTCGCTGATCGCCTTCGCCAAGCTGCAGGGCTGGCTGGATCGGCGCTTCGTGTTTCCGGGACAGCGCGCGGTCAACCTGCTGATGCTGGCCGCGGCGGTGGCGATCGGCGCGATGCTGGCCTGCGGCCAGCTGGGCATGGGGCTGATCGTGGCGTTCTTCGCGCTGGCGCTGCTGTTCGGTTTGATGATGACGCTGCCGATCGGCGGCGCGGACATGCCGGTGGTGATTTCGCTCTACAACGCGTTCACCGGCTTGGCGGTGGCGTTCGAGGGCTTCGTGCTGCAGAACGAAGCGATGATCATCGCCGGCACCGTGGTCGGCGCGGCCGGCACCTTGCTGACGCAGTTGATGGCCAAGGCCATGAACCGCTCGCTGGGCAACGTGCTGTTCGGCAATTTCGGCGCGGCGGGCGCGACGGCGCAGGCTATCGCAGGCAGCCAGAAGCCGATCGAGGCGGCGGACGCGGCGGTGATGATGGCCTACGCCGAACGCGTGGTGATCGTGCCCGGCTACGGCATGGCCGTGGCGCAGGCGCAGCACAAGGTGTGGGAATTCGCGCAGCTGCTGATCGCGCGCGGAGTGAAGGTGAAATTCGCCATCCACCCGGTGGCGGGCCGCATGCCCGGCCACATGAACGTGTTGCTGGCCGAAGCCGGCGTGCCGTATGACTTGATCGCCGACATGGACGACATCAATCCGGAATTCCCGGCCACCGACGTGGCACTGGTGATCGGCGCGAACGACGTGGTGAATCCGGTGGCGAAGACCGACCCGGCGTCACCGATCTACGGCATGCCGATCCTGGACGTGGCGAGCGCCCGGCAGGTGATCGTGGTCAAGCGCGGCAAGGGCACCGGCTTTGCAGGCATCGAGAACGCGCTGTTCTACGCCGACAACGCCCGCATGCTCTATGGTGATGGCCAGGCCGCGGCCGGACAGCTGGTGGCCACGCTGAAGACGCTGGACGCCTGAGTTGCGTTCAGGCCTGGCGACGCGGCGCACCGCGCCACGCCACCCAGGCTGCCAACGCTGTGCCCGCCGCGAACCAAGCCAGGTCGGCGCCCGTGAGGTTCAAGCGCACTAGGTCGAACAGCAGGCCGGTGCCGGCACGCTTCATGGCTTCCACCAGCCCCATCCCCAGCAGGCCGGCCACGCGCGCGCCTGCCGTGAGGATCCCGACATATACGCAGGCCAGCAGGGTAGCCAGGGCGGCAAGCAAGGCAGCGCCGAGCGGCTCGGGACGGACCCAGCCGCGGATCATCCGGCCCAGCGCCCAGCCCACCGCCAGGGCCAGCCAGGGCAGCACGTGCTGGAAGAACAGGGTGGGCACCATCCATACGGCGCCGAAAGCCAGGCCCAGCATGACGGCGCTGACCAGGGCGAAGAGGGCGGAGAACAGCGCGCGTGCGCTCATGAGGGGCGGTGACCGTGGGCAGGCATGAAGGCTCTTCCCTGAGGATGAAAGCCCGGCATGATACCGCCCCCACACTTGAGATCGCCCCGCGGCGACCTGATCTGGAGGGGCGGGCTGCATAATAGGCAGCTTGGTCCGGCGCACTGCCGTGCCTTCGACTTCGATTCGCAGGATCGGCATGAGCGGTTTCAGTCTTAGCAGCGAACCTTTCACCCTGGAGCGCGATTGCGACGCCGTGATGGTGCCGCAGGGAGAAACGGTGACCCTGCCCGCCGGGCAGGTCGGCTACATCACCCAGGCACTGGGCGGCAGCTTCACGGTGTACGTGGAGGGCAACTTGTTCCGCGTCGCCGGCAAGGACGCGGATGCGCTCGGCAAGGACCCGCCGCCGCCGATCGAATTGCCCGACAACGCCACCGATGCGGATGTCGAGAAACTGGTGTGGCAGCAGCTGCGCACCGTGTTCGATCCGGAGATTCCGGTGAACGTGGTGGAGCTGGGCCTGGTCTACGACGTGAGCCTCGACACGGTCGAGGGCGGCCGCAAGGTCTACGTGAAGATGACGCTCACCGCACCGGGCTGCGGCATGGGCGACATCCTGATCGATGACGCGCGCACCAAGCTCGAACTGATCCCCACGGTGAAGGAAGCCGATGTCGACCTGGTGTTCGACCCGCCGTGGAACCATTCCATGATGTCGGAGATCGCCAAGCTCGAGACCGGCATGCTGTGAAGGTCGATCGACGACGTTTCGAATAGTAAAAAGACCTAGGAAAAAAGCGCCCTTTGTGGCGCTTTTTTTGTGGGTTGCGACACGGTGCGCGCCGGCTTTTCCTGCATCTAAAAACGCCGGGTCAATCACGGCCGCAACCGATATTCAGAGTCCGTTTATCTATAACGAAAGTCATAGAGGCGAACCCTTCGTTTCAAACGCAAGAAATCGAGGTCGGCATGTGGACATGCTCCCGGAGCATGTGTTCGGCCTCATGGGGAGCGAAGGGACGATGGCGTCCGGATGCGCGCGTTCGCCTCGGCGTGCATCGCAAAAAATTGCTGGCGCCAAGCGTTCGGAAGATGTGCTTTTTGCCGCATTTCTGGCGCGTTTCGCGCGCATTGACGAATTCCTAGGGGACGCTTAGCGTCAATGAATCCGTTGCCAGGAAGGTTGACGGATGACCATGGGCGGCTTCCCGCGGGGTAGGCGGAGCCGTCCAGCAGAAGAAGCGAGTCGGGCAGGGCTGGGTCAAGGAGCGACCAGGGGGCGGCCGGCCAGACGATCAAAGGATCGCTGGGCAAACACACCGAAAAGGCGCCGTGCCCGAGCACGGCAATCACATGGGGCCGACCGGCCGCATCAGGTCCGTTCGTCCCTGAAAAATGTCTGGGGAGTCATGGAATGAGCAGTAAAAAACATTCGTGGGGCATCACCAAGGGGTATCGCAAGGCATTGCTGCCGGTCGCCGTTTCGATGGCGATGCTGGCCGGTTCGGCGCACGCCGCCGACAGCTGGGTGGTCACCAAGACCCATCCGGTGATCCAGAAGAGCGCCGCCGCCGGCGTCTCGACCCTGGCCGCGGGCACGGCCGGTCCGTCGTGGACGATCAACATGCGCGGCTATCCGAGCGTGCGGGACGCCGTCGTGTCGCCGCTGGAGCAGAGCAAGCCGCTGCACATCGCGGTCAGCCTGAAGCTGCGCAACGCCGCCCAGCTGCAGCAGTTCCTGCATGAGTTGGCCACGCCGGGCAGCGCGCATTACGGCAAGTACCTGACGCCGGCGCAGTTCAAGGCCGCCTACGCGCCGACCGAGCAGCAGGTACAGGCCGTCGTGGCGCATCTGCGCGCGGCCGGCTTCAACAACATCAGCGTGTCGCCGAACAACCTGCTGGTGGAAGCCGACGGCAATGCCGGCCACGTGCAGGCCGCGTTCCGTACGACGATGAAGCAGTTCGACTTCCGCGGCCGCCAGCACATCGCCAACGACGGCGAGGTGCAGGTGCCTGCCGCGCTGGGCGACACGGTCAATGCCGTGCTCGGCCTGCAGGACGTGAGCGTGAAGCACACGATGTACCACGTGGTGAAGAACGACGTGTCGCTGCACCCGAACGTCACCACGCTGGCCGGCACCGTCACCAGCCACAACCCGACGCAGTTCGCTTCGATCTACGACGCCGGCACCACGCCGAATGCCTCCAACACCACGGTGGGCATCATCACCTGGGGCGACATGACCCAGACGATCTCGGACCTCAACACCTTCACCAGCAACGCCGGCCTGCCGACGACGAACGTGCAGACGGTCAAGGTGGGCACGGCCTCGCTGTGGGACGACGCCAATGGCGACGGCGAATGGGACCTGGACAGCCAGACCATCGTCGGCACCTCCGGTGGCGTGCAGAAGCTGATCTTCTACACCGCGGCCAACGGCACCAATAACGCCAGCCTCACCGACGCAGCCATCACCGCGGCCTACAACAAGGCGGTGACCGACAACGTCGCCAAGGTGGTGAACGTGTCGCTGGGCGAGGACGAGACCGCCTCGCACAACGCCGGTACCCAGGCCGCCGACGACAGCGTGTTCCAGCAGGCGGTGGCGCAGGGCCAGACCTTCTCGATCTCCTCGGGCGACGAGGGTGTCTACGAGTCCGAGCAGGGCGTGGTCACGGATGCTTCCGGTACGGTCAACGTGAATCTCGGCCAGTACTCGGTGAGCGAGCCGGCGACCTCGCCGTACGTGGTCGCCGTGGGCGGTACCACGCTGTCCACCAGCAACGGCACTACCTGGGCCGGTGAGACGGTGTGGAACGAAGGCCTCGCGCAGGTCAGCTCCACCGACACGCGCAAGCGTCTGTGGGCGACCGGCGGCGGCGTCAGCTCGTTCGAGACCGCGCCGAGCTGGCAGACCGCGGCACTGGGTTCCTCAGTGACCAAGCGCGTGCTGCCGGACGTGGCGTTCGACGCGGCGCAGTCCAGCGGCGCGCAGATCGTGTACCAGGGCAGCGTCGCGCAGATCGGCGGCACCAGCCTGGCCTCGCCGATCTTCGTGGGCGTGTGGGCGCGCGTGCAGTCGGCCAACGGCAACGCGCTGCCTTTCCCGACCTCGAAGTTCTACGGCGACTTCCCGAACCATCCCGAGCTGCTGCACGACGTGACCTCGGGCAACAACGGCTACAACGGCTACGGCTACAACGCAGGCACCGGCTGGGACTACACCACCGGCTTCGGCAGCCTGGACATCGCCAAGCTCAATGCCTACGCGGCGGCGAACTGGGTGTCCGGCGGCAGCACCGGTGGTACGCCGACGGCCAACTTCAGCTTCGTCACCAGCGGCCTGACCGCGACCTTCACCGACAGCTCCACCGATAGCGGCGGCACCATCGGCTCGCACTCGTGGACCTTCGGCGATGGCGGCACCTCCACCGCGACCAGCCCGAGCCATACCTATGCGGCGGCCGGTACGTACACGGTGACCGAGACGGTGACCGACAGTGCTAGTGGCAAGACCAGCTCCAAGAGCTCGTCGGTGACGGTGAGCGGCAGCGGCGGCGGTTCGACCCAGCTGCTGGGCAACCCGGGCTTCGAGACCGGCGCGGCCTCGCCGTGGTCGATCAGCTCCGGCGCGCTGTGCAGCAACAGCGGTTGCAGCGGCGAAACCGCGCACGGCGGCAGCTGGTTCACCTGGCTGGACGGCTATGGCAGCAGCCATACCGACACGTTGTCGCAGGCGGTGGCCATCCCGAGCGGCAAGACCTCCGCGACGCTGACCTTCTACCTGCACGTCGACACGGCCGAGACCACCACCTCGACCGCGTACGACAAGCTGACCGTGCAGGTGCTCAACAGCAGCGGCACCGTGCTGAAGACGCTGGCGACGTACTCCAACCTCAACGCGGCGTCGGGCTACGCGCAGAAGACGTTCGACCTGAGCGGCTACATCGGCCAGACCGTGACCCTCAAGTTCACGGGCACCGAGGACAGCTCGCTGCAGACCTCGTTCGTGGTCGACGACGTCAACCTCAACGTGCAGTAAGAAAACGTGCAGTAAAACGCAACGGGCCCGGTCGCAAGACCGGGCCCGTTTCTTTTCGACGCTGGTCCGTCGGTGCCCGGCTCAGGCTTCCTCGAACCGGTTGGCCTCGCGGTTCTTGCGCACCTTCAGCGGATCCCAGATGCGGCCGTTCATGGCGATGTAGACGCCATCGGGCAGGGTCTGCACGGCGCCGACGGCGCAGCCGATGTTGAACACCGCGTCCGAGCCCTGGAAGCGGGCGGGGTTGAGCGCGCCGGTGAGCACGATGACCTTGCCCTTGATGCTGGCCAGTTCGCGCGCGGTGTCCACCATGGTGTCGGTGCCGTGGGTCACCAGCACGTGGCGATGCGGCTGGGCCTCGATGGTGGAACGCACCAGGACGCGGTCCTCGGGGCCCATGTGCAGGCTGTCCTTGCGCAGGATCGGAATTACGTCGAACTGGAAGGCGACGCCGAGCTGGCCGAGGATCTCGCCGATCTGCGGGGCGCCGATCTTGTAGTCCGACTTGTCGTCGAAATAGATCTTGTCGATGGTGCCGCCGGTGGTGACGATGGTCAGGTGCTGCATGTCGGAACGCCGTGGTGAGAGGGGAAGGGCGCTAGTTTAGGCCCAGGTCCCACGGCGCGCGAACGCCGAGGGGCGCCTGGCTCACGCAAGCAAGGCGGTGTCGGCGGCGTCGAGGTTGTCCAGGCGATCGAGCCCATGGCCGACGAAGCAGCGCAGCGCCGCGCCTGGGCGCAGGTCGCCGCGCTGGCGTTTGGCCCAGGTCGCCTGTCGCGCCAGCAGCGCCGCGGCGCTGCAGCGGGCGAGAGTGATGGACAGGCCGCGTGCGCCGGCCTCCAGCGTGTCGCATTCCGTGCCATGGGTTTCCAGCCAGCGCATCGCCGCATCCAGCGTGCATTGGATGATGCTCGCTGCATGCATGTCGTCGCCATCGGCCAGCCAGCGGCCCACGGTATCCCGCAGGGCCCCGGGCGCCTCGCCGGCCAGGGCACGCAGGCTGTCCAGCGAGAGCACATTGGTGGTGCCCTCCCAGATCGCGTAGACCTGCGCATCGCGCAGCAGCTGGGGCAGGCCGGTGTCCTCGATGTAGCCGGCGCCGCCGAAGCACTCCAGCGCCTCGGAACATAGCCGGATCGCCAGCTTGCCCGTCCACAGCTTGGCCATCGGCGTAAGCAGGCGGAGCAGGGCGGCTTCTTCGACGGTTGCGGTCTGCTGCTCGACTCGGCCGAGTAGGTGCGCCACTTCGAAGGCCAGGGCGAAAGCGGCCTCGAATTCCGCCTGCATCCCGGCCAGCGTCTGCCGGTGCAGCGGTTGCTCCGCCAGCGGCCGGCCGAAGGCGTGGCGGCGGCGAGCATAGTCGCGCGCCAGGTGCAGCGCGCGCGCCATGCTGGCGACCGCGCAGACGGCGTTCCAGGTGCGCGTGACGTTGAGCATCGGCGCCACCTGCCGCACGCCGTGCGCGAGCTCGCCGACCGGCGACGCGGGCAGGCCCTCCAGGTGAATTTCGGCGGTGGGCAATTCGTGGGTGCCGAGCTTGTCCTTGAGGCGATCGATCACTAGTTCCGGCTTGCGCACGCCGTCGTCCATGGTCTCCACGTAGAACAACGCGAGCGCGCCGGGGCCCGGTCCGGCGCCCTCGGGCCGGGCGAGCGCCAATGCGGCCTCGCCGACGACAGCGGAGCTGAACCACTTGCGCCCGTATAGCCGCCATTGGCCGTCGGCATCTTGCCGCGCGGTCGTCTCCGTGTTGCCGACGTCGGAGCCTCCGGCGTTCTCGGTCATCCACTGCCCGCTGAGCCAGAACGCCGCGGGGTCGCGGCTGAGGAAATGCGGCAGCGCGCGTTCGATCAGGGCCTGGTTGCCCGAGGCCTTCAATGCCGTGGCGGCGCCGTCGGTCATGGCCAGCGGACAGGTATAGAACTCGCTGGCGAGGTGGTACAGGTAGACGCGCGCAAAGTCCTCGACACGCGCGCACGGATGCGCTTCATGGCCCGCCGCCAGCACGGCGTGGCGCGTGGTGAGCAGGGGACCTTCCTGCCATGCCGGCGTCAGTTCGATGCGGTCGACGCGCCGCCCCCACGCATCCCATTGGGTGAGGATCGGCTTGCGGCGCGTGGTGGTGCAGACGCGGCGCCAGGCCAGGCGCGCGTAGTCGCCGAGCGCATCGAGGTCGGGCTCGATGGCAGTCCGCCGGTCCGCCGGCAGCACGCGATCGAGCAGGTCGACCAGGAGGCGGTCGTCGCGGTATGGATGCGCCAGTTGCGGCGCTTCTTGCAGGAATCCCATGCGGCCCTCCCTGGGCAGAGACATGCCGCGGGAGTATAGGCCCGGGCGCGTTCTGCCTCCGTGGAGGAGGCGGCCGGTTCAGCGCGCCGGTTTGCGGCGCACGCCGGCGCCCAGCGCGCCGATCAACAGCAAAGTCAGGACGATCTCCGTCAGCGCCAGCCATCGCTCGCTGGACGACGTCCAGCCTTCCGAAATGCCATGGCAGAAGTAGAACAGGCTGAGGATGCCCACCCACAGCAGCGCCCGGCGTACGTTGCGGCGCAAGGCCAGCAAGGGCAGCAGCAGAGGTACCACGGTGATCAGCAGCACGGCCCATACGGGAAGCAGCTGCCCGGGAAACAGCCAGCCGTGCCAGAGCAGCTGAAGCAGCACCAGGCCGGCCCAGGCCGCCAGGCCCGTGCGATAGGCGGTCGGCATGGCTTGCGCGTTCATGCGCCGCCCTCGAGCTTGCGCGCCACTTCGGCCAGGCGCCGACCCAGCGCGCGCGCGAGTTCGCGCTCGTGCTCGCTGATCGCGTTGTCGCCTTGCGGCCCGGCCACGTGGCTGGCGCCGTAGGGCGTGCCGCCGCTGAGCGTGGCGGTGAGCGCGGCTTCCGTATACGGCACGCCGACGAGCAGCATGCCATGGTGCAAAAGCGGCAGCGCCATGCTGAGCAGGGTGGACTCCTGCCCGCCGTGCCTGGTGCTGGTGGAGGTGAACACCGCGGCCGGCTTGCCGGCCAGCGCGCCGCTGGCCCACTCGGCGCCGGTACTGTCGAGGAAGTACTTGAGCGGCGCGGCCATGTTGCCGAAGCGCGTAGGGCTGCCGAGGGCCAGGCCGGCGCAATCGATGAGGTCCTGGCGGGTGGCGTAGGGCGCGCCTTCCTCGGGTTCCGGCGGTTGCGCCACTTCGGTCACCGGCGCGACCGGCGGCACCTGGCGCAGGAGCGCCTGCATGCCGGCCACTTCCTCCACGCCGCGCGCGATCAGCCGCGCCAGGCGGGCCGTGTGGCCCGAGCGGCTGTAGTACAGGACCAGGATGTCTCGGCTCATGCGCGCGGCTCGCGGTTTGGGACGTTCGGTGCGGATCGGGTAGTGTACCGTTCCACTCCGTCCATCATGCCGCCCGCCACGATGCGGCCCGCCCGTGGCGCCGCCGCGCGAGGCGGCGACGGCAGCCGAAGAGGACTCGCATGGCCTGGCGTATCGACCGCGACCGCACCACCAGCTTCAGCCGCTTCCTGTGGCAGCGCTTCATGGACGACAAGTGCTTCGAGACGGCCGGTGCGCTGTCGTACACGACGCTCGTCTCGCTGGTGCCCCTGGTGGTGGCGGTATTGGCGATGTTCTCCGCGTTCCCGGTGTTCGCCGAGTGGCGCAATACGCTGATCAATTTCGTCTTCAACCTGGTGCCGGCCGCGGCGGAAACGGTGAAGAGCGCGCTGCTGGCCTTCGCGGAGAATGCGAGCAAGCTCACCGGCATCAGTGTGATCGTGATGCTGTTCAGCGCCATCTCGATGATGGTCAGCATCGAGGACCGCCTCAATCGCATCTGGCGCGTGCACCAGCCGCGCAGCTGGGCGTCGCGGCTGCTGCTGTACTGGGCGGCGCTCACGCTGGGGCCGATCCTGGTCGTCGGCGGCCTGGTCGCCAGCTCTTATGTGACGGCGCTGCCGCTGATCCAGAGCGCGGCCAGCATCGGCATCGGCAGCTATCTGCTGAATGCGCTGCCGTTCGTGGTGACGTTCATCACGCTGTGGCTGCTGTACGTCGTGGTGCCCAACCGGCCGGTATCGTTGAAGCACGCGGCGATCGGCGCGTTGCTGGGGGCGTTCCTGTTCGAAGTCGCGCGCTGGGGCTTCTCGCTGTTCGTGCGCCACGCGCAGACTTACCAGCAGATCTACGGCGCGGCGCTGGCGGCGTTGCCGATCTTCCTGCTGTGGATCTATCTGTCGTGGATCATCGTGATCCTGGGCGCATCGATCGCCGCGTCCATCTCCGCCTATGAATATCAGGCGCCCACCGCATGCCTGCCCGAGGGCTCGGAGTTCCTGGGCCTGATGGTGGTGCTGCGGCATTTCGTGGAAGCGCAGCGCAAGGGCTACAGCGTGGACCCCGCGATCGTGCGCCTGGAGGAGCCTTACCTGCGCAGCGGTTCGATCAGCGCGTTCTTCGAGGATCTGCAGCGGGCCGACCTGATCCAGCGCAGCGAATCCGGCGGCTGGCTGCTCAGCCGCAGTCTCGACGCCACGGATTTGCTGCGCGTCTATCGCTATGCGGGGTATCGTCTCCCGCTGGACCCGGCCGGCGAGGCGCAGTCGCTGGGCATCCGGCTGCCGCAGGAGCTGCTCGATCTGCTCTGCACGACGGCGCAGATGCTCGGGCAGACGCTGGATGCCACGCTCGACCGGGTGTTTCCGCCAGCGCCCGAAGCAACCTCTCCCTCGAAGGAAGTGGCCGCATGAATCGTTTCACCGCTCTCGCCCTCGCCGCCGCCATGGCGCTCGGCGCCTCCGCCGTGCAGGCCGCCATGCCCGCGCAGCCGGCGCTGAAAGTCACCACGCTGGACGGCAAGCCGTACGACCTGGCGCAGGAGCGCGGCAAGTACGTAATCGTCAATTACTGGGCCACCTGGTGCGTGCCGTGCATCAAGGAGATGCCGGATATCTCGCGTTTCGTCGCCGCACACAAGGACAAGGTGTCGGCAATCGGCCTGGCCTACGAAGATACGGATAAGGCCGATATCCAGGCCTTTCTCGCCAAGCATCCGGTGAGCTATCCGATCGCACAGGTGACGCTGGACAAGCCGGTGCCGGATTTCGACGAGCCGCGCGGCCTGCCCACGACCTGGCTGATCGCGCCGGACGGCAAGGTCGCCAAGCGTTTCGTCGGGCCGGTCACCGAGGCTTCGCTGGGCGAGGCCATCGGGCTGGGCAAGTAGGAACGGACGATGGCCGCGGTGCTGTTCCGGGTGAGCGGCAGGGTGCAGGGCGTGTTCTATCGCGCCAGCACCCGCGAGCAGGCGTTGGCGCTCGGCCTCACCGGTTACGCGAGGAATCTCCCGGACGGCGCGGTGGAAGTGCTGGCCTGCGGCGAGGCCGAATCGATCGTGGCGCTGGAGCGCTGGCTGTGGGAAGGTCCCGCGGCAGCGCAGGTGGCCGACGTCGCGCAGGACGCCTGGTCCGGGGCGGTGCCGGACGATTTCCGTACCGGCTAGCGCGAGCGTCCTTTCATTCGCCGTCGAAGCTGTCCGGCACCCACAGCGCCTTGCCGGTCACGTTTTCGCGCTGCGGCTTGCCCTTGAGCTTGGGCAGCTTCACTTCCGGGATGCTCTCTTCCTTGCGCGGCACGTGCTCCAGGAGGTGCCGGATCAGATTGATGCGGCCGCGCTTCTGGTCGTTGTAGTCCACCACGAACCAGGGCGCGTAGGGGCGGTGGGTGCGCTCGATCATGTCGTCGCGCAGCCGGCCTATCTCGTCGTACTTCTGGCGCGAGGCCATGTCGACGGGCGAGAGTTTCCAGCGCTTGAGCGGGTCTTCGGCGCGCTCGGCGAAGCGCTCTTCCTGCTCCCGCTGATCCACGGCCAGCCAGTACTTCACGAGGGTGATGCCGTCGTCCGCGAGCAGCTTCTCGAAGTGCGGCACGGCGCGCAGGAAGGCCTCGCGCTGCTTTTCCGTGCAAAAGCCCATGGCCGGCTCGACCACGGCGCGGTTGTACCAGCTGCGGTCGAACAGCACGAGTTCGCCCGCGGCCGGCAGGTGCGGCACATAGCGCTGGAAGTACCATTGCGTGGATTCGGCATCGGTGGGCTTGCCCAGCGCCGCGACACGGTAGCCGCGCGTATCCATCGACTCGGTGATCGCCTTGATGGTGCCGCCCTTGCCCGCCGCGTCGCGTCCCTCGAAGACCACCACCACGCGATGGCCGCTGCGCTTGAGCCAGCGATGCATGCCGGCCAGTTCGATCTGCAGTTCTTCCATGGTCTTGCGATAGCGCTTGTCCGGCTTGCCCATGGGACGGTCCTCCTCGCTAGAGATCCAGGTCGATACTAGAGATCCAGGTCGATCGGCGGACGGCCGATGCGGTGCCGGGCGCCGATCGCCTGGACGGCGCGGCGGAAATCGGCCGCGAATCCGGCCGTATCGAATAGCGGATTGCCCGTGCGCACTTCGTGCAGGTGGCGGCGGAGCGTGTCCAGGGCGTCGCGGTCGTTGCCGAGATGGACGGCCATGTCGATGAACGACTCCTCGTCTTCGGCCACCAGCTCGGGCAGCCCGGCATGGAACAGCACGCTGGCCGCCTGTCGGCCGGCCAGGGTGCGCCCGAGGCAGGTCAGCACGGGGCAGCCCGCCCATAGCGCATCGAGCGCGGTGGATTGGGCATTGCAGGGCAGCGTGTCCAGGAACAGATCGGCGTGCCGCAGCCATGCGACGTATTCGGCATGCGGCAGCCGGGGCATGAAGACCAGGCGTCCGGGCTCGATGCCCATCAGTTCCGCCGCGTGGCGCAGCCGGTCGTCCGTGCCGTGGGCACCGGCGAGCAGCCACAGCACGCTGCCGGGAACCTGTTGCAGGATCACCATGAAGCGCGCGAAGGCGGAGGGATTGAGCTTGTGGTGCCCATGGATGCTGGCGAAGACCGTGCCTTCCGCGGGCAGGCCGCAGGCAGTGCGCGGGGGCGGCTCACCAAGCGCCGGCGCGGCGTCGAACGGAATCGCGCAGCGCGGCAGCCGTACGATTTTTTCGCTGAAGCCCTCGCGCAAGGGCGCCGGCAGCGCCACCGCGTCGGTGAGCACATAGTCCGTCCAGCCCGCGCTGGCGGTCGCCGGATAGGCGAACCAGTTGACCTGCACCGGCGCCGGGCGGACTTCGAAGAGGTCGCTGTTGGCGCCGCCGCCGTAGCTGCGCAGGTCGATCAGGACCTCGATGCCGGCCTGATGGATTCGCTGCGCCACGTCGGGCGGCGACGAGCCCTGCACATCGTGGATCCGGATCGATGCGGCGGCAAGGCGCCGCCGCACAGGACCGCCGTCGTCCGGGGCGAGGCAGAACACATGGACTTCCATGCGCTCATCCGCCAAGCGTTCCAGCAGCCCCACGGTGAGCTGGCCGATCGGCCGTTCGCCGAAGCCATTGGAGACGAAGCCGACCCTCAGCGGCTCACCGGCGTTCGGCCGCCAGGGCGCGAGTGCGAGTGCCTGGCGCAGCGGCGCGGCCTGCCGTTCGACGCTCGCGGCGAAGGTGCCCGCGCAGCGCCGCTGTTCGGCGGCGCTAGCCTCTTCGGCGAGGAAAGCGAAGGGCATGACACCGTCGCGGCCTTAGGCCACGGCGTGATGCAGCCGCTGGCTCAAGGCGTCGAGGTCGCGCCAGTCGCATAGCCGGCGCCGGGCGAAGACCAGCATGGCGAGCGCGGCGCCGGAAGCGGCGTCCAGCCGCAGCGCCCGTTCGAACGCGGCCGCGGCCGCGGGCAGGTCGCCCGCGTCATCCAGCAGCATGCCGGCGTGAAAGGGGTAGAGCGGGTGTTCGGGAGCCCGGCGCTCGGCCTGGAGCCAAGCCTGCGCCGCCTCGCCGATCCGTCCCTGGGCCTGCAGGATGCGCGCGCGCAATGCGAACACGCCGTCGTAGTCGGGTGCCAGCTGCAGCGCCTCGTCGGTGTGCCGCACGGCCTGCGGCAGATTGCCCAGCTCCAGTTCCGCCGCAGCGAGATGGAGCCGCAGGCCGGCATGCTGGGGCGCGCCATGCGTGGCCATGGCGTAGGACTCCCGCGCCTGGGCGTATCTTCCTGCGAGCATCAGCGCATTGCCGAGCATCATCAGGACGGCCGCGTGCCCGGGATGCTTGCGAAGCGTCTGGCGCAGGCTCTCGATGGCCTCGTCCACGCGGCCTTCCTGCAGCAGGAGGCTGGCGAGATTGCATGGCACTTCCACGCTGTCCGGCGCCAGCAGCGCAGCCTTTTCCAGCGCTTCGCGCGCATCGGCATGGCGGCCCAGCTGGATCAGCGATGCGCCATGCAGGCGGACGATTTCCGCATCCTGGGGATAATCGGTGCGCGAGCGCGCGGCCAGCGCCTCGGCGCCGGCTGCGTCGCCGCGATCGAGCAGACGGGCCAGCTGGTGGTGGAGGGTGAGGAGTTCGGATCGTGAAGCCTGCTTCATCCGCGCAAGCTAACGCACGCTGTCTTCACTGCCAATCGCCGGGTGCGTGACCCGGTAGGCAGCCCCGCGCGGGAGGTTCAGGCGAGCGCCTTGAGCTGGTCCGCCTGGTATTCGCGGAGCAGGGCGCCGATCAGTTCGTCGAGGTCGCCCTGCATGATCTCGGGTAGGCGATAGAGATCCAGGCCGATGCGGTGATCGGTCACCAGGTTGTCTTTGTAGCGGTAGGTGCGGATGCGCTGACTGCGGTCACCGCTGCCCACCTGCAGGCGGCGCGACTCGGCCTGTTCGGCGACCTGCTTGGATTGCGCGTCGTCGAGCAGGCGCGCCTTCAGCAGGCTCATCGCGCGGGCGCGGTTCTTGTGCTGGCTGCGTTCGTCCTGGCACTCGACCACGATGCCGCTCGGCAGGTGGGTGATGCGAATGGCCGAGTCGGTCTTGTTGACGTGCTGGCCGCCGGCGCCGGAGGCGCGGAAGGTGTCGATCTTCAGATCGGACGGAGCGATGTCCACCTCCTGGATATCGTCCAGTTCCGGCAGCACCGCGACCGTGGCGGTGGAAGTGTGGACGCGGCCTTGCGATTCGGTGGCGGGAACGCGCTTCACGCAGTGCACGCCGGATTCGAACTTGAGCCTGGAGAACGCGCCCTTGCCTTCGATCCGCGCGACAACCTCCTTGTAGCCGCCATGCTCCCCGGCATGTTCGCTCAGGATGTCCACGTGCCAGCCCTGGCGCTCGGCATAGCGCGCATACATGCGGAAGACGTCGCCGGCGAAGATCGCCGCCTCGTCGCCGCCGGCGCCGGCGCGCACTTCCAGGAAGAGGTTCGCTTCGTCACGCGGATCGCGCGGACGCAGCAGCACCTGCAGTTCGCCATCGAGTTCGTTGAGGCGGCGCTCCAGGCGCGCGACGTCGTCCGCGGCCAGTTCGCGCATGTCCGGGTCGGCCAGCATGGCGCGCGACTCCGCCAGTTCCCGCTCGGCCTGCTCGTGCTCGCGCAGCGCCGTGACCACCGGTTCGAGCTGGGCGTATTCGCGCGAGAGGTCGCGGAAGCGGGCGCCGTCCGCGAGCACCTCGGGCTGGGCGAGCAGCAGGCCGACTTCTTCGTGGCGTTCGGCGAGGGAGGCGAGTTTGTGGCGGATGGAAGGCGTCATCGGAACCGGAAGGGAAGGGAGCGGGATGTGGCCGGACCGGCCGGCGCGGGAAGTGGCAAAGGCCCGCTAGGCTCCGGTATCCGGCTCCTTCCCGTCCAGTCCGTAGAGGCGTCCGGCCGCGTGCAGCAGCTCCATGTCCCCGGCGAGCGCGGCTTCGCGCAGGCGCGCGCTGGGATGGTGCAACAGCTTGTTGGTGAGCGTGTTGGCCAGGAAGGCCAGCGCCTCGTCGGGCGACTTGCCGCGGGCGAGCATGGCGCGGGCCTTTTCCAGTACCTCGTCCCGATGGGCTTCGGCGTGCTGGCGCATGTCGACGGCAGGGTTGCGCAGCGTGAGCGCGCGGCGCCACGCCATATAGCGTTCCACCTGCAGGTCGATGATGGCGTCGGCCTCGCGCGCGGCAGCCTCGCGCGAGCGGCGGTTGTCGTCGATCACCTGGCGCAGGTCGTCGATACCGTAGAGATAGACGTCTTCGAGATCGCCTGCGGTGGGCTCGATGTCGCGCGGCACGGCGATGTCCACCATGAAGACGGGCCTGCGGCGCCGCGTGCTGATGGCTCTCTCCATCATCGCGCGCGTGACGATCGGCTGCCGCGCCGCGGTGGACGAGATCACGATGTCGGCCTCGGCCAGATGCTGCGGCAGGTCGTGCAGGCCGATGGCGTAGCCGCCGTGGCGGCTGGCCAGATCCTGCGCGTTCTCCAGGGTCCGGTTGGCCACGATGAGGCGGCGGACCTGCTTGTCGGCCAGATGGCGCGCGGCCAGCTCGATGGTGTCGCCGGCGCCGATCAGCAGGACGCAGGCCTGCTTGAGGTCGGCAAAGACCTGTTCCGCCAGGCGCACCGCGGTGAACGCCACCGACACGGTATGCGCGCCGATGCGGGTGTCGGTGCGCACGCGCTTGGCCACGGCGAAGGTGTGCTGCAGCAGGCGGTCCATCGGCGCGCGCAGCGCCTGCGCGTCGCGTGCGAGCTGATAGGCGTCCTTCACCTGGCCGAGGATCTGGGGCTCGCCCAGCACCATGGAGTCGAGGCCGGTGGCCACGCGAAACATGTGGCGCACGGCGTCGTCTTCGTCGTGACGGTAAAGGAACTCGTCGAGCCTGCCGGGAGTCAGCTGATGGTGCCGCCCCAGCCATGCCTGCGGCACACCCTCGGCGCCTTCGGCGACGCTGACGTAAAGCTCGGTGCGATTGCAGGTGGACAGGATCATCGCCTCTTCCACGCCGGGTTCGCGGGTCAGCTCCTGCAAGGCATGCCCGGCGCTCGACGCGTCGAAGGCCACTTGCTCGCGCAACTGGATCGGTGCGGTGAGGTGATTGAGCCCTAGGGCGATCAGCGGCATGGTGAGAGGCGTGTGGGGGCGGCAGGCATCCGGCGGCGTACACTAGACCGTGGCATGGCCGTTCCCCAGGCGACGACGGCTGTCAATGACGGATGAACGGAGAATAGTGTGCTGAGCAGGTTGGCCAAGTTCAAGCAACTGCGGCATTTTGCGGCTTACGGGATGGTACTGGCGACGCTCGCCGGTTGCGCCACCGTGACGCCGGGACGCGAAACGGCCAAGCCGGCTCCGGCGCAGCCGCTGGACCACTTGACCGTGGTCACGCCGGATGCGGATCACGACCTGACGGCCCAATTGCTGGCCGGCGAAATGGCGATCGCGCGCAGCGACCTCAAGTCTGCGGCCGAAGCGTACGGCAAGGCCATGCGCCTGAGCGCCGATCCGCGCGTCGCCGGGCAGGCCGCGGAGCTGGCCACCGCGCTTCACGACAGCCAGCTGGCCGGGCAGGCCATCGACCGCTGGCAGCAGCTCGGCGCCAAGCCCGCCGACCTGGCCATGGCCAAGGCCCAGCTGGCCCTCGACCAGGGCAATACCGAAGAAGCCAGCCGGCAGCTCGAAAAGCTGGTCACCAGCGGCGATCCCGATGCCTGGCGCCAGTTTGGTCGCGCTCTGCTGGGCAGTCGCGATTCGGCCATGGCCGCGCGCCTCCTGGAGTCGCTCGCCACGCCGCAACGCCTGCCGGCCGATCCGCGAGCATGGCTGGCCATGAGCGAACTGGGCGACAAGCTGGGTCGGCACGCGTATGCGCAGCAGCTCGCCGACGCAGCGATCAAGCGCTTCAATAGCGCGGAAACCTACGCCTGGGCCGGCCAGCTGAAGTATCGCAACGGCGATCGCGCCGGGGCCCAGGCGCTGTTCCAAAAGGCGCTTGGGCGCGAGCCGAAGAATGTCGGGCTGCGGCTGGCTTACGCCACCTTGCTGGGGCAGGCCGGCGACTACGCGGGGGCTTCCAAGGTACTCGACAGCGGCCCGCAGAACGCCGACACCTACAGCCTGCGCGCCACTCTGGCCGCGCGCGCCAACGACACCAAGGCCATCGGTCGCATCTATGCTCAGTTGCAGCGTGCGCCTCACGACGTGCGCGATTCCAATGCGTTCCTGCTGGGCACGCTGGCCGAGATGCTCGACAAGGACGACGAGGCGCTCGACTGGTACAGCCAGGTCGGTGACGAGGACGAACACGCCTTCGATGCCGACCTGCGCAGTGCGGTGCTGCTGCACAAGATGGGCCGTACGCCGGAGGCGCACGAGCTGTTGTCGCAGATGCAGACCGACTACCTCGATCAGCCCGCACAATTGCGCCGCGCGTACGAGGCCGACGCCAGCCTGTACATGAACGAGCAGAAATTCACCCTGGCCGAGGCGTCCTTCAGTCGCGCCCTGCAGGTGGTGCCGGACGATCCCCAGCTGGTGTACGGGCGCGGCCTGGCCTATGCGGAGACCGGCCAGATCGACAAGGCCGTAGCCGATTTCCGCCGCCTTCTGCAGATCAAGCCCGACGATATCGACGCGACGAACGCGCTGGGCTACACGCTGGCCGATGCCAACCGCGACCTTCCCGAGGCGGAGCGGCTGATCCAAACGGCGCGCGCGGCCAAGCCGGACGACCCTGCCATCGCCGATTCCTGGGGCTGGCTGCAGTACCGCCTCGGGCACCTCGATCAGGCGGAGAAAGCGCTGCGGACCGCCTGGCAGGCGCGCAAGGACGCCGATGTCGGTGTCCATCTCGGCGAGGTGCTGTGGAAGCAGGGCCGCCAGAGCGACGCGCAGCGGGTCTTCGAGGAAGTGCGCCGCATCGATCCGCAGAGCGGCACGCTCCGCGACGCGTTGAAGCGACTGAAACCATGAAGGCTCTCCTGCGTACCTTCGCGGCGGCGCTGCCGCTGCTGCTTGCGGCTTGCGTGTCCGCGCCGGCGGTCCGGGTCAAAGGCGATGCCGCGCTCATGCAGGAGCAGGAGGCCCGGGAGCGCGTCTTGTCGGGCACCGATCGTTGGGTCTTGCAGGGCAAGCTGGGTGTGTCCGACGGGAAAGAGGGCGGCAGTGGCACGCTCAACTGGACCCAGAACGGCGATCGGTACGAGTTCACCGTGCGCTCGCCGGTGGTCGGCAAGAGTTTCCGGCTGAGTGGCGGCCCGGAGGGTGCGTTGCTGGAAGGACTGGACGGTGGGCCGCTGCGGGGGCCGGATGCCGAGTCCCTGATGCTGAAGGCGCTGGGCTGGGATGTTCCGCTGCGCGACCTGCGCGCCTGGGTGCTCGGCCTGCGTGCCGATAGCGGGCCGGCGGAACTCAGCTTCGGCATGGACCGGTTGCCGTCGTTGTTGCAGCAGGATGGCTGGAACGTCGATTACCGCGAATGGGATGGTGCTCGCCAGCCGCCCATGCCGAAGAAGGTCTTCGCGGAGAAGCCGCCGTATCGGGTGCGCCTCTCGATCGAGTCCTGGACGTTCCAATGAGCTTCGAGCCGAGCGGCTTGGGGTAGGCTGTGCGCCCCCGGCGGCCGGCCGGCCGCCAGCCGGAATCGATATGAGCTACCACATCGCCCGCGCCGAGCCTGGGCAGGCAGAGACGCTTTGCGCCATCGAACGCGCCGCCATGGAGCTGTTTCGTGGGCATCGCGCCTGGCCGTTCTACGCCCGGGTCACCATGCCGCCCGAGGCGGTGCGGATGGCTATCGAGCGCGGCCTGGTCTGGGTGGCTCGCAGCGACGCCACGGGCGAGCCGGTGGGCTTCGTCTGGCTGGACGTGGAGAGTGGGGCCGACATCGGTGTCGCGGAAATTGACGTGCTGCCGGCATGGGGGCGCCGGGGCATCGGTGCGGCGCTGCTCGAGCACGCCTGCGCCTGGGCCCGGGCGGCGGGCTACCGGCGGATCACCCTCGGTACCTTGGCCGACGTGCCCTGGAATGCGCCGTTCTATGCCAAGCATGGCTTCGTCGAGGTGGACAAGCGCGATCCGACCTTCGCGTTCGCGCGCGACCGCGATCGCGAGAACGGTTTTCCCGACGACCTGCGGGTATTCATGAGCCGCCCCCTGGCCTCGCCAGAGGCCTCGGACTGGACGATCTGGCCGGCTCCGGCCAAGTTGAACCTCTTTCTGCGCATCACCGGCCGGCGCACGGACGGCTATCACGAGCTGCAGACGGTCTTCCGGCTGCTGGACTGGGGTGACGAGATCCGCCTGCGCGTTCGCGGCGATGGCGAGGTCCGCCGGCTGACCGACGTGCCTGGCGTGCCCCCGGAGGCCGACCTAGTGATTCGCGCCGCGCGCCTGCTGCAGCCCTTCGCGCCGGCGGGTGCCGGCGCCGATATCGAGGTGGAGAAGCGGATACCCATGGGGGGCGGCCTGGGTGGGGGCAGCTCCGATGCGGCCACCGTGCTGGTGGCGCTCAACTACCTCTGGGGCGCAGGCGTGCCGGATGACGAGCTGGCCGAACTGGGGCGCCGCCTAGGCGCCGATGTCCCCGTGTTCGTGCGGGGGCGCTCCGCCTGGGCCGAAGGGGTAGGCGAGAAACTGCGGCCGATCGCGCTCCCGCCACGCTGGTACGTCGTGGTCGATCCGCACGAGCACGTGCCCACGGCGGCGCTTTTTCAAGCGTCTGAATTGACACGAAATGCTCCGCCGGCCACAATTTCATCCTTTGCTTCGGGCGAAACAGCCGAAAACGTCTTCGAGCCGGTCGTACGCGCGCGCCACCCCCGGGTGGCCGAGGCGCTGGACTGGCTCGGTCGATTCGGCCAGGCAAGGCTTTCCGGCAGCGGCGGTTGCGTGTTCCTAGAGACACGGTCGCCGGATCGGGCGGAAGCCATCGCCGAGCAGTGTCCGCCGATATTCACGGCCCGCGTGGCCGCCGGCGTCGCACTCTCCCCGTTGCTGGAGGCACTGGCGCGCCACCGCGGCGCGGCCTGAGCCGGAAGGTCGGGTTCCGCGCGGCGGCGAAAGCGGCCGGGCGAGACCAAAGAACACACTGGGGCGTCGCCAAGCTGGTTAAGGCACGGGATTTTGATTCCCGCATGCGTAGGTTCGAATCCTACCGCCCCAGCCATTGATACGAAGATGGCCAAAGGCTCACCGCAATGACCGTGGACACGTCCACTCCGATGCTCTTCACCGGCAACGCGCATCGCGCCCTTGCCGAGGATGTCGCCCAGCGGCTGGGCGTGCCGTTGGGCAAGGCGCTGGTCGGCCGCTTCAGCGACGGCGAGACGCAGATCGAGATCGAGGAGAACGTCCGCCGGCAGGAGGTGTTCGTTCTCCAGCCCACGGGTGCGCCCAGCGCGGAGAACCTGTTCGAGCTGCTCACCCTGGTGGACGCGCTCAAGCGCGCCTCAGCGGCCAGCGTGACGGCGGTGATGCCTTACTTCGGCTACGCCCGCCAGGATCGCCGCCCGCGTTCCGCGCGCGTGCCGATCACGGCCAAGATGGTCGCCAAGATGATCGGCACCATCGGCGTGGATCGCGTGCTCACGGTGGACCTGCACGCGGATCAGATCCAGGGTTTCTTCGATATTCCGGTGGACAACGTCTATGCCTCGCCGCTGCTGCTGGCGGACATCTGGCGCAACCATTCGATGGACAACCTGATCGTGGTGAGCCCGGACGTCGGCGGCGTAGTGCGCGCCCGCGCACTGGCCAAACGGCTGGACGATGCGGACCTAGCGATCATCGACAAGCGCCGGCCGAAGGCCAACGTCGCCACGGTGATGAACATCATCGGCGACGTCGACGGCAAGACCTGCGTGCTGGTCGACGACATCGTCGACACCGCCGGCACGCTGTGTGCGGCGGCCGCGGCGCTCAAGGAGCGCGGAGCCCGGAAGGTGGTGGCGTACTGCGTGCACCCCGTGCTGTCGGGCGCGGCCATCAGCAACATCGAAGGTTCCCAGCTCGACCAACTGGTGGTCACCAACACTCTGCCGCTGCGCCCGGAAGCCCAGGCCTGCGCGAAGATCCGCCAACTTTCGGTCGCCGAGCTGCTGGCGGAAACCATTCGCCGCATCGCGTTCGGCGAGTCGGTCAGTTCGCTTTACGTGGATTAAGGGCCGGGGCCGCAAGGTTCCGACCCATCTCGGCTCCCTTGGTCGCGAGGGAGTCAATCAAGCCGCCGCGAGGCGGATTTCAACCCAAGAAGTAGGAACGCCAACATGGCACAGACTCATGAAATCGTGGCCCAGAGCCGCAAGGACGAGGGGAAAGGTGCGAGCCGCCGCCTGCGTCGCGCGGCGATGGTGCCGGCTATCGTCTATGGTGCCGGCCAGCCGCCGGAGAGCATCCAGATCGAGCACAACACCATCCTGCTTGCCGCCAAGCACGAGTGGTTCTTCTCCTCGGTGCTCGATCTGAAGATCGACGGCAAGGTGCAGAAGGTGCTGGTGCGCGACTGGCAGAAGCATCCGTTCAAGCAGCAGATGCTGCACATGGACTTCCTGCGCATCAACGAGAACGAAGCTGTTCGCGTGAACGTGCCGCTGCACTTCCTGAACCAGGAGAAGTCCCCGGCCGGCAAGACCTCCGGCGTGGTGATCTCCCACAACCTGACCGAAGTGGAAGTGTCCTGCCTGCCGAAGGATCTGCCGGAGTTCATCGAGATCGACCTGGTCGACCTGAAGCCGGGCGATATCGTGCATTTGTCGCAGGTGAAGCTGCCGAAGGGCGTGGGCATTCCGGCACTGCATCTGGGTGCCGATCACGACATCGCCGTGGTCACTGCCAATGCGGTGAAGGAAGAGGCCGAAGAGGCCCCGGCCGCCGAAGGCGAGGCCGCTCCGGCCGAGGCCAACAAGGAAACCAAGAAGTAAGTCGCCCGGCGGTCCGCCCTTTTTCGGCGCGGGCCGCCGCAGCGTTCGTGCTGGCCAACCATGGCGGGTCTTCGCCTCATTGTCGGACTGGGTAATCCCGGTGCCGAATACCTCAGAACCCGGCATAACGCCGGGTTCTGGTTTGTTGACGCCCTCGCGGCGGGGCAGGGCGAGCGCTGGGGTTTCGACGGCAAGCTGCACGGCGAAACCTGCAAAGTGCGCATCGGTGGAGAGCCGGTGTGGCTGCTCAAGCCCTCCACTTTCATGAACAAGAGCGGCATCGCCGTGGTTTCGGCGCTGCGCTATTACAAGATCGAGCCGACTGAGTGCCTGGTCGCCCACGACGAACTGGACCTGGACGCCGGTACCGTGCGCCTGAAGTTCGATGGCGGCCACGGCGGACAGAATGGCCTGCGCGACATCGTCACCCACCTGGGTCACGCCAAGTTCCATCGCCTGCGCGTCGGCATCGGCCATCCCGGCCACAAGGACAAGGTCACGGGCTGGGTGCTTGGCCGGCCATCCGCCAAGGACGAGGATGCCATCCTGGACGGTATCGGCCGTGCTCTGGACGTGTTGCCGCTGGCAGTGGATGGCCAGTTCGACAAGGCCATGCAGCAATTGCACACGCCGGCCAGGTGAGGGCCGTGGCCTGACTCCAGGCCTTACAATCTCCCGTTTCCATTCCCCTAATTGCGGATCCTCCCATGGGCATCAAATGCGGCATCGTCGGCCTGCCTAACGTCGGCAAGTCCACTCTGTTCAACGCGCTGACCAAGGCGGGTATTGCCGCTGCGAACTTTCCGTTCTGCACCATCGAGCCGAATGTGGGCGTGGTGCCGGTGCCGGACCAGCGCCTGCAGGCGCTGTCGGACATCGTCAATCCGCAGAAGGTGATTCCCACGGCGGTCGAGTTCGTCGATATCGCAGGCCTGGTTGCGGGTGCATCAAAGGGTGAGGGGCTGGGCAACAAGTTCCTGGCGCACATCCGCGAAGTGGATGCCATCGCCCACGTAGTGCGTTGCTTCGAACATAGCGACATCGTGCATGTGGCGGGCAAGGTGGACCCGATCGCCGATATCGACACCATCGATACCGAGTTGGCACTGGCCGACCTCGATTCGGTGGAGAAAGCGCTGAACCGCGCCGAGCGCGCCGCCAAGGCGAACGACAAGGAAGCGCTGGCCAAGAAGCCCGTGCTCCAGAAGCTCGCCGCTGGCCTCAACGAAGGCAGGACCGCGCGCAGCCTGGGGCTGGACGAAGAGGAGAAGGCGCTGGTGCGCGACCTCTTCTTGCTCACCCTCAAGCCGTTGATGTACATCGCCAACGTTCGCGAGGATGGGTTCGAGAACAATCCGCACCTGGATGCGGTGCGGGCCCGTGCCGTCGCGGAAGGGGCCGAGGTGGTGCCGGTGTGTGCGGCCATCGAGGAGGAACTCTCGCAGCTCGATGACGCCGATCGTGATGAGTTCCTGAAGGATCTCGGCCTGGAAGAGCCGGGCCTGAATCGCGTGATCCGGGCAGGCTACAAGCTGCTCAACCTGCAGACTTATTTCACCGCGGGCGTCAAGGAAGTGCGTGCATGGACGATCAAGCGCGGCTTCACCGCTCCGCAGGCGGCTGGCGTGATCCACACGGACTTCGAGCGCGGCTTCATCCGCGCAGAAACGGTATCGTACGACGATTTCATTCAGTTCAAGGGTGAGGCGGGTGCTGCTGCCGCGGGGCGCTTGCGCAAAGAGGGCAAGGATTACGTGGTGAAGGATGGCGACGTGCTGCACTTCCTGTTCAACGTCTGATGCCACCGTGGATGATTGATCAAAAAAGCCTCGCTGATGCGGGGCTTTTTTGCGTTCCCGATGGATTGCCTGGCGTTGGCGTCAGCGGCAATCGACGCCGTAATGCGCGACATTGGGCGATTCGCCGTCCCCCGCGGTGACGACCTGCAGGATGCCGGCGGCGTTCGTGTATTTGAAGGTGCAGAAGCCAAAGCCGGTGCCCGAGCAGTCGCGCACCTCGCGGATGCCGCGTGCGAACAGCGCTTTGCCGATGGTAGCGTCGAGCTCCTTCGGTGCCGTCCGGGAATTCGCGGGTCGCCAGCCGTGGGCGAACAGCGCCTTCCTGGCCTGGTCGATCGGCATGCCAAAGACGGCCGGTACTTCCGCCTTGCCCTGGCATGCGGTGTCGATGGCGGCCATTTTGTCGACCGCGATGTCCTGGCTTTCCGACACGTGCAGGTCGGCCACCGGCTGGCTGAGCAGGTCGCCATCCCAGACGCGCAGGTTGCCATTGTCTAGCGGGCGGATGGAGCCGATGGAGGCGTCTGGCTCATGTCGAGCGTAGATCACCGCCACTAGTTTGCCGTCTCTGAAAAGGGCGACGTTGCCCTGGCTGATCTGGCAAGAGCCGCTGGTGCCGCTTTCGAACCGGCCGGCGAAACTGACGGCTTCGTAGGGGCCGAGCTGCTCTTCCGCCGTGACTGCCCAGCCCAGTTCAACTATCTGCCGTGCGATCGGTGAGTGGTGTCGCTGCGCCTTGGGCCGCATGCGGGATCGTCAGTCTCGCTCAAGGGGCCGCGAGGGAGCTGCCTCAGCGCGCGTATGGCCAGGCCGGGAACTTCGGATCTCAAATGGGGCGGTGGTTCCGCCGCCGTAGCGGGCTGCACGAACATCCATGCCGGGGCAATGAGGCCGGCGGGTATCCAGCGAGAGGGGCGCATCGGGTTCTCCATAACCGGGGGCGGTGTTGCCGGCGAGGCGAATATGGCGCCGGGCTTGCGATTATCTTGCACAAAGATCGTGGCTGGAGAGAGTGGAATGAAGGGGTTAGGCGGTGCTCTGCGCATCAGGCTCGGACGTCCGGGCGACGCGAGGGTCGTGGGGATCCTGGTCCGGCGGGTGGCGGGTCGCTGGGTTTTGCCCGATCAGCCTCGAAACGTTGGGCGGGCAATGCTGGCGCGTTTCAGTGCCCGGGGTATCCGTGGCCGGATGTGCGAGGGGCAGCGCTTCCACCTAGCTTTCCTGGACGACCGGCTGGTGGGCGTCGCCGCCATTCGCGATGACTGCCATCTGGTCCAGTTGTTCGTCGGTACGCGTTATCACGGGCGTGGCATCGCCACGCGTCTTTGGCTGCAGGTCAAGAGAGACGCCGTGCGGCGGGCGGGGACGCGTCGATTTACTTTGAACGCTTCGCGCTGCGCATTGCCGTTCTACCTACGCCTAGGCTTTGTCCCGATCGGGCCGGAAGGGCATTCGCCGTTTGGCGTCGTGAGCACCCCGATGGCGTTGCGGCTGACATAGTCGCCGAGCGTGACTTTGTCGGCGGCTTCCTGCAGGCATAATGGCCTCCCTTTTTCATTCGGTCAGCCGGAGCCGCCATGCCGGGCACGCAGCACGAAGTGAACTTCCGTTTTCTAGCCCAGCCTTCCGATGTGAATTTCGGCGGCAAGGTGCACGGTGGCATGGTCATGAAGTGGATCGACCAGGCCGGCTATGCCTGTGCCGTGGCCTGGAGTGGCGCCTATTGCGTTACGGCCTCGGTGAGCGGCATCCAATTCGTGGCACCGATCCTAATCGGCGATCTGGTCACGGTGCGCGCGCGCCTGATCCACACGGGTCGCTCGAGCATGCATATGGCAGTGGACGTTCTCGCGCAGGATCTGCGCAAGGGCGAGCAGCGCCTGGCGACGAGCTGCGTGATGGTGTTCGTGGCGTTGGATAGTCCGGACGGCAAGCCCACGCCCGTACCCGCGTGGGAGCCGCGTGACGAAGCCGAGCGTCGGTTGCAGGCGCAGGCCAGACGGTTGATGGATCTCTCCAAGGAAATGGAGCAATTGATCGATGCAGGGCAGGTTTCGAGTGCCTGATAGCTCGCGCGTGGCGGCGTAAAATCGTCGCGTTCGATGCGTGGATTTTACGTGTTCGGGTGTTGACAGATCGGGGTCCGATACACACAATAGCCGTTCTTTGTTGGAGGGATACCCAAGCGGCCAACGGGGGCAGACTGTAAATCTGCTGGCTTACGCCTTCGGTGGTTCGAAT
>JABLTH010078200.1_pt1 | contig 40868 bp, 32 predicted proteins | sample 7875711 | NCBI WGS metagenome assembly JABLTH01 (sample SAMN14941262, study PRJNA633318) | bioreactor metagenome | isolation source: bioreactor | place: China | collected 2019-03-05 | reverse complement strand
GCCTGCATGTAGATCAACCCCGACGGATCGGTCTGCTCATGATTCGTGAACCCCTTCGCGACGCGGGCCTGGTCGGCCTGGGTGAGGAGGCTTTCGCCGAAGGGCAGGAACTTCTGTTCGACGACGTTCCCGGTGGGCTCGACGACGAAGCGGGGGCTGCCGAGGTGGTCCACCAGGGTGACGGTGACGCCCGCGCTGCTGATCTCGGCGACCTCCTTGGTGCCGAGGTACACGATGTCCCGCTTCCAGGTCATCGGGCCCAGGGCGGGCTGGACGGTCACGGTCACGGACGCCGAGGCGGACAGGCTGTCGTTGTAGGCCGTCACCGTGTAGGTCGTGGTCACCCCGGGCGTCACGCTGATGGTGGTCGTGCCCACGGGGATGGGCACGTTGCCCGGCGCCAGCACCTGGGAGGTCACCCTCCCGGTCACCGTCCAGGAGAGCACCGTGGACTGGGTCGAGCTGGTCAACGTCGCGGGATTCGCGGCCAGGTTCGAGATCGTGGGCGCCTGGGGCGCCTCCACGGTCAGCGTCACCGTCGTCGTGCCCTGCCCTGCCGCGTTGGAGGCCATCACCGTGTAGACCGTCTGGGAGGACGGCGCCGTCGGCGTCCCGCTGATCACGCCCGTGGAAACATCCAGGCCCACCCCCGGGGGCAGCCCCGGGCTCACGGACCAGGACGTCGCCGCCCCGCCGCTGTTGGTGGGCGTCATCGGCGCCATGGCCGTGCCCACCGTCAGCGTGGCCGTGGCCGGGTTGTAGCTGATCACCGGCACCGGATTCACCGTCAGCGTCGCCACATTGGTCGTCGCGCTGCCGGCGCTGTTGGTCGCCACCGCGTAGTAGCTCCCGGCGTGGGAGGGTTGGGCCGAGGCGATGGTGTAGGTGGAGGACGTCGCCCCCGCGATGGCGACGCTCGACTGCGGCGTGCCCTTGTACCACTGCCACGTGGGTGACGGGGACCCCGAGGCCCCCGCCACGAAGCTGGCCGACGTCCCCTGGGCCACCGTGGCGTTCTGGGGCTGGGTCGTGATGACCGGCGCCTGGGTGGTGACCGTGAAGCTGGAGGCCGAGGTGGCCGTGCCCCCCGTCGTCGTCACGGAGATCGTGCCCGTGGTCGCGCCCGGCGGCACCGTCGCCGTGATCTGGGTGGCGGAATTGACCGTGAAGCCCGCCGCCGTCCCGTTGAACTTCACCGACGTCGCCCCGGTGAAGTTGGTGCCCGCCAGGGTCACTGACGTCCCCTCCGGCCCCGAGGCCGGCGTGAAGGACGTGATCGTGGGGGCCGGGGGCGGATTCACCGTCAGCGTCGCCGCGCTGGTCGTCGCGCTGCCGGCGCTGTTCGTCGCCACCGCGTAGTAGCTGCCCGCATCCGAAGCCTGGGCCGAGGCGATCGTCAGGGTCGCCGACGTCTTCCCGCTCAGGGCCGCGCCCGAGGGGGGCGTGCCCTTGTACCACTGCCACGCGGGCGCCGGCGAACCCGAGGCCGCCGCCGTGAAGCTCGCGGCGCTGCCCTGGGTCACCGTCTGGTTCACGGGCTGGGTCGTGATCACCGGCGCCTGGGGCGCCGCGTTCACGGCGATCGTGACGGTGGCGGACCCCGAGCCCGCCGCGTTGGTGGCGGTGACCGTGTAGGGGGTGGCCGCCTGGGCCGCCGCCGGCGTCCCGCTGATCACGCCCGTGGAGGCGTTCAGGCCCAGCCCCGATGGCAGCGCCGGGCTCACGGACCAGGACGTCGCCGCCCCGCCGCTGTTGGCCGGTGTCATCGGCGCCATCGCCGTGCCCACCGTCAGCGTGGCCGTGTTCGGGGAGTAGCTGATCACCGGCGCGGAGGCCGTAGTCACCGTCAGGGTGGCGATGGCGCTGGTGGTCGAAGTGGAGGTCCAGCCGATAGTCTCCGTGACCTTGACCTGGTACTGGTAGCCGTTATGGACCGTCGAGGTCGTCCCGGTGGTGTAGGAGGCCGACATCGCCATGGAGATGGGAAGGAAGCCCGATCCCGTGTTCCGGTACCACTGGTAGGAGAGCGTGCCCCCCGACGCGGGAACGGCCGTCACCGAGAAGGTGGCCGTCGTCCCGGCCATCACGGTCTGGTTCTGGGGCTGGGCGGTGATGGTGGGCGCCGCGGTGAGGGCCGCCATGGACGCCAGCGCGAGGAAGGCGGCCGCGAAAGCCCGGCGGCAGCGCGAGAGCAGGTTCAGGAGGACGGGCATGGCGGATCCAGGCTGGAAGGCGAAGGGTCGAAAGAGGGTTCTCACTGGGCCACCGCCTCGTACTCGCTCACCAGCTGGCGCTGGTCGTTGTAGAGCTTGATCTGCACCTTCTGCAGGGCGCCGCCCTGCCAGGTCTCGATCCGGGTGCGCAGGCCTTCGGCTGTATAGAAATACTTCTCGGTCACCGGGTGGGCGGGGTCGCTGTCTGTCATCTGCGTCACCCGTCCCAGGGCGTCGTAGAAGAGGTTGACGGCCTTGCTGCTGTCCCCGGCTTGCTTCCAGACCTGGATGAGGTTGCCCTGGGGGTCGTACTGGACACCGGTCGACGCGCCGTTGGAGAGCACGGAGGGGAGGCGGTTCTGGAGCCAGGCGCTGTGGGAAGGGCTGAACTCGAAGTTGTTGATGAGCCCGGTGAGGCCGGAGGGGATGTTCGCGACGGAACTCTTGGTCTGGTTCCCGAACGCGTCGTAGCTGAAGGTCTGGGTCAGGGCCTGGTTGGTTCCGAAGGCGCTGGGCAGCTTCACATCCGCCCGGATGAGGCGGCTCAGCCGATCGTACGTATAGTCATCCGTCCCGTCGGACGTCAGCCGGCCTGCGCCGTCGTAGGCGTAGGTCCAGGTCGAAGCCGGGTGGACGAGGCTGGCGCCATCCGCGCCCCAGTGCGCCATCCCCGCCAGCCGGCTCTGGTCCTGGCTGTAGGAGAACGTGCTCTGGAGCCCCCTGGCCAGGGTCAGCCGGGTGGGCAGGTCAGCAGGGTTGAATCCGTTGATGGCTGCCAGCGCAGTCCCGCCGGATGATACCCCCGTCCCAACACCACGTTCGGCGTCGTAGGCGAAGGTCAATGCCCGGCCGCTGGGGAGAAGCGAGGAGTCCCGGAACCCGTAGTTGTTATAAGTGAATCGCTGGGTGTGGGTCTGCGCCGCCATGGATGGGCCCAGGGGGAGCGAGGTCTCGAGCACGCCCAGGCGACCGTTCAGGCCGGAGTAGGTGAATTTCGTCGTGACCTCCCCATCGGTGGATTGGCTCAGCTTGCCCTGGCTGTCCGCCGTCTGGTCGTAGGCGAAGGCCTGCTGGACTGAGCCGTCGACGGCGTTCACGCCCTGCACCCGGCCCGTCAGGTCGTAGGTCGTCTGCACCGTCCGCCCTGCGTAACTGGTGCTTTGGGGTTTCCCGAGGACAGTGAAATTCGAGTAGGACGTGGTGCCGCTCTCGGGCTGGCTCAGGGCGTCGAGCCAACCCAGGGGGTTGTAGTGCCACGTCCGGGTCTGCGAGCCCGCGACGCTGGTCTGCTGGACCGCCAGGATGCGGTCACCGTCGTCATACTCATAGGAGGTGGCCTGGTCCTCTGCGTCAGTCACGCCCGCCAGCCGCCCCAGCGGGTCGTAGGTGAAGGTGGTGGTGAGCGCGAGCCCCTGCGGATCGACAGTGACCGTCCGCCTCAGAGGGGCATAGGTCGTGGTGGTGACCAGATTGTTCGGATCGGTGGTCTTCTTGATCCTGCCCTGGCCTTCGTATTCAAAGGTCGTCCCCTTGGACGCGTTCCCCCAGATGGATTCGAAGCGCTTCCGCCCCCGGTTGTCGTAGAGGAATGATTGGGACCCTCCGGGCCGGTCCACGGAAGTCAGCTGGCCGAATCCGTCGTAGTGGTACGTCACCTGGCTCTCTCCCCGCGAGACCCTGGCCGTCAGCAGATCCGGATACGCGATCTGGGTGGGCAGTTCGGGAGTGGGAGGCGCGATGCCCGTGAGCCTCCCGACGGAATCCCATGTGAAGCTCGTCGTCCGCCCGGCGGGGTCCGTTTGGGTCAGGGGGCGGCCCAGGGCATCGTTGGACCGGGTCACCGCCCAGGCCACCCCTTTCAGCTGGATTCGATCCAGGAATCCCAGGGCATCCATTCGGTAGAGGGCCCCCGATTGACCCGAGCCGAACAGGGCCGGAACACTGGAAAGGGTCACTTCCGTAGGATCCGGCCTGCCGTTGTACAGGTAGGCGAGGGTGAGGGCTGGCGATCCACCCTCATTGATCACCATGCGGTTCACCGTCCCGTTGGCATTGAAGCTGCGGCGGACCGGCGGCTGGCCGGTCTGCTCGGACACCTGCGGCTGGCGCCACAGCCACGAGGCCGGAGCCGACATGTAGGTCGTGTTGGTCGACCGGGTGTTGCCGCCATTGACGGTGGAGACCTGGCGGGTCCAGGCGGCGTTGTCCTCATCCCAGGCCTGCGAGGTGGTTTCGATGTACCTGGCCGTGCCGGGGTCCTTCTCCCAGACCTCGGTGCGGATGGGGTAGGGTTCCCACGAAGGCTCCCCCCGGGGCGACAGCATGGAATGGAAGGCCCAGTCGGGGTTGTTCCATCCGTTCACTCGGGAGAAGCTCCCGTTGCCGTGCCTGGTGATGCGGAACGCGGAACTCTGGCCCGGGGCGACCCTCAGGTCCCCAGCCCAGCTCACGTTGGGCGCGTAGGAACGCTCTTCGAGAAGGATGTGCTTGAGGTGCGCGATCGTCCGGAGCTGGTCCGACTCCGATGCGGTGGGCCCGGATGTGCTCCCGTTGATGGGGCTCGCATAGATGTAGGCATCGACGGAATTGTCCGGATTGATCCTCGCCGTCCAGAAATCCGTGCTCGACCAGTAGGGTCTCGGATCCGTGTTGGTGCTATTGAACACCGGGACCGGAACCACCCGCTCATAACGCGTGGTCCGGGTCGTCGCATCGGTCAGGGAGCGGTCCCTGATTTCGACCACCCCGAACATCCAGCTCTGGGAGGGGCCGTTCGTCGCGATCTCGTAGCCTGCCCAGGAACCCGTGGACACATTGACGTGGTAGGCCTTTTCGGCCCAGCTCAAGTCGATCCTCCGATGGTTGAACTCGACAGAGCTCGGGGCGCAGACGCTGACCGTCTCCCCTCCCCAAGACATGGATTGCAGCCCATAGGTGTAGTGGATGAATTCACCGGTGTCGCCGACCAGGATCCGCTCGGGCTGAAGGGCCGTCAGAAAGTGATCCACGGGACGGGAGCTGCTTCCCCCCCAGGTCTGCGAATTTCCCACGAAGACGTTCAGGCGCTGCGGATAGGCCTGGAATTCGTACCAGGATTGCCCGACCCCCAGGTAACTGATCCTGAGCGTCGCGAGGGTCGTCGGCGCTTGGCTCGGCACCTTGAAAGCGGGGATGTTCGGCGCTCCCTGGGTGCCCGTCAGCCTCACATCCACACCGATCCCCGTGCTGGCGCCCCCCTTGAACCACGTGGCCCGGTAGTCGATGCCATTGAAGGATCCCGCTGGGCGCCAGTCGAAGCGGATGGAGTCGGAGAACCGGTTGGCGATGGCCGTGATCAAGTAATGCGCGTACAGGGCATGGTTATTCGGCTGGTATTCGACATTGGGAGGGGCCGAAGACAGGCATGGATTGGACTGGGTAAGGTTCAGTTCGTTCTGGTAGACGCCCTGGACGAACGTGAATTCATAGGCGGTCTCTCCGCCCGCCGAGATCAGGAGCACGGTCTTGGGAAGGCTGTGGCAGGTCACTTCAGGCTGGTTGGTGACCGGGTCGGGCTCACCCCAGCTCGGAAGGTTGATCCATTCCCCCTGGGTCGCGTCGAGGTAAACCACCAGCTCGCCTTTGGATCCCAGGCCTTTGACGGTTCCAGTCCGTCCCGAGTAGCCGAAGGCCGGGAGGATCGTCGCAAGGTCGGCCTGGCCCCAGAAACCTTGAGCCTGATTGAAGTAGACCGATTCGGAACTCGGACCGCCTGCGACGGAGTAGCCCGAGACGGACCCAATCACAGGATCCACGGGAATATCAAGGTATCCCGGTGAAAGACTCGCGTGATAACCAAGGCCGTAGACGCCCTGGGCGGGGTTGCCCTGGAACTTCCACTGGGGACTGAGCCGGGTCGAAAAGGTGGGGGTGAAGTGAGCCCCCTTCGCGCCGATCCCTGGCCCGAAAGGAATCGTCTGGCTGAGAGCGCCGGTTGCGGCCTCCACTTCCACGCCCCCGTGGATGGACCCGGGGCCTTTCACACGGTCAAACTTCACCTCGGAGAATGAAGTCTGGTAGCTCTGAGCCGCGAGCAGGCCGCCGAAGAGCAGCGAGACAAACAGGACCAGAGGTCGGGCGAGGGCTCGGGGGCTCATGGGTGCTCCGTGGGTGATTCAGGGGATTGCGGGCGGATGCGCCGCATGGGTCGAGCGGGCATCGCCGGAGTCATGATTTCAAATGGTTGCCTTGACGCGCAAGCATGAATAAAGGTGTTGCAACACCGGAATCACACAAAACGCCTCGCCCCCTTCGAGATGGCAGGGTTCATTGACTGCGATCACAATGCCGTGACCAGGCAAGGATCTGCCCCTTGGGGCGCGTGGACAGGGAAGTCCGATGCGCACCCCCTTGAGGGCCCGCATCCCGCGCCCGCCTCGAAGCGCATACGGCACTCCATGGGTTTGCGGCCTGGCGAGCACGATGTGCGGAGTCCGGGGGCGGGAGGTTGTGCGGTTCGGAACTCGCCCCAAGGTCCGGCTCGCGGGAGCGGTCCTGCACACCGAGGATCAAGTTGCTGGATGCCTCCTGAACGCTTCGAGCCATGCGGGATGCTCCCGGGTAGGCCGTCGTATTCTCCAGGGCAGCGCAACGGCGGCAAGAGGTGGAGTTCCAGCCTTCGGGCGAAGATGGTCTCATCGGGCCGAAGGTTTGGCCTTTGGAATTCGGCTCGCACAAGAGTCCCAGCACACCGCGGAGCCCTGCGCATCCGCATCGCGGGTCCCCGAACGGTTCGGTGGCCGTCCCGATCGGAACACGGGCCGGCCCGAACGGCCCCTACCGCCCCAGCCCCTCGTACCGCGCCGTGATCCAGTCCGGGGGATCGGGCTGGCCTTTCTTCGTCGTCGGCCTGCCGAGCCCCTTGGACCACCGCAGCAGCCAGGAGGGTCCGCGGGGGCCGATGTAGCCGTCGGGGCTGGCGTAGGCGGGATCCCGGAGGGCCTCCTCGAGGGAGACGAAGGCGTAGCCGCGCCGCTCGAGCCTGGCGAGCATGGCCTCCATCGCGTCGGCGTTGAGGCGGCTGGCGTGGACGAGGAGGACCTGGGGGATGTCCCGGCCGAAGAGCTCGGCGGCCATGCTTTCGAAGGTCTCCATCGCCGGGTCCAGGTGGGCCACGTAGGCCTCGAGGACCTTCGCGGCCTCCCGGTCATGCCCGCGCTTCACCGCGTCCTCGTAGACGGCGGCGAAGACGAAGTCGTCGTGCTCCACGGTGAAGGGCGCCACGGCGTAGCCGCGTTCGGCGAGGAAGGCCTCGAAGGCGGCCTTGGCCTCCCGGGTGGGGCCGGTCTGGGTGAAGGTGTGGCGGTAGTAGCGGGGCGCCTTCCCGCGCTTCGCCATCAGCCAGCGGGTGACGGCGTCCCCCCGCACCACGGCGTCCTGGTAGGCCGCCAGGGGCGTGGCCTGGAAGCCCACGTGGCCGAAATTGTGGTTGCCCAGCTCGAAGCCCGCGTCCAGCCAGGCCTCCAGCAGGCCGATGCGGCCGTCCACCTCCCCCTTCACCAGGAGCTTGTCCTCGTTCACGAAGCCCAGGGCAGGGGCGCGGTGGCGCTTCAGGGCGGCCAGCAGCTTCGCGGTGAGGGCGCGCTGGTCCTTCAGGGCCGTGGACTGCGGCGCGAAGGGCAGGTCGTCGAAGGTGAGGGCGAGGCGCTTCTGGGCCGCCGCGGGCAGCGCCAGGAGGCCGGCCAGCAGGAGCGCGCGGAGCGGGCCGCCCCTAGCCAAGCAGGCCGCCCAGCATCCCCATGAGGCCGCCGCCCTGCTGCTGCTCCTCCTGGCTGGGCAGCTGCCCCTGGGGGCTGAGCTTGTCGATCACCAGCGGGAGGAACTGGGCAAGGCCCGAAGCCGCCTCGCTGTGGCCGATGCCGAGCTGCTGGGCGAGGCCGGCGATCGGCTCCTGGCCCAGGGCCTGCTGCACGTGCTCCGCGCCGATCTCCTGGTTCTGCCCCGTGCCGACCCAGCTCGCCACCTGGTCGCCGAGGCCCTGCTGCTGGAACTGGCCCAGCAGGCCCTGGATCCCGCCCGGATGCTGCTGGATCATCCCGATCACCGCGTTGAGCATGGGATTCGCGCCCCCCTGCCCGCCGCCGCCCATCAGCCCGCCCACCACGTCCATGAGTCCCATGGCGACCTCCTCCCAAGCCTCCCCGCCGCAGACCGGCGGGACTAGGATGATAGCCCCCTCCCCGGAGCCCCCATGCCGCCGAAGCGCTACGCCTACGCCGTCCACCCGGCCGTGGCCTACACCCAGGCCATCGTGGACAACCTCGCCGCCAAGACCGGCCGCGACCTCGGCCAGTGGCTGGCCCGCGTGAAGCAGGCCGCGCCGGAGGGCGCCGACGGGAGGGCGCTCACCGCCTGGCTGAAGGGCGAAGGCCTCGGCGGCACCCAGGCGGCGGTGGTGGCCGGACGGGCCGCGAAGGCCGGCTCCCACGCCTTCTTCGAGGACACGCCGGAGGGCTACCTGCGAGCCGCCGAGGGCTACGTCGAGGCGATGTTCGCCGGGAAGAAGGCGAGCCTGAGGCCCTGCTTCGAGGCCCTCATGGACCTCGGCCTCGCCCTGGGCCGGGACGTGAAGGCCTGCCCCTGCAAGACCTTCGTGCCCCTCTACCGCCACCACGCCATCGCCCAGATCAAGCCCGCCGCCGCCCGCCTCGACCTCGGCCTCGCCCTGGGGGACCCCGCGGCGGTGAGGGATCCCAGCGGACGCCTGCGGGACACCGGGGGCTTCGGGAAGAAGGACCGCATCACCCACCGCCTCGCGATCCAGGCGCCCGAGGACGTGGACGCCTTCGTGGAAGGCTGGCTGCGGAAGGCCTACGACCGCGACGCGGGCCCCTGAGCTGGGGTTGTGACGCGCCGCGGGTCGGCGGGGGCGGCACAATGGGGCTTCACCCCTCGACGACCCCCTGCCGCATGCGCCCCCGCAAGCTCGCCCTCGACCTGGACCCGAACCGCAGGGCCTCCCTGGCCCTGCAGATCGCGTCCGGCCTCGCGGCCGCCATCCGCAGCGGCCACTTCCAGCCCGACGACGCCCTCCCCAGCTCCCGCCAGCTCGCGGAGGACCTGGGCGTGAACCGCAACACCGTGCTGAACGCCCTGCGGGAGCTGGAGGCCGAGGGCTGGGTGGAGACCCGGGTGGGCGCCGGGACCTTCGTCTGCCGGACCCTCCCTGATCGGGAGCCCGGGGCCTGGAGCGCGCCGCCCCGCGCCCCCGGCGCGCCGGCGGAGCCGGGCTTCGATGTGCCCGAGGCCCTGGCGGCCCTCACGCCGCCCCTGGAGGTGAAGCTCAACCTGGAGGAGCCCCTGCCGGACCCGCGCCTGGCCCCCCAGGACGAGCTGGCCCGGGCCTACCAGCGGGCCATCCGCCTCCACGGCGGGGATCTCCTGGGGCTCGGCGAGCCCCAGGGAAACCTCCTGCTGCGCCAGAGCCTCGCCGAGATGATGGCCCGCCACCACGGGATGCAGGCGGAGCCGGACCAGATCCTGGTGACCCGGGGCAGCCGCATGGCCCTGGACCTGGTGACCCTGGCCCTGGCCCCCGAGGGGGCGGCGATCGCGGTGGAGCACCCCGGCAATCCCGTCGCCTGGGAGACCCTGCGCCAGTCCACCCAGGCCCGCCTCCGGCCCGTGGGGGTGGACGGCGCCGGCCTCCACCCCGCGGCCCTGGAGGCCCTGCTGGCGCGGGAGAAGGTGGCCTATCTCTACCTCACGCCCCGGACGCAGAATCCCACCACCGTGCCCCTCGCCCCGGAGCGCCGCCGGCGCATCCTGGACCTGGCCCGGGCGCACCGCCTGCCCATCCTCGAGGACGACTCCGAGGGCGCCTACCACTACGAGGGCCCCGTGCAGTTTCCCCTCGCCGCCCAGGACGCCACGGGCCAGGTGATCTACCTCGGCAGCCTGTCGCGCATCCTGGCCCCGGGCATCCGCCTGGGCTTCCTGGTGGCCCCCAAGGACCTGGCCAGCCGCCTCGCCCGGGTCCGGAAGCGCATGGACTGGCAGGGGGACCGCGTCCTGGAGTGGGCCGTGGCCGACCTCTGGCGGGACGGGGACATGGACCGCCACCTGCGCCGGGCCCGCAAGGCCTACCAGGAGCGACGGGACCAGCTCGCCTCCGCCCTGCGCCACCACCTGGGCCCCGCCTGGCGCTTCCGGATGCCCGAGGGGGGCCTCTCCCTCTGGTTGGAGCCCCCGGCGGACCTGGACCTCGAGGCCTTCTGGGCCCGCTGCCGGGCCCTGGACGTGCGCTTCCACCCCAGCCGCCGCTTCTTCCTGGATGAGCCCGCGGGCCGCGGCTTCCGCCTGGGCTTCGCCGCCCTCACGGGCCCCGAGCTCTTCGAGGCGGTGCGGCGCATGGCCTCGGCACTGGCCCAGGGCTGAACTTCGAAAGTGGTTCTATCCGGGGGCGGCCTCCGCGGCGAGGCTGGGGCCATGGCGATGGATTCCCCCCGGCACCTCCTCGGCGAGCTCCGCGCCCGCCACAGGGAACTGCTGGCCGCCATGCTGGCGGCCCGGGGGCAGGCCGAGGCCCCGGAACCGGCCACCCTCGCCCTGGGGCGGGTGCTCGCCCACCTGGACTGGTACGGGGAGGCGGCGGATCCCGCGGTCCTGGCCCTCGCGGGCCGGGAGACGGCCTTCCTGGACCTGGTGGAGGCCCTGCGCCGCAATGCGGCCTCCCTGCGCTACGAGTGCGTGTCCTTCCTCCGGGCCTCCTGGGAATCGCCGGGCTTCGGCCGGGAGCACCGGCAGCGCTTCCTCTCCCTCGCCTCCCGCGTGCAGACCCGGGCCGACCGGGAGGAATCCCTGCTCCTCTGGCTCCAGGACGCCGCGCGGGATCCCAGCGGGGAGTGGGCTCAGCCCGGGGCCGCCTCCCGGTAGCGCGGGGCCAGCCAGGGGTTGGCCCTGAGGGCCGCCGCGAGGTCCGCGCGGCCCTCCTCCCGCCGCCCGGCGGCGCTCCGGAGGGCGCCCCGCAGCGCGAGGGCCTCGTGGCTGCGGGGATTGAGGGCCAGGGCGCGGTCGGCCTGCTTCAGCCCCTCGCGCCCGGCCCCGGCCTCCCCCGCCCGGATCCGGGCGAGCGCCACCTCCGCCAGGCCCTGGGGCGCTTCGTGGGACGCCGGGTTCAGGGCCGCCGCCTTCCGGAACGCCGCCTCGGCCTTGGCCAGCCAGCCCTGGCGCCGGCCCGCGTCGGCCTCCAGGCGGGCCGAATCGGCGTAGATGGCGCCGAGCTCCAGCCAGGGGGCCATGTCGGAGGGCGCGATGTCCTGGGCCCGCTCCCCCAGTTCCCGGGCCTGCCGGAGCCAGGGGCCCGGATCCTCCCCGCGGCCGGCGGCCGCCCCGGCCCTCAGCCGGGCGAGGTAGCAGCCGTTGCAAAGGCCGTCGGAGGCGTGGATGTTGCCCTCCGCCATCAACCGGGCGAGCTTCAGGCCCTCCTCCAGGGACGCGGGATCGCCCTTCCCCGCGGCCACCTCGTAGCGCTGCCCCAGCAGCCGGGGCAGGTTGGCCAGGGGGAGGGGATCCTGGGGCATCCGCTCCAGAAGCTGACGGTAGGTCTGGATGCCGGCGTCGAGGGCGGGCACCGGGTCCTGCCCCGCCGCGATGATCTCCAGGGCTTCCACCTGGAGCAGCCACCCGCGGGTGCGCAGGCTCACCGCGTCCACCCCGGCCTGGCGCTCGTAGCTTCCCAGGGCGTCCAGGGCCTCCCGGAGTTCCGCCAGGGCGGGCTCGCCCCGGCTGCCCTTCCACAGGGCCAGGGCCCCCAGCAGGTCCGCCCGCACCTTGGAGGCCATGGGCATCCCGGGGTCCACCGCTTCGGCCCGCTGGGCGGCGGCCCGCGCCTCGGCGAAGAGGGGGGCGGGATCGCCGCCGATCTTCGAGACGTTCTCCGCCTGGACCCAGCGGAGGCGCGCCGCCTGGACCAGGAGGGCGGCATCGTCGGGGTCCACCTTCAGCCCGGCCTTCACCTCCGCGAGGCCGGCCTCCAGGGCCCGGATCGCCCCGCGGGTGTCGACGTTCTCCAGGAAGACGCTCTGGTCGTAGAGCCGGCCCGCCTCCAGGCGGTAGGCGGTGGGAAAACTGGGGGCGGCCGCCAGCAGCCGGCGCAGGGGGATCGCGCTGGCCTCCAGGGCCTGGATCCCCTCCGGGGAGCCGCGCTCCAGCCCCTGGAGCTGGTGGCGGGCCTTCGCCGAGGCCACCCAGCTCTGGAGGATGAGGGCCTCGTAGAACCACGGGGCGCGCGCCAGGGCCCCTTCGCAGGCCTGGATCGCGTCGGGGAAGCGGTCCTCGCAGGCGGCGATGACGGCCTCGATGTAGCGGGCCTGGACCTCGGAGGCGGCGCGGCTCCGGCGCAGCCGGTCCAGGGCGGGGGACTTCAGGGTGCGCTCCAGCTCCTCGAGCCGGGCCTGGCGCTTGGCGGGGTCGCGGATGAGGCGCGCGCCCACCACGTCCTGGAGGTAGAGGGCCGCCTCCGCCTGGCCCTGGTCCAGGTCCAGGGCCGGCCCGGCGAGGCCGGCCTTCCGGGCCTCCTGGAAGAGGGCCAGGGCCTCCTTGGGGCGGCCCAGGGTGAGCTCCCCGCGGCCCAGGGCGTGGAGGGCCGAGCCCCGGCCGGGCTTGCCGGGTCCCGGCATGTCGCGCCGGATGTCCGCCAGGAGGCCCTTCACCACCGCCAGCTCCCCGCGGATGTCGTGGGCGGGCTGGAGGTGGGCCATGCGCACGAGGGCCTGCACCCGGGCCATGGCCTCGCCGTAGGTGGCCGCCGCGCGGGCCTGCGCCTCGGCGCGGTCCGAAGTCCTCCAGGCGTAGAGGCCCGAGCCCCCGGCGGCCAACGCGAGGGCCCCCGCGGCCAGGGCGATGCGGGGGTGGCGGCGGGTCCAGACCGTGAGGCGGTACAGGACCGTGGCGGGCCGCACGGAGATGGGCTCGCCGTCCAGGAAGCGCTGGAGGTCGTCCGCAAGGGCGAGGGCCGTGGCGTAGCGCTGGGCGGGCTCCCGGGCCATGGCCTTGCCCACCACCAGGACGAGGTCCCGGGGCGCGTCCCGCCTCCGGTACTCCAGGGGGACGCTGCGCCCCGCGAGTATGGCCTCCACCAGGTCCGCGTAGTTGGAGACCTCGAAGGGGGAGGCGTCGGCCACGGCCTCGAAGAGCATCACGCCGAGGGCGTAGACGTCCGTGCGGCGGTCCAGGTGCCGGGCGTCACCCCGGGCCTGCTCGGGGCTGGTGAAGGGCGGCGTGCCCAGGGGCGCCAGGCCCTCGGAGGCCTCCTCCCCCCGGCCCAGGCCGAAATCCATGACGTAGGGGTGGCGGCGGCCGCCCTCCCGGATCTCCACCAGCACGTTGTCGGGCTTGAGGTCGAGGTGGAGCAGCCCTGCGCGATGGGAGGCGTGGACGCCCTCGGCCACGTCCCGCATCAGCTCCAGGCGCTCCCTCAGGTCCAGGCCCTGCCAGGCGCGGTGGAGGGGCTCCCCCTGCACCAGCTGCATGGCGAGGTAGGGCTCCCCGCCGGCCTCCCCGACGTCGAAGACCTTGCAGACGTTCGGGTGCTCCACCTGGGCCTGGGCCCGGGCCTCGGCAAGGACCCGCTGCTCCCGCTCCGATTCCCGGGGGCGGAGGAACTTGAGGGCCACGGGGCGCTGCAGCAGCCGGTCCCAGGCCCGCACCACCCGCCCCATGCCGCCGGCCCCCAGGGGCTCCACGTCGGCGTAGCGGTCGGGCAGCTCCTCCCAGGGCGCGGGATGGCCGGGCCGGGCCTTCGAGGGCAGCGGTGTGGTGGGGCGCCCGTCGGTGGTGCCTTCGCCGCCGGCGAGGATCTGCCAGGCCAGGTCGTCCAGGGCCTCGGCCTTCAGCAGGCCCCGCTGCTCCAGGACCGCCAGCCTCGGCCCCCAGCGGGAGGACTGGCCCAGGGCCGCCTGGTCCAGGTCCTCGAGGTCCCGGGGCGTCACCAGGCCCTGGTGCACCGCCAGGGCCAGGACGCGGGTCTCGAGGTCGCCGTGGGCCACGGCCCAGCATAGCGAAGGGCTATGCTTCAGGATCCGGCCCGGGAGACCCATGTTCATCGGCCACTACGCCCTCGCCTTCGCCGCCAAGCGCGCCGTCCCGAAGGCCAACCTCGGCCTGCTGCTGCTGGCCACGTCCTGGATCGACATGGTGTGGCCGGTGTTCCTGCTCCTGGGCCTGGAGCGGGTCCGCATCGCGCCGGGGGCCACCGCCTACACGCCCCTGGTCTTCGAGTCCTATCCGTGGACCCACAGCCTCCTCTTCACCGCGTTCTGGGGGCTGGCGGTGGGCGGCGCGGCCTTCGCCTGGACCCGGGACCGCCGGACGGCCCTGGCCGCGGCGCTGCTGGTGGTCTCCCACTGGGTGCTGGACTGGATCAGCCACGTGCCGGACCTGCCCCTCCTCCCCGGCGGCCCGCGCTTCGGGCTGGGCCTGTGGCACAGCGTGGCGGCGACGGTGGCGGTGGAATCCACCCTCTTCGTCCTGGGGGTCGCCCTCTACCTGGGGGGCACCCGGGCCCGGGGCCCCGCGGGCCACGTGTCCCTCTGGAGCCTCCTGCTCACCTTCGCCTTCATGTACGCCGGGAACTCCCTGGGCCTGGCGGTGCCCCCCAGCGAGCGCGTGCTGGCCCTCAGCGCCCTCATCGGCTGGCTGCCGCCCCTCTGGGGCCTGTGGATCGAGGCGACGCGGCGGCCCGCCTGAGGCTCAGCCCTGGTGCAGGCGGGCCAATGCGCTGGGGTTCCAGAGGATGGAGATGCGGTCGATGCGGTGGCGGGCGTCGAGCCGCAGGGCCCACACGCCTTCGAGGGGGGCGCCCGGCGCGCCCTCCGGGGCGAAGGACACCCGGGCCGCCAGCTCCGTGCGGCGGCCGAAGGTCTCCAGGCAGTCCAGGCGCTTCACCTTCATGGTCTCCTTGGCCGCCCGGTGCACGCCCCGGATGGTGGCGAGGCCCGAAGTGTCCAGGCGGGTCATGGAGCCGTGGAAGGCCACGTCGGGGTGGAAGAGGGCCAGATGCGCTTCCTCGTCGCCCGCGTTGAAGGTTTCGAAGTAGTCCGCCAGCACCCGCTTGGCGGCGGCGTCGGGGGCGTCCGCGCCCTCCGGCCGGGCCCCTCCGGGATCCGCGCCCACGCGGTGCCGCAGGAAGGGCTCGGGGTCGAAGAGGGTGGAGATCCGCTCCAGGCCCCCGGCGGGATCGAAACGGAAGACCCAGCAGGTGGGCAGGACGTAGCCGTCGGCGGTGAGGGTCCCCGTCATGGCCACCTCCGGGCCGAGGCCGAAGGTCGGACCCTGGGCGATGCGGAAATCGGCGTACCTCCCCGCCACGGCCCGGAAGACGCCCACGAGGGCGTCGCGGCCCGCCAGGGCCACCCCCGCGAGGCTGCCGAAGTAGGTGGGCTGGTCCGAGAGCAGGACCTTCAGTCCTTCCTCGTCGCGGGCGTTGACGGCCTCGAAGTAGGCGTCGAGGACCGAGCGGAAGCGGGTGTCCAGGGAAGGCATCGGGGGATGGGCGGGGGTGCGCACGAGCATAGCCGGACCCGGCCCGCCCCGGGCCCGGCGAACCGCTCGGCGGCCTTACGGAAGGCTCGGCGGGGCCCCGGGAGGGCTCCCGGAGGCTCCGGCGCCTTCCCCGGGGCGGCGCGCATCCTGGGGCATCCCCGCTCCGAGGTGACCATGCGCCGGCGATCCGTCCTTCCTCCTGCCCTCGTCCTCCTGCTCGCCGCCTGCGGTGGAGGCGGTTCCTCGACCTCGGGCACCGCGAGTTCTGCCGGGAATGGCTCCGGAACCGGCTCCGGGACACCCGCGGTGCCAGGGCCGAACCTGCCGGCGGTCGCCTACGACTACGCCGGGCCCGCCACCACGGGCCTGCCGGCCTACCTCGCGAACCTCCAGGGGCCCGGCGGCCTGCGGGCCGACAACACGCCCGCGGACAATCCCATCACCAATGCCGGCGCCACCCTGGGGCGCGTGCTCTTCTACGACAAGCGACTGAGCGCGAACGACACGACCTCCTGCGCCAGCTGCCACCGCCAGGCCCAGGGATTTTCGGACCCTGCGCGCCTGAGCACGGGCTTCGCCGGCGGACTCACCGCGCGCCACGCCATGGGCCTCGTCAACGCGAAGTTCTACGCCCGGGGCCGCTTCTTCTGGGACGAGCGGGCGGCGTCCCTGGAGGACCAGGTGCTGCAGCCCATCCAGAACGCCACCGAGATGGGCATGACCCTGCCCGCCCTGGAGGCGAAGCTGGCCGCCCTGCCCTACTACCCGGCCCTCTTCCAGGCGGCCTACGGCAGCCCGGCGGTGACCTCGGACCGCATCGCGAAGGCCCTGGCCCAGTTCATCCGCGCCATGGTGTCCACCCAGTCGAAGTACGACCGCGCCTTCCAGGGCGGCCCGCCGAACTTCGCCGCGGTCTTCACGGCCCAGGAGCTCCAGGGCCTGCAGCTCTTCGCCGGGGGCAACGTGGCGCCGGGGCGCACCCTGCGCTGCGACGCCTGCCACGGCACCCCCGCGCAGATCGCCGCCCAGCCCGAGAACGACGGCCTCGACGCCACGGTCACCGACGCCGGCGCCGGGGGCGGGCGCTTCAAGGTGCCCTCCCTGCGCAACGTCGCCCTGCGGGCGCCCTACATGCACGACGGCCGCTTCGCGACGCTGGACGAGGTGATCGAGCACTACAGCACCGGCGTGAAGGACAGCCAGAACCTGAGCCCCCAGCTGCGCACCCCGCCGGGACCTAACGGCGGCCAGGCCGTGCGGTTCAACCTCAGCGCGGAGGAGAAGGCGGCGTTGAGGGCGTTCCTCGGGACGCTCACGGACACTGCGATCACCACGGATCCGAAATTCACGGATCCGTTCTGAGGGGATGGCCTCAGGCGCTGCGTGACTCGGGTTCCACGACGATCAATGCCCGGACCTGAATCGTTCACGTGAATCCTTTTCGCTGTCTGTGAACTCATTCAATTCGCAGGACCCCAGGCGCCGGCCAGGAACCCTGGTCGCTTTAGGCCAAGTGATGACCAGGATTGAGCCCCCGGTGGGTCCAGCGATGCGCCGCGTGCCTGGACCGTCCCTTCCACCGCACCGAACATCCGGTGCTGGATGGCCACCCGCGAACTACCGCCCGACCGCCCCGCCGACCTGGTCCACAGGGTCCCGAAGATGACAGGCAGACCTTCCCGGCCCAGAATCAGCGCATGAACCGCGGACCCCTGCTCGGAGCGATTCTCCTTCTCGCCATCCCAGGGAGTTCTGCCCAGCCATCGGATCACCTCCGCACTTGCACCGCCGCGCTGCCAGGCAAGGATGGGGAGCGGTTCCCGGAGGGCTCCATTCACCGCGTGGATCCACGCCGCACCGGCTGCTATGCCGGACCAGGGTTCCCGGTCGCCCCCAGGGAAGCGTGGCGTTTCCAGCTCTGGGCCAGCCAGGTCACCTTCCTGTCCCAGGCGGGCCCCGTCCTCCTGTGTGGATCTGAAGGAAGAAGCCACGGTCGGCCCCAGCGACTCGTGGCCTTCCATGCCGGAGAAGGCCGCCTTCTGTGGCGAACGACCTACCAGGCCTCCGCCTGGGATGCGGACCGGAGCCGCCTCTACCTGCTGAACACCCAGGGCGACTTGAAGCTCGTGGATCCCTTGACCGGCCGTCACCTCAGCAAGGTCCGCGTGAACTTCTCCTCCGGCGGGACGAATCGGCCTGACGCGGTAGGGGAGGGGCTAGTGGCAGGAGGCGCCCTGGTGGTCCCCCTGTCCGAAGGGGTCCTGGATGGCTTCGATCCCGATACGGGCCGGAGGCTTTGGAGCTCCAGCTATGAATGCGCTGGGGGCCCCACCAGCGACATCACCCCCGATATCCAGCGCCTGGGACCCGACCAGATCCTCTTGAAGTGTTTCGGGTCCCACGTGCATGCCCTGGATGCCCGCACGGGGAAGGAGCGGTGGCGGGTGGAAAAGGGGGCGTTCGTCTGGTCCGACGAAAACCGGATCCTGCAGAGCTCCTACCGGGAGTCGTCCTGCGTGGACGCCCGTGGGCGGACGCTTTGGCAGGTGCCGGGCGACGGCCTGGGCATCTCGCCCTCGGGCCTGGCCCTCGTGCGCCGGGAGAACAGGGTGCAGGCCCTGACGCCCAAGGGGCGGGAGGCATGGTCCGTGGGGCTGGACCCGGATCCGAAGCAATTCACCACGGCCCAATGGCTGGGTCCGGTGGTGGTCCTCCGCGCGAAGGATCGCACCTGGGCCCATGACTCCGAGAGCGGCGCACGGCTCTGGTCCCGCAGCGGCGTGGGCGAGCCCTTCGCCAGGCTCTGCCGCGGGAAGGCCCTCTTCCTCGAGGAGACCAGCCATCGCCTTTCGGCCCTCGATCCCCGCACCGGGGCCCCAGCCTGGACGGCCTCCGATGTGGCCCAGGTCCTGGACGTCCAGGACGCGCGCTGCCTGGTGCAGGACGGCTCCGGGCGTCTCGTGGACTTGGATCCTGCGACGGGGGTGATCCGGTGGACCAGCGGGGTCCCCGCCGAGCCGGGAGGTTCTCCGGTGGCGCTGAAGGAGCATCTGGTCCAGGGAACTGACGACGGACGCCTGGTGGACCTGGACCTGGCCACGGGCACCCAACGGTGGTCCGCGGTCCTTCAGGGTTGGCTGGAGGCCACGCCAACCCTGGCCCAGGACGCCGTGGTCGTGCCGGCCCGCGCCATGATCACCTGCGACCAGTTCACCCAGTTCCCGGTGGTCCTGGACCTCGCGACCGGAAGACCGCGGTGGTCCCTGTTCGATTGGTTCGGCTCCACGGACAGCTACCTTGTTCGACAAGGGACCGTGCTGGCGGATCGCCCGGCCTCGGAAGTCAACCACGAGCCCCACTGGGACCGCCTGGACCTTCGGACCGGCAAGGGCTTCGAGATGCGGCCCGATGGGAACCCTCGGGGAAGCCTGCCCGCCTTGTTCCGCGACACCCTCTTCGGATCGGGGGGTCGAGGGCTGATCGAGGCGGTGGACGCAGCCTCCGGCAAGACGCTCTGGTCCACAGAACTCGGTTTGGAGGGCATTCCAAGTTGTTTCGCAGCCGGCAAACGCGTCCTCCTGGCTTCCCACGACTACGGCGCCTGGGGCCTTTGCTTGAAGTGCGGGGCCCAGCTCTGGCATCGCAAATTCGATTGGGGTCTTTCGGCGCCGGCGTTCAAGGGCCCAGTAGTCATCTTCAGTCGGAGCGGTCAGGGCCTGATTGCCTTGGACCTGGAGACTGGGAAGGAACTTTGGACCCATCCGACGGGGGCGGCACCCCCCCAGGAGCGATCCGGGTTCAGGCATGATTCCCCGACGCCGGAGCCCGTCATCGCCGGGAACTGGGTCTACATGGCGCTGGAGGGGGGCCGACTGGGGGCCCTGGACCTGAAGACCGGGAAGGAGACCTGGTCCCTCGCCTTGGGCTCCCCGGTCTGCGGCGCGCCCTTGATTCAAGGGGACTGGATGGTCGTGACCACGGCCGACGGCCTCGTCCACGGCCTTCGCCTGGACCCTCGGTGACGCCCATCCCGGGCGCACTTGGGGTGGAGACGGAATCGCCCTCGTGGTCGAAGGGGGACCTGCTCCCGAAGGACTGCACACACGGATTCTTCTGGGTGAATCCGCTGCGCGTGCATTCGTGGGTTAGGAATTCATAGGTCCCACGTTAGATCGCCACCTCGACGGCGTGCACCTTCAGCACCCGCCCGATCGCCCCCGGGTCAATCCCCAGCAGGAACCCCCGGCTCCCTCCGTTGATCCAGATCCGAGGCAGTTCCAGGATCGAGGCTTCCACGTACACCGGCATCGCCTTCCTCGTGCCGAAGGGCGAGGTGCCGCCCACGAGGTAGCCCGAGTGCTTGTTCGCCACCTCGGGCTTGCAGGGCTGCACGCTCTTCGCGCCGATCTGGCGGGCCAGTTCCTTGGTGCTCACCTCCCGGTCGCCGTGCATGAGGACGATCAGGGGCGCGCCCTTCTCGTCCTCCATGACGAGGGTCTTGACGACCGCGTGCTCGTCCAGGCCCAGCTCCCGGGCGCTGACGGCGGTTCCGCCTTTCTCCTCGTAGCGATAGAGGTGCTCGGTATAGGCCACGCCCGCCTGCTTCAACAGGCGCGTGGCGTTGGTGCTGGGGGCCTTGGACATGGGGACATCATCACCGCGCGCCCTGGGGCCCGCCAACGCCGGAGACGCTACCCTCGAGGCCGGAGGTGGCCATGCGCGCCCCGGTCCTCTTCGTGTCCCACGGCTCCCCCATGCTGGCCCTGGCCACGGACCATCCCTACGGCCGTGCGCTGAAGGCTTTCGCCGATGGCCTTCCGGAACGTCCGAAGGCCGTGGTGGCGGTCTCCGCCCACTGGCAGACCCGGGGCGACGTCCTAACGACGATGGCGGAACGGCCGGAGACGATCCATGACTTCGGAGGCTTCCCAACGGAACTCTACGAGGTCCAGGTTCCCTGCCCAGGCGATCCGGTCCTGGCCTCCAGGGCCCTGGACCTGGCCGCCGCCGCGGGCTTCACGGCGGCCCCGGGTCCCCTGCGGGGCCTGGACCACGGCACCTGGGCCGTCACACGCCACCTCGATCCGGGCGCCGGCGTGCCCGTGGTGCAGGTCTCACTTCCGGAAATCCCGCCGGCGGACCTCTTCCGCCTCGGCGAGGCCCTGCGCCCCCTGCGGGACGAAGGCGTGCTGATCCTCGGGTCGGGCGGCCTCGTGCACAACTTTCGCACCATGGACTGGCACGCGGAGTTCGCCGAGCCCGACGCCTGGGCCGTGGCGGCCGAGGCCTGGATCATGGACCGCGTGGCGGCCCGGCGCTTCGACGAACTCCTCGCCTACCGCGAGGCCTGGCCGGAAGCCCGCCGCGTCGCCCCGACCACGGACCACTTCGATCCGCTGTTCGTGGCCCTGGGGGCGAGCCACGGGGACGAGGGTTTGAGGGACGTGTATGTCGGAATGCAGTTCCGGAACATGAGCCTGCGCAGCTTCGCGTGGGGCGCTTGACCACCAGGGACAGGCACTTCCAAGCTTCAGTCATGGAAAATGGTCCCTACGCCCCGCCAAGGGCCGAGCTGCTGCAGGAGGCCCCAGAGCCAGCCCTGATTGAGCCTTCTCTCAGGGTTCAAGTTCTGTGGCTCGTTGGACTGATGGCCTACCTGACAGCCGAGGCTTGGAGCACGAATCCCCTACGAACCGAGGGCAGGACGCTTCTCGAGAAGTGCCTTTCCCTGGCTGGATCCAGCGGAACGGTGCTGCTCGGCGCTTGGGCTTGCGGACGAATCTTCGCGCACCGTTTCGGCAAGGGCTTCACAGCTGCCGCCGGCCTCGCGCTTGGTGCCTTCCTCACATTCACTTCTTCCGGGCCTGAGGGTTGCCAGGCCACGGTATTCAATGTGCTCTCGAGTTGGCTTGGCTGGTTCCTCGGGTCATGGATCCCCAGACCCGCAACCCGTTCTGGATCGGGCGATTCACGGAGTCTTGCCCTCTTGAGTTGGGCAGGATGGTGGCTCCATTCCTCTCTTGCTGCAGTAACCGGTTCCATTGTCGCCATGGCATCGTCAGCCTGGGCAGTTTCGAGAGAGGGCGATTCGTCTTGGGTTGAGTCGGGGTTCATTCCATTGCTTCATGCCGGTACGGCGTTCGCAGGCACTCTCACAGGCTTTGTACTCACCCGAGCCTCGGGGAGCCGTCGATCCTTGCTCCTGCTCCCCCTTTCCCTGGCTGCCGCAGCCTACCTCGGGCACCTATTCATGGCAGGCTTCAGCTTCCCAATCCATCGGCCCTCCTTTTTCTTTCCAGCTCCAGTCGGTGCGATTCTTGGAGGGCTTGCGGGTGTCTTTGCATGGAGGCTTCGCCAACGGCGCCTGAAGCCAGGACCCACCGCCGTCATTCCTCCCGATCTGAAGGGTGAGTCATGACCTCTGCCACCATCGCCCTCGTCACCGGCACCTCCCGCGGCATCGGTCGGGAGATCGCGCGCGCCCTGGCGGCCCGGGGCTGCCGGGTCTTCGCAGGGCAGCGGTCGGGGGAGGGACCCGAGGGCACGGAGACGATCCTTCTCGACGTGGGCGACACCGCGAGCGTGGAGGCCGCCGCCGGAACGGTGAAGGCGAAGGCCGGGCGCCTGGACATCCTGGTGAACAACGCGGGCGTCCTCCTGGACGAGGGCACGCCCATCCTCGACGGAGACGAGACCGCCTTCCGCGCCACCCTGGAGGCCAACGCCCTCGGCCCCTGGCGGGTGATGAAGGCCTTCGCGCCCCTGATGGCCAGGGGCGGGCGCATCGTGAACGTGAGCAGCACCGGCGGCCAGCTCTCCACCATGGGCGGCTGGGTGGCCCCCGCCTACAACACCTCCAAGGCCGCGCTCAACGCCATCACCATCCAGGCGGCGGTGTCCTTGAAGCCGAAGGGCATCGCTGTGAACACCATGTGCCCCGGCTGGGTGCGCACGGACATGGGCGGCCCCTCCGCCACCCGCAGCGTCGCCCAGGGCGCGGACACGGCGGTCTGGCTGGCTCTCGAAGCCCCGGCCACGCTCACGGGGAGGTTCATCCAGGACCGGCGGGAGATCCCGTGGTGAGGGGCTCAGCCGCCTGAAAACGCCCGGAACACCGCCCCGTCCGGCACGTCCAGCCCGAAGTCCCGCCGCAGCACGGAAGGGATCTCGGCGACCTCCAGCACGCGGTAGGTGGCCTCGCCGTTCCGCACTTCGGTGTAGTCCACGCCCCGCAGGACGCGCCGCCCGTCGGGCAGGATGAGCTGCGCCGTGAGCGTCTTCACGAAGCGGCTGTCGGGGTGGGTGGAGGTGTACCAGTTGCCCAGCTCGAAATCCACCTTCAGGCGCGGCACGGGCTCGAAGGCGTAGAGGTCCGCCCAGCCGCCCGGCTGCTCGGACTCGAGCACCCGCAGCGGCCCCTCCGCGGCCACGCGGTAGCGGCCCTGGGGCTGCTCCGACGCCTCGCCGTCCATCGCGACGGGATGGAAGAGGCCCTCGCCCCCGAAGCCCACGTCGCACAGCCAGTCGCGCCCTTCCGCCGCCACGCAGAGCAGCATGTGGGTGCGCGGCAGGGGATCCACGCTGCCCATGCGCACCCGGGCCTCGAAGGCCGCGGCCTCGAAGCCCAGGCGGCGCAGCACCGCCTGGAAGAGGTGGTTCTGCTCGAAGCAGTAGCCGCCGCGGCGGCGGGTGACGAGCTTCTCCACGAGGCTGTCCTCGTCCAGGCGCAGGGGCAGCTCCCCCAGCTGGATGGCGAGGTTCTCGAAGGGGATGGCCGTGGCGTGGGCGGCGTGGAGCCCCCGCAGCACGTCCAGGGAGGCCTCCCGCGGGCCTCCGTAGCCGACCCGGCGGAAGTAGGCGTCCAGGTCCAGGGTCATGCCGGGCGGGCGGCGCCGGGGCGCCGCGGGGCCCTCACGGCAGGCCCCGCCGCACGTAGTCCCAGAAGGCCGGCATGGTGTGGTCCACCAGCTGGAGGTGGAGGCCCTGCACCAGGGTGGCGTCGAGGAAGGTGCCGTCCAGGGTCTCGTGGGCGGGCATGCCCGCGGAACTCAGGAAGGCCACCGTCTCCTCCACCGAGCGCACCCGCAGCATGAGGCTCGCCACCTCGTCCTTCCCCCAGGGCACCAGGCGCAGGGCGGCGCGGTCCGCCACGCCCCAGGCGGTGCCCTCGTAGACCGGCATCCCCTGCAGCAGGTGGACCCAGTCCGGGGTGGCCTCGTTCACGTCCCGCAGGCCCACGTGGATCTCCTGGATCCCCTCGAAGCCCAGGGGCCCGCCGCCGCTGGCCGCGAAGGACTCCCGCAGCCCCGCGCGCCAGGGCTCGGCGTCGAACTGGTACTCCGTGAGGTAGACCACCCCCGGCGGATCCAGCAGCTCCTTCACCTCGAGGGTGGTCCAGTTCTCGGAGGTGTGGCCCGCGCCGGGGTGGAGGTCGAAGCCCCCGAGCATGCCCGCCACCTCGAAGACCGGCAGGGCGGGCTCGAATCCCAGGCCCCCCAGGCGCGCGCGGCCCGCGTCCGCCTCGTCCCACACCGCCACCCGGCCGAAGCGCAGCTCCTTGAATCGCGCGAACTGGAGGAGCATGTTGCCGGCCCACACGCTGCCCGAGAGCACCTCGCCGTAGTCCCCGAACTCGAAGGCCACCGGAAGGCCGAAGCCCTCGCTGAAGAGGCGGAACAGGGCCGTGGGATCCTCCGCCTCGACCAGCACGTGGTCCAGGTGCCTCACCAGCGGGATGGGCTCGTCCACGGGCGCTCCTCCGACGCCCCTAGGATGCCCAGGGGCGGGCCCGGGATGAAGGGGGATTCGACGGGCAGGGTGAACTCTCCCGTCCAGGGCGACGACGGGGCGCCCGGGCTTGAACCGGGCACCCCGTGGGGGAGCATGAGGGGGGACGCGGAGCCACCGAAGGGGGCGGGCGGTCCCCCCTCTTCCGGATCAGTCCGCCAGGGTGCTGAGGTCCCCGGGGTCCAGGCCGAGGGCCTGGGCCTTGAGGTAGCGCCGCACGATCTTGCCGCTGCGGGTCTTGGGCAGGGCCGGCAGGACCTCGATGTCCGCCGGGGTGGCGATGGGGCCCAGGTCCTCCCGGACGTGGTCCTTGAGGCTGGCCAGCAGGCCCGCGCCCTGGGCGGTGCCGGGCTTGAGCACCACGAAGGCCTTGATGCTCTCCCCCTTGATGGGGTCCGGCAGGCCCACCACCGCGCTCTCCGCCACCGCCGGGTGGCGCAGCAGGCAGCCCTCCACGTCCGCGGTGCCGATGCGGTGGCCGGCCACGTTGAGCACGTCGTCGGCCCGGCCCAGCACCGCGAAGTAGCCGTCCTCGTCCTTCACCGCCACGTCCCCGGCGCAGTAGCAGCCCGGGATGTCCTTCCAGTAGGCCTCGTAGCGGCTCGGGTCGTTCCAGACCGTGCGGAGCATGTAGGGCAGCGGGCGCCGCAGCACCAGCAGGCCCCCCTGGCCGTCCGGCACCTCGTTGCCGTCCCGGTCCACCACCGCCGCCACCACCCCGGGCAGGGGCTTGCCCACCTTGCCCAGCCGGGCCTCGAAGGTGGGCTGGGTGCCCAGCACGGGCCCGGCGATCTCCGTCTGCCACCAGTTGTCCACCACCATGCCGTCCCCCTGGCTCACCAGCACCGCCTGGGCCCAGCGGTGGGCCTCGGGGTTCAGGGGCTCCCCGGCGCAGGCCAGCAGGCGCAGCTTGGAGAGGTCGAAGCGGCTGGGGGCCTCGCTGCCGTGGCTCATCCACATGCGCAGGGCCGTGGGGGCCGTGAACATGACGTTCACGCCGAAGCGCTCCGCCAGCTCCCAGGTGACCTCGGGGCCCGGATAGTCCGGCGCGCCCTCCCGGATCAGCACCGTGGCGCCCAGGCTCAGGGGGCCGTAGACGATGAAGCTGTGGCCCACGATCCAGCCGATGTCCGAAGTGGACCAGTAGATGTCCCGCTCCTGGATCTGGAAGAAGGCCTTGGCCAGGTAGTTCACCCCCACCAGGTAGCCGCCGGTGGCGTGGACGACGCCCTTGGGCTTTCCGGTGGTGCCGCTGGTGTAGAGGATGAACAGCGGATGCTCGGCGTCCACCATGGCCGGGGCGCAGTGGATGTCCCGGGGCTGCTGGATGTCGTAGAAGTCGTGCTCGCGCTCGCTCTCGAACCGGTAGGGCTCGTCGCCGGGCCGGGAGCCGCGGCGGTGCACCACCACGTGGTCCACGAAGGACAGGTCCCGCACCGCCTCGTCCACCGTGGGCTTCAGGGGCACCTTCTTGCCCCGGCGGAAGACGAAGTCGGAGCAGACCACCACCTTGGCCCCCGCGTCCTCGATGCGGGCCTTCAGGGCGCCGGTGCCCATGCCCGCGTAGACCACCGAATGGATGGCGCCGATGCGGGCGCAGGCCAGCATGGTGATGACGCCCTCGGGCACCAGGGGCATGTAGAGCACCACCCGGTCCCCCTCCTTCACGCCCAGGCGCTTGAGGACGTTGGCGAAGCGGTTCATCTCCCGGTAGAGGCGGTTGTAGGTGTAGGTGCGCTCCTCGCCGTCCTCCCCCACCCAGATGAGGGCCGCCTTGTTGCGGCGGTCCGAGTGCACGTGGCGGTCCACGCAGTTCACCGTGGCGTTGAGGCGCCCGCCCTCGAACCAAGCGTGGTTCGGGGCCTCGAAGCGCATCACCCGGTCCCACTTCCGCTCCCAGTCCAGGGCGTTGGCCTTCTCCGCCCAGAAGGCGTCGGGGCTGGCCTCGGCCCGGGCCCGCTCGCCGTCGGGGTCCACCGCGCAGGACCGCGCCAGCCAGGCCGGGGGCGGGATGGGGGCCTCGCCCTTGAGGAGGGACTGGAGCGTCGCCTGCTGGGTGACGCTCATTTCCACGGAGTGGGAGGCCTCGGGCATCGGACACCTCGGTCGGTAATCCCCAAAGCATCGCCTTCCGGGAGGGCCTGGCCAGCCGCAGGGGCCTGACCGGGATCACAATTTTGGCAGGCAGGCCTCAGCCCTGGGCCGCCCAGGCCGCCAGGTTCCGCCGGATCTGGGCGGCGTGGACCTCCAGGTGCTCGGCGTAGATGCGCAGCCAGTCCGCGTCGGAGTAGGGGCCGCTGTGGCTGTGCCGGCCCAGGCGGCCCCAGGCGGCGTCCGGCAGCCGGCGCAGGAGGGCGGCGGTGTTGGCCCGCACCACCTCGATGGCCCGGAAGGCCAGCTCCACGTCGTGGGCGTGGTAGTCGAAGGCGCGGGACCACAGGTTCTCGTCGTAGCCCACGATGAGGGGCTCGGGCTCCGCCAGCACCAGGCGGATGCGGGTGGCCCCGTAGGTCTCGGAGTCCCCGCAGTGGACCACCACCTCGTGGGCGCTCCACTTCCCCTCCGCCGGCCGCCACCGGCGGGCCTCCGGGGGAACCTCGGACCAGGCCTGGCGCAGGAGGGCGGGACCGGCCTCGTAGCGGTCCAGGAAGACGGCGCGCTCGGCGGGGCTGAGGGGCGGGATCGTGGGCATGGGGACCTCCGCCTCCATCCAACCATTCCCGCGGCCCGGGGGGAGGAACGGACCGCTGGCCCTGACGGGGTGGAAGGCCGGGCGCGCCGGGCTAGGATGGGCGGAAGCCCCGGGGGTTTCCATGATGCGAAAGGTGGTGGGCCTCGTCCTCGGCTGCGCCGTGGTGGCGGTTCTCTCGGTGGTCCTCGACCCCGTGGCCACCGCGGTGGTGGCGCCCTTCGCCAAGGGCCAGGGCCCCCTCTTCATCGTGTCGGTCTCGAACCTGGTGGCCCTCTTCCTCGCCTCCCTCGGAGGCGGCCTGGCGGCCACGGCGGTGGCCCGCCACCGGGGCCCCGCGAACCTCCTCGCCGCCCTGGCCTTCCTGGCGGGCCTGGGCTTCGCCCTCTCCCAGAAGCAGAGCGGCGGGCCCGCCTGGTACCCCCTGGCCCTGCCCCTGGCGGGGGCCCTCGGCACCTTTCTGGGGGGCTGGATCCGCGAAGTGTGAGGGACGGAGGCGAGGGATCGCCCCGGAATATCCGGGGTTGACCCGCCCGGACGGGGGCCCTAGCCTTCGACGTTTCCGCCTCCCGGAGGCCCCGTGCAGCCCCTGATCCACCTCGCCAGCATCCTCGGCCTCAGCGTCGCCTCCGGGGTGAGCCTCTACCTGGGCGTCCTGGTGACCGGGCTCTGCGTGCGCTTCCACTGGGTCTCGGGCCTGCCCGGGGAGCTCAACGTCCTGGGGCACCCGGCGGTGATCACGGCGGCGGCCCTGCTCTACTTCCTGGAGTTCTTCGCCGACAAGATCCCCTTCGTCACCGTGGTGTGGGACTTCATCCACACCGTGGTGCGCCCGGTGGGCGGCGCCCTCCTGAGCCTCGCCGCCGCCGGGGACCTCCACCCGGCGGTGAAGGTCATCGCCATGCTGGTGGGCGGCACCATCGCGCTGTCCGCCCACGGCACGAAGATGGGCTTCCGCCTCGCCGCCCACACGGCCCCGGAGCCCGCCACCCACGCCGCCATCAGCGTGGCGGAGGACCTCTCCGTGGTGGGCCTCCTGATGCTGGCCTACACCCATCCGGTCATCGCCAGCGTGGTGCTCTCCCTGCTGGTGGCCGCCATGGCCTTCCTGATCCCCCGCGTCCTGCGCACCCTGGGCTTCCTGTTCACCAGCCTCGCGGGCCGCGTGCGCAGCTGGTTCCGCCCCGCCCCCGCGGCGGTGCCCGGCTGGGTGCTGGAGCGCGCCCTCGCCCTGGACCCCGGCGGCCGCGCGCGCATCCTCGAGGCCTATGCGAAATCGGTCAAGGGCGCCCCGAAGCTCGCCAACGGCTACCTCGTGCGGTCGGACGCCCGCTGGCACTTCGTCTTCCGCGGCCTCTGGCGCACCAAGGCTGTGGACCTGGACGAGGGCCGGCTCGAGCCCCTGCGCACGGACCGCGGCTGGTTCTACGACACCCTGCACTTCAGCCGCGAGGGGAAGGTGATGAGCTTCTACGTCACCAAGGACCGCGCCGCCGCCGAGCGGGACCTGCTGGCGGAAAGCCCGGCGGGGGCCTGAGCCCGGATCACTGGACGGTGATGGTCCCCTTCATGAGCTGGGCGCAGTGGGTGGTGCAATAGAAGGCGTAGGTCCCCGGCGTGGTGAAGGTGTGGCTGAGCTGGTAGCCGGGGGACTGCACGCCGTTGCTGCTGAACTTCCCGTTGGCGGTGCACCCGTCCCCGGATTCCAGGGCGTGGCCGCTGCCGCGCCAGACCCAGGTCACCGTGGAGCCGGCGCTCACGGTGAGGGTGGAGGGGTAGAACACGTTCGGCTCGCTGCCGTAGACGCCCGTGTCGCCGATGTAGATCGTGTTCGCCGGCGGAGCGGGGGGGCCGCTCGTGCCGCCGCCGCCTGTGCTCCCGCCCCCGCCGCCGCCCCCGCCGCAGGTGACGAGGCAGGGGATGGAGCCGAGGAGGGCGATGGCCAGGGCGAGGTGTCTCATGGGTTCTCCTGGGGGATGGGGTCAGGCTCGGCGGCCGCGGGGGACAGGGAAAGATCCGGTCCTGAAATTCCCGGGAGTCCGGTCCTTGACGGCCTCCGGAGCCCCCCGGAAGGTGGAGGAAAGCCTCCGCCATGCCGACCTGGGACCTGCCCATCGACCTCGACCGCGCCAGCGAGGCCACGCTCTACCTCCAGATCGCCGCGGCCATCCAGGAGGGGATCCGGCGGGGGCGCCTGCGCGCCGGCGATTCCCTCCCGGGGACGAGGGCCCTGGCGGAGCAGCTGGGGGTGAACCGCAACACCACCCTCGCGGCCTACCGCGAGCTGGCGGCCGAGGGCTGGGTGGAGACCGAGCCCGACAGCGGCACCTTCGTGAGCGAGCGGCCCCCGGTGGACCTCGGCCCCGGGAGCACGGTGGCGGCCGCGGACTCCGGATCCTGGACCAGCCCCTCGCCCGCGCCCGACGAGCCCTTCTTCCAGCCCCCGGCGGTGGAGCGGGACGGCTTCCAGCTCCTGCCCGACCTGCCGGATGTCCGGCTCGCGCCCACGGCGGCCATCCACCGGGCCTACGGCCGGGCCCTGCGCCTCCAGCAGCAGCGGGCCCTGCAGCCGGGCTGGGACCCCCGCGGGCACCTCCACCTGCGGGCCTCCCTCTGCCAGCTCCTCCGGGAGCTGCGCGGCCTCGCCTTCGAGCCCGGCAACCTGGTGCTCACCCGGGGGATCATGGACACCCTCCACCTCTGCTCCCTGGGGCTCTTCGCGCCCGGGGAGGCGGTGGTGGTGGAGAACCCGGGCCCCTTCCGCCTCGCGGAGTCCTTCCGCCATGCCGGGGCCCGGCTCATGAGCGTCGGGGTGGACGCCGAGGGCATGGACGTCGAGGCCCTGGCGGACCTCATGGAACGGGAGCCCGTGAAGCTCGTCTGCGTCACCGCCAATCCCCAGGTGCCCACCCACGCCACGCTCTCCGCCGCCCGCCGGCGGCGCCTCCTGGAGCTGACCCGGGCGAAGGGCGCGCGCATCCTCGAGGCCGACCTGAGCCTGGGCTTCCATCCCGAGGGCCGGCCCGGCCTGGCGCTGGCCGCCGAGGACGAGGACGGCCGCGTGTTCTACCTCGCCACCCTGGAGCAGATGCTGGCCCCGGGCCTGCAGGTGGGCTTCCTCGCCGGGCCCGCCCCGGACATCAAGGCCATGGCCAAGCGCCACCAGCTCGTGGAGTGGCCCGGCAACCTGCTCCAGGAGGCCAGCCTGGAGGAGCTCTTCCGGGACGGGGAGATCCACCGGCACCTCCGGAGGATCCGGAAGGTCGGCGACGAGCGCCGCGCGGCCATGGTGGACCGCATCCAGCTCCACCTGGGCGCCTTCGCGGACGTGGAGGATCCCCGGGAAGGCCTGGCGCTGTGGGTGTCCATCCGGAGTCCCGGGCTCATCGATGCCTGGGTAGACCGCTGCGCGGCCAGGGGGGTGGTTTTCTATCCCGGGCGCATCTACGAGTTCCAGCGGGATCCCCTGCCCTTCGTGGCGGTGGGCTTCGCCGCCCACACCGTGGAGGAGCTCAACGAGGCCTGCGGGCGCATGGCCGAGGCCTGGCGAGAGGTCTCGCGGTAGGCGCGGCGGGGGTGCGCCCCGCGGCCCTCTGCGGTAGCGTTCCAAGACCTCTTCCCGGAGCGCCCATGGCCGTCCCCGCCGCCCTGCTCACCGACCTGCCCCTCTTCGAATCCCTGGGCCCCGAGGAGCGCGACCTGCTGGCGGAGGTCGTGGACATGCGGACAGTGCCCCAGGGGGAATGCCTCTTCAGGGCCGGGGATCCCGGGCAGGCGATGTACATCGTGGTCTCGGGGGAGATCGAGATCTCGGTGACGGACCGGGCCGGGCAGAAGATCGTCCTCAACGACTGCCACCGGGGGGACACCTTCGGGGAGCTGGCCATGCTGGACGCGGGCCCCCGCAGCGCCACGGCCCTGGCGGTGGAGGACACGGAACTGGTGGAGCTGGACCGCAGCGACGTGCTCCTGCTGGTGACCCGCAAGCCCGAGTCGGCCCTGCACATGCTGGGGGCGCTGGGGGCCATGACCCGCAAGGCGGACCTGCTGCTGCGCACGCGGGTGGCCCGGAACGCCAACGAGGAGATCGAGGAGCAGCAGACCTTCGTGGAACGCCTGGCGGACTGGATCGCCGCCTTCAGCGGCAGCATGAGCTTCCTCTTCCTGAACGCCCTCTGGTTCGGCCTCTGGATCTGGCTCAACGTGAGCGGCGTGTGGCGCTTCGACCCCTACCCCTTCGGGCTGCTCACCATGATCGTGAGCCTCCAGGCCATCTTCCTCAGCATCTTCGTGCTCCTGGCCCAGAACCGGCAGGCCGCGAAGGACCGGGTGCGCGACGACCTGGAGTACGAGATCAACGTGAAGGCCGAGCTGGAGGTGGCCCACCTCCACGAGAAGGTGGAGGAGATCCGGGAGGGCATGCTGGTGCGCCTCCAGCGCATGGAGGCCATGCTGGCGGACCTGCACCGGCAGCGATGACGCCCGAGGCCCTCGCCCGGGAGCTGGCCCGGCGGCTCGAGGCCGCCGGGGACTCCGCGCGGATCCCCGGCGCCCAGGCCTACATGAAGACCTCCGATCCCTTCTTCGGGGTCGGCGCCGACGCCATGCGCGCCGTGGTGAAGGGACTGGCCGGGGAACATCCGCCCGTGGACGCCGCCGCCTACCGCGCCCAGATCGGGGCCCTGTGGGCCCTGCGCGTGCGGGAGGCCCGCTACGCCGCCGTGGACTGGGGCCGCCGCTTCCCGGCGCTGCGCACCCTGGAGGCCCTGCCGCTCTTCGAGCGCATGATCCGGGAGGGCGCCTGGTGGGACACCGTGGACGAGATCGCGCGGTTCCACGTCGGAGCCCTGCTCCTGGCGCACCGGGCCGTGATGAGGCCGGTGCTGGAGGCCTGGGTGCGGGATCCCTGCCTCTGGATCCGCCGGGCGGCCCTGGTGGCCCACCAGAAGCACCGGGAGCGCACGGACGAGGCCCAGCTCTTCGACCACTGCCTGCGCCTGGCCCCGGAAAAGGATTTCTTCATCCGCAAGGCCATCGGCTGGGCCCTGCGCGAATACGGCAAGGCCCGTCCGGAGCGGGTCCTGGCCTTCGTCGAAGCGCACCGCGGCCGCTTCTCCGGGCTCACGGCGCGGGAGGCCCTGAAGCGGCTGAAGCCCGGCGCCTGAAGCCGGCCGAAGCTGGACAGGGGCACGCACGCGGAAGTGCCCGCTTCCCGCGGGGCGCGGGAGGCGGACAATCGGAGGCGGACCCCCGGAGCCTCCATGACCACCAAAGCCTACGCCGCCGCCTCCCCCACCTCCGGCCTCGCCCCCTGGACCTTCGAGCGCCGCCCCATGGGCCCGAAGGACATCCACATGGCGGTGGACTACTGCGGCATCTGCCACTCGGACATCCACCAGGTGCGCGACGAATGGCACAACGCCACCTACCCGATGGTGCCGGGCCACGAGATCGTGGGCCGCGTCCTGGCGGTGGGCGCCGAGGTCACGAAGTTCAACGTGGGCGACCGGGCCGGCGTGGGCTGCCTGGTGGACAGCTGCCGCACCTGCCATCCCTGCGCGAAGCACCTGGAGCAGTTCTGCGAGAAGGGCCCCTCCTGGTCCTACAACAGCACGGAGCAGGACAAGGCGACGCCCACCTACGGCGGCTACAGCTCCGACTACGTGGTGACCGAGGACTTCGCCCTGAAGATCAGCCCCAAGCTCGACCTCGCCGCCGCCGCGCCCCTGCTCTGCGCGGGCATCACCACCTACAGCCCGCTGCGCCACTGGAACGTGGGGAAAGGCTCGAAGGTGGGCGTGGTGGGCCTGGGGGGCCTGGGCCACATGGCGGTGAAGCTGGCCGCGGCCATGGGCGCCGAGGTCACCATGCTGAGCACCTCCCCCTCCAAGGAGGCCGACGCCCGCAAGCTCGGCGCCGCCGCCTTCGCCAATACCAAGGACCCCGAGACCTTCAAGCGCCTCGCCAGCCGCTTCGACTTCATCCTCGACACCATCTCGGCCCTCCACGACTACAACGCCTACCTGGGCCTCCTGAGGGTGGACGGCGCCATGGTCCTCGTGGGCGTGCCCCCCGAGCCCACGCCGGTGGCGGCCTTCCCCCTCATCATCGGGCGGCGCACCCTCGCGGGCTCGCTCATCGGCGGCCTCCAGGAGACCCAGGAGATGCTCGACTTCTGCGCCGAGCACGGCATCGTCAGCGAGGTGGAGGTCATCCCCGTGCAGCAGGTGAACGAGGCCTACGAGCGCATGATGCGGAACGACGTGCGCTACCGCTTCGTGCTGGACCTCGCCACCCTCTGAACCCCGTCCGGACGCGCGAAGGGCCTCCTACCGGAGGCCCTTCGCATGCGGGGACGGACGCTACTTCTTGGGCTGGGGCCGGCTGGCGGGCGGGATGATGCCGTTCATGCGGAGGTAGACCACCATCTGGCCGTAGTGGTCCATGCCGTGGAAGGCCAGCAGGGTGGCCATGCCCAGGCGGGTCATGGTGCCCTCGCCGAAGGGGTTCTTCAGGGGTGCCGTGCCGTTGGCGGCGGTGATGCTCTGGATGGCCTTCCGGGCGTAGGCGAAGGACTCCTTGGCGTACGTCACGATCTCCGCCTTGGTCTTCAGCGAATCGGGTCCGGCCTCGTTGGCCCCCAGCTCCGCCGGCGGCTTCTCCCCCAGGATCATGGCGCCGATCATGAAGTTCACCGAGGCCACGTGCTTGATCTGCTGGGCGTAGGTCTTCACGCCCTTGAACTCGCCCTCCTTGGGGGCGAAGCCGAACTTGTCCTCGGGCATGGCGTCGGCGGCACCCATGAACTCGCCTTCCACCCACATGTAGGTGCTGTCGATGCCCTGGCCGACCGTGGTCTCGGCCTTGGCGGCGGGCTTGGCGGCCATCTCCTGGGCGGCGAGGGGCGCGGCCAGGGCGAGGGCGAGCAGGAAGGGCATCGGGCGCATGGGAGTCTCCTTGGTGGGGTGGGGGGCCAGCTTACTCCCAAACCCCGGTGGAAGGGAGATGGCGTCTCAGGCTCGGCTCAGCCGCCGGCGCCTGCGTTGGCGCCGGCGGGCGCTTCCGGCGCGGGCGCGAGGCGGCTGAAGAGGAGGGCGAAGACCACCACCAGGGCGCAGCCCACGAGGTTGTACCAGAGGAAGCCCAGCTTCGTGAACGCGAAGCAGGCCAGCACCACGGCCTCCGCCGCCAGGGCCGCCCAGAAGGCGGCGCCGCCCCGCACGGACTTGAAGTAGAAGGCCACCAGGAAGATCCCGAGGATCGTCCCGTAGAAGAGGGACCCCAGGATGTTCACCGCCTCCACGAGGCTGCCCAGGCGGCTGGCGTACTCCGCGAAGGCCATGGCGAAGCAGCCCCAGGCGAAGGTGGCGATGCGGCCCACCCACATCTCGCGCTTGCCGTCCTCGCCCCCCCGCAGGCGCCGCCACAGGTCCACCACGGTGGTGGCGCCGAGGGCGCTGATCTCCCCGGACATGGAGGACATGGAGCCGGAGAAGACCGCCGCCAGCACCAGGCCCACCAGGCCCGCGGGCAGGTTGGCGAGGACGTAGGACAGGAAGATGTAGTTCGTGTCGCTGGGATTGGCCCCGGGGTTCGCCTTGCGGACCAGGGCCACGCCCTCCGCCCGCAGGGCCTCGCTGGCCCGCTGGGCGGCCTGCAGCTCCGTCTTCGCCGCCGCCACCCGGGCGGGGTCGCCGCCCTTACGGGCGGCCACGAAGGCCTCGGCCTTGGCCACCTGGGCCTCCCGGGCCATGGCGTACTTCGCCTCCACCTCGGCGTAGGCCGCCGCCTCCGGGCCCTGGCGCACCTTCGCCACCGGGCCGGGGTTGAAGAAGAGGGGCGGCGCGTGGAACTGGAAGTGGGCGAAGACCAGGATGCCCACGCCGAGAATGAGGAACTGCATGGGCACCTTCACCAGGCCGTTCAGCAGCAGGCCCAGGCGGCTCTGGGTGAGGGAGCTGCCCGCGAGGTAGCGCTGCACCTGGGACTGGTCCGTGCCGAAGTAGGAGAGCATCAGGAAGAAGCCCCCCAGCAGCCCGGACCAGAGGGTGTAGCGGTCGTTGGGGTTGAAGCTGGCGTCGATGGGGTTCAGGCGCCCCAGGCTGCCCGCCACGTGGAGGGCGTCGGCGAGGCCCACGTGGTCCGGCAGGTGGCGGGCGGTCATCACGCCGGCCAGGGCCATGCCCCCGGCCACCACCACCATCTGCAGGCTGTGGGCCCAGGCCACCGCCTTCGTGCCGCCGGTGACGGTGTAGATCATCACCAGCACGCCCACCAGGACGATGTTGACGTGGATGTTCCAGCCCAGCAGCACCGAGAGCACCAGGGCCGGGGCGAAGATGGTGAGCCCCACCGCGAGCCCGCGCTGGATCAGGAAGAGGATGGCCGCCAGGAGCCGCGTCTTGAGGTCGAAGCGGGCCTCCAGCATCTCGTAGGCCGTGAGCACCTTCAGCCGGTGGTAGAGGGGCAGCAGGGTGGCCGAGAGCACCACCGCCGCCAGGGGCAGGCCGAAGTAGAACTGCACGAAGCGCATGCCGTCCACGTAGGCCTGGCCCGGCGTGCTGAGGAAGGTGATGGCGCTGGTCTGGGTGGCGATGATGCTGAGGCCCACCAGCCACCAGCGCTGGTCCCGCCCGCCGCCGATGTAGCCCTCGGAGGTCTTCGCCCCGCGGCCCTTGTGGAGCCCCCAGAGCACGATGAAGGCCAGGGTGGCGGCCAGGACGAACCAGTCGAGGCGGCTCACGCGAAGGCCCTCATGAAGAGCTTGAAGAGCAGGATCAGCAGCAGCAGCTCCCCGATCACCAGGAGGTAGACGTTCCGCCAGGAGCCCAGGAAGGGCGGCGGGCCTTCCTTCGGCTCCAGTTCACTCATGCCGGTGCCCCAGGGCGAGCAGATTGGCGAAGAGGCGGTAGGCGCCGGGGACGCCGTCCGGGAGCTGGCGGAAGAAGGAGAGCCCCGTGTACACGTAGTGGCCCTTCCCGTGCCGCTGGACGAGCAGCGCGCCCTCGTCGTCGGCCTCGCCGGTGTCGTGCATCGCCAGCAGGGGCATGGAATGGGCGTCCCAGCCTTCAGCGTGGTAGAGGCTGCGCTCCTGCACCCAGCCCTGCCAGTCCCCGGGGCCGAGCTTGTTGGGCCAGGTGAAGGCGGGGTGCTCCGGCTCCAGGAGCCTCACCTCCGCCGTCTCCTCGGTGACGCGCTTGCGGCCCACCTTGAAGGGGTAGGGCCCGATGGCGGGGGTCACCATGTCGGCGTTGATGCCGGGGAAGCCCGCGTTCACCGTGTACTGCACGATCTCGGTGCCGCCCTTCGCCACGTAGTCGTGGAGGCGTCCCTTCAACGCGGCCAGGGCGGCCCGGGTGTTGAAGGCCCGAACCCCCAGCACGATGGCGTCGTAGCGCGAGAGGTCCTCGGTGGCCAGGGCCTCGTCGCTCAGCAGGGAGACTTCGTAGCCCAGCCGCCGCAGGCTGGCCGGGATCTCGTCCCCCGCCCCCATGACGTAGCCGATGCGGTGGCCGTTGTGCTTCAGGTCGAAGCGCTCCAGCCGCGCGGCGGCCTCGGGCAGCAGGGTCTGGAGGGGGATGTGGGGATGGTCGATGCGGACGAGCCCCCGGGCCGGGACGAAGCCTTGGCCCGTGTCCACGAGCACCCTCATCCGGCCGGATGCGGGCAAGGCTGGCGGGGCGAGGCGGAAGGTCCAGGCCTGCTCCTCGCCGGCGCGGGTGAAGGCGAAGGCGGTCTCCGCCGGCTCGGCCTTCCAGCCCGCGGGCAGTTCCAGGCGGGCCTTCCCGCTCGCCTTCGACGCGCCCGCCCGCAGCTTCACGGTGACTTCCCGGGGCTTCCCGTCCCCGAAGACCTCCACCTTCTCGCCCAGGTTGGCGGCCACGGGGGGCACGACGATGAAGGGCTGGTAGCGCTCCCCCAGCACGGGATCGCGGAAGCGGAACTGCACGGGGACGGTCACCTCGAAGGCGCCCCCCGCGGCCTTGAAGGCGGCCCGCAGGCGGTAGGGCGCGGGGTCCTCGGGGAGGTTCACCCGGGCGGCCCCGCCGGGGCCCCCCAGCCAGTGGGGCACGCCCAGGGGCGCGTCCGCGGGCAGGATCAGGCTGAAGGACTCCTTGCGCGCGGCGTTGTCCCCCAGGTCGGCCTTCAGGTCCCTCGAGGCCACGGCGCGGACGCCGTCGGGGCCCGCGGCCTCGAGGACGAGGGTTTCCACCGCCACCGCCGCGCCGCCCCGGGCGAGGAGGCTGGTGTTCACCGTCACCGGATCCCCGGGGGCCGCGGCCTGGCGGTCGGCGATGGCCTCCACCCAGAGCCCCGCCGCCGAGCGCATCGCCTCGGCGAGCTCGGCGCGCTTGGCCTGCACCAGGGGCTCGGCCTTCGAGGCCGGCGGCAGAGCCTCCAGCGCGGCCTGGGCTTTGAGGAGGAACGGCAGCACGGAGGGCGGATCCTCGAAACGGAAGGCCTTCCGCGCCTCCGCCAACGCCGCGCCCACCGCCGCGCCGCCCTCGATCCGGTTCCAGCCGAGGTCCACGCCCTCGAAGAGGTCGGCCTTCGCCGCCTCCCCCGCCAGGGGCTCGAAGCTCTCCAGCCGCGACCCGCGGCGGGCCAGCACGCCGAAGCCCTGGCTGCGGTGCTGGCTGCGGGCCTCGGCGGCCAGCTCGCCGTAGGAGCGGCCGAGCAGGGGGTCGTAGGCGCCGGTGTCCGCCAGGAGGCTCCCCGGCGCGGGCTTGGGGTCGTCGTCCCGGAAGCGGAAGTGGTTCCACAGCACCCGCTTCGCCTGCCAGGGCCGCAGGCCCTCCCGGAGCTGCCCGGGAAAGCGCGCGGGGTCCGCCGCGGCCTTGAAGGCTTCGATGGCCAGCATGGCGGAGGCCGTGTGGTGGCCGTGGCCGGCCCGGGCGTCGGGGGGGAAGCGCGTGAGGATCACGTCGGGGCGCAGGGTGCGGATCACCCGCACCACGTCGCCGAGCACGGCCTCCCGGTCCCAGATCCGCAGGGTCTCGTCGGCGGTCTTGGAGAAGCCGAAGTCCACGGCGCGGCTGAAGAACTGCTCCGCGCCATCGATGCGCCGGGCGGCCAGCAGCTCCTGGGTGCGGATGGCGGCGAGGCTCTCGTCCAGTTCGGCGCTGATGAGGTTCTGGCCGCCGCCGCCGCGGGTGAGGGCCAGGTAGGCGGTGCGCACCTTCCGCCCCCGGGAGAGGGTGGCCAGCAGGTCCGTGTTCTCGTCGTCGGGGTGGGCGGCGACGTAGAGGGCGGTGCCCATGACCTGCAGCTTGTCCAGGGCCTGGGCCAGCTGGGCGGCGTCCTTGGTGGGCAGCGGGGCCTGGGCGTGGGCCGCCGGGGGCGCGGCGAGGGCGGCAAGGGCGAGGCAGGCCGGAAGCGGTCGGAGGGGCTGGCGCATGAAGGTTCCTGGCGAAGCGGAAGGCCCAGGGTAGCGGTCCCGGACCGGGCGGTCACGGGGCGATCCCCGGCCGGGGACGGGCCGCCGCCACCCGGGGCGAAGGCCCGGGAACAAAAGGGGGCTTGGGGGCTCGGGCGCGGTGCTAGGCTTGCTCCGCCATGCCCCGCCCCTGCCCCAAGTGCCACCGTCCGGTGCCGGACGCGCGGAAGGCCTGCCTGTACTGCGGAACGGCGGCGCCGGAAGCGGGCGAAGGCCCCGCGGCGGGATCCCTGCGCCCCGAGGACCTGCAGGAGCCGCCGGCCCTGAACTCCGTGGCGGCCCTCACGGCCCTGCTGGGGGCGGCCTCCACCGCCTACACCCGCCAGGACCTGCCGGAGACCGAGCGCCTCATGTCCCGGCCCTTCCTGGAGGTGCACCCCGACGACCTGCGGCCCTTCCTGGGCACGATGACGGAGGCCTGGCTGAAGGCCATGGTCCAGGTGGCGGGCCCGCTGAAGGTGATGCCCGCCTCCACGGCCTGCGCCCGGGGCATCGAGGCGGCGGTGCACCAGCGCTACGGGGAGGCCTCCACCGCCTTCGCCGAGGCGCGCTTCGTGTTCGCGGAGCTGAACAAGGTCAATCCGGTGGCGGAGCTGCTGGCCCTGGGGGCCCTGGCGGCGGACAAGCTGTGGGCGGCGCGCCAGGCCCGGGAGCCGGACATCAAGGAGCTGGTGGACGCGGCCAGCCGCCTGGCGGTGAGCCCGGGGCACAAGGCCGAGGCGGTGCCCATCCTGAAGCAGGCCCTGGCCCTGATGGACCCGGCGCGCTTCCCCGAGGACAAGGTGCGGGCGGCGAAGTTCACGAGCCTCATCCGGGAGCTGGAGAAGGGCGAGGGCCCGGCGGAGGCCGACGACCCGGCGGCGCCCCTGCCGCCCGACGGTTCGCTGACGGCCTCGGGCTGGGACGAGCTGGGCATGCGGGTGATGCCCCACCGCGTGGACTCGGCCCTGCTCTGCTTCCGCCGCGCGGTGAAGGCCGACGCCTACAACGCCGAGTTCCGCCTCCACCTGGCCATGGCCCTGCTGGCGGTGGAGGCCCCGGACGCGGAGGTCATCGAGGCCTTCCAGGAGGCGGTGCGCCTGGCGCCCAAGGACGCCCGGGCCCTGGCAGGGCTGGCGGGCTCCTACCAGGAGAGCCGCCGCTACGACGAGGCGAAGGCCGCCTGGGACCGGGTCATCGCCGCGCAGCCGGAGAACGCCCGGGCCCACGACATGCGCGACTTCTGCGGGGAGGCGGACGCCCTGCTGAAGCGCGGCGAGGCCCTGAGCGGCTCCCAGTGGGTGCAGGTGGGCATGGCCCTCTTCGACGAAGGCCGCTGGCAGCTCGCCGACCTGGCCTTCTCCCGCTCCCTGGAACTGTCGCCGGGCCTGCCCGGGGGCCTCTGCGGCCGGGGCATCGCGAACTTCCGCTGGGGCCAGAAGCTCGAGGCCGAGGGCAACCAGGCTTCCGTGCTGCGGTTCCGCATCGCCAAGGCGGCGGTGGAGGAGGGGCTGAAGGCCAGGCCCGACATGCCTGGCCTGGCGGACGTGCTGGCGATGTGCAGGCAGGCGCTAGGGGAGGGCTGAGGGCTACTGCTTCGTGAAGGTGCCGGAGCCGGTCTCAGGCCCGCCGCAGGAGGTGGTGCCGCTGTAGGCGAAGGTCATGGTGGTGCCGCTCACGGTGCCGGTGCCGTTGAGGCCGCCGGTGCAGCCCTGCTGGGTGGGGGTGATGGTGACGGCGGCGGCATAGCCGCTCACCACGCCGTTGACGGTGCCGCCCAGGCCCGTGGTGGTGGCGTAGGTGCCGGTGACCGAGGCGCCGCTCTGGGCGAGGGTGAGGGTGGCGGTGCTGCTGCCGGTCACGGAGGAGACGATGGTGCCGCGCCAGGTGCCGGTGACGTCCACGGCGGGGGGCTGGTTGGCGGGGGCGGAGCTGCTGCCGCCGCCGCCGCAGCCAAGCAGGAGCAGGAGCGCGGTTGCGCCCCCGGGAAGGGTGAAGCGGTTCATGGGGCCTCCTTGCCGGGTGGGCCGGGTGTGGGGGCCAAGGTCGACCCCCGGCCGGGGCGGGTCAACGCCGGGGACCCGTCCCAGTGACGCCGTTCACAGTTGCGCCGGGCCTAGCCCTCCACCCGCCACAGGCTCAGCGCGTCCCCGACCTTCGGGACGGGGATGAGGCCGTTCTCCACGGGGCCGTCGTCGGATTCGGGCTCGAGGAGGTAGCTCGCGAGGGCGGCCAGGGGCTG
>JABLTH010085131.1_pt1 | contig 41070 bp, 34 predicted proteins | sample 7875711 | NCBI WGS metagenome assembly JABLTH01 (sample SAMN14941262, study PRJNA633318) | bioreactor metagenome | isolation source: bioreactor | place: China | collected 2019-03-05 | reverse complement strand
GGGGATGCGAGGTCAGCACCGGCTCCGGCTCGAAGTACGTGACTTCCGTCGCAACGGACGGCGCCGGCAAGATCACCGTTACGGCCCGGGGCTTCAATGACGCCGCCATTGACACGAAGGTCGTGACGCTGGTTCCTCTGCTCGACGCTTCGACTGCCATGGCCGCCACGAACGCGGGCAAGGCCGTTTGGGGATGGCGCTGTGGCTCCACTGCCGATGGCACCGACATTCCGGCCAAGTTCCTGCCCGGTTCTTGCCGCGGTTAAGCCTTCGTATCATCCCAACATAAACGCTCCTTCGGGAGCGTTTTTTTTAGGACCTCTCGAGCCGCGTCATGAACACCAAAGGGAATTCTGGACTTGCCCACGTTACCTTGATCACCACACAACTGCGCCGAGTAGAGAATGAAGCCGATGCCATCGGCGGAATCTTGGTCGCCGCCTTGGACTCGCCCAAGCTTGTCATCAGCAGAGCGCCCGCTGCAACCGGACTCCTGACGTCACCCGTTCAATCGCCGCGATCCGTACCGTCAGGACCGAGTCAAACTGGCTATGTCCCGCGACCACGGACAACAACACACTGTCCGTCAACCAACTTCCCGCGCCATGTCTGAACTGCATCTGGTTGCAGAAACTGCGAACTTGCCACAAGGTCGCCCCAAGCCGTCCATGACCGCCATGGTACAAGCCGCCGGCTGGGCATTACTCCTTCTAAGTTGGCTGGTCCCCAACCACTATCGGCCCTGGGTGAGTTACCACAATGAGCTCGTGGCCTTCGTCGCGATCGCCCTGTTGACAGCCAGCCACCTGCTTGAGGCCAAGCCATTCCCGCTACCGCCGCTGGCGCTGTGGGTCGCTGCGTGTGTGGTGATCGTCTGGTGCCAATGGGCTGCAGGCTTGGTGTACTTCGCCGGCGACGCTCTGATCTGCTCGATCTACCTTGTGGCCATGATCGGCACGATCGGCCTTGGATATGCCGACTCGAATGCACGGCCCAAGCTGCTGGCACGGTTGACACAGGTCGTTTGGCTCGCCGCGCTGGCGTCCGCCATGATTGGCTTGCTGCAGTGGCTGTCACTGGAAAGCGTAGTGGCGGGTTTCACGGCCCAGAGCGACATCGGTAGCCGCCCGATGGCCAACGTGGCCCAACCCAACCAGTTGGCCACGCTGTTGCTCATGGGCATCGCTGCCCTCAGTTTCACATTTGAGCGCCATGCGATCGGCACATTGGCTTATCTGCTGGCGCTGTCCTTCATGTCGTTTGTGCTGGTGTTGACTGAATCCAGAACCGGCGTGTTGTGCGCGGTGACCCTTGCCATGTACGCCTTGCTCAAGAGGCGCCAGCACGTGTCGCGCATCCGTGCGAAGTTCGTCGCTGCCTGGGCGGCCGTCGTCGTGACAGGATTCAGTCTGCTACCGTCACTGAACAACGCGCTTCTGATCGGAGGCAGCCGCGGTCTGTCCCTGACCGACAACAACGGCCGGTGGCATATGTGGAAGCAGATCGCTCATGCCGTTTGGGAAGCGCCCTGGTTCGGGTACGGTTGGAACCAGACCGTGGCCGCCCATGCAGTGGGTGCTGCGGCACTGCCGGGTGAATTGAGCATTTCCCATGCGCACAGCGTGCTGTTCGATGTTGTCGCCTGGAACGGCCTTCCGCTCGGGCTGTTGCTTTGTGCGGCCGGCATCTACTGGTTCGTGACCCGCACTTGGCGGGTCAAGGAGCCATCTGGCATCTACGCCATGGCTTGCCTGATTCCGTTCGCTGTTCACAGCCTACTGGAATTTCCCTTTGCATACTCGTATTTCCTGCTGACTGCCGGTCTGCTCGTTGGATCCGTTGAAACCTCCCTGGGCGTCCGACCCCTCCTCCTGATCCAGAAGCGCTGGATGGCCGGCGTGCTGGCGGCCTGGGTGGCATTTGGCGGTTACCATGTTTACGAGTATTTCCTGATCGAGGAGGACTTCCGGATCGTTCGGTTCGAGAATCTGCGCGTGGGAAGAACACCAAGCGACTATGTCGTGCCGAAGCTGACTTTGACCTCACATTTGGCGACCATGCTGACCGTCGCACGCGTGCCAGCCCGCCCGGGCATGAGCCCTGAGCAGTTGGAGGATCTGAAACAGGTCGCTCGTCGTTTTCCATTTGGAGCGTTGACGTTCCGCTATGCTGTGGCGCTGGGTTTGAATGGCGACCCTGAAGGAGCCAGTCGACAAATGCAGGCCGTTTGCGGGATGTACGGAAAGAAGTACTGTCAAGTTACGACACGCGAACTGCGCGAGCTGCAAGCAGAGAAGTATCCCCAACTGAAAGCCGTTAGAACCCCTGAAACAGATGAACGCCGGTAGGAGCGCTGCGTGGAACCTTGAAGGGACCATTTGGACAGCCACGGCCGGTGGCGTGGCAGCCATCGTGGCACCCTGGCTCAACCCCTTCGCGTCCGGTCCGTCGCCGTCCGTGACACAGTGGCTGGTGACACTTGTGGGCGCAAGCCTCGTACTGACGCTGGTCGCCTTGCGCCAAATATCGGATGCCCGGATCTTGGCCCGGCTGTGTGCCCTGGGTTGGCTGCTGGCGGCACTGATCAGCAGTGCGTTGGGGGTCGCGCAATACTTCGGCGTCTCCAGCGCACTGACGCCCTGGGTCAACAGCACCGAGGCAGGCAATGCGTTTGCCAATTTGCGCCAGCGCAATCAATTCGCCACCCTGACGAGCGTGGGATTGGCGGCTTTGCTGTGGTGGGAAACATCGAACGCGGTGGCGACCTTGAGCGAACGCACGGGTCGCCAACAGCGAGTGCACAAGGTGGCACTGCTTTTCATGGCCTGCGTGCTGGGCTTGGGCAACGCCACCTCGTCCTCCAGGACCGGGCTCGTGCAATTGCTGCTGCTCGGTGTGCTCGCGACCACATGGCGCCCGCACTTGTCTCGGGAACCCTCTGGACGGGAAGCGTCCCAGTGGACCCTGCACCTGCTGGCTGCGGCACTCTTGACGTATGGAATGGCATTGTGGGCCTTGCCTCGCTTGGCCAATCTGGACCCGGGTGCGCACGGCCTGTTGGCACGCTTGGCCGACGGAGACCGCGCCTGCACCAGCCGGCTCACGCTCTGGAACAATGTGCTGCACCTGATTGCGCAAAAGCCGTGGCTGGGCTGGGGTTGGGGTGAGCTCGATTACGCGCACTACATCACCCTGTTCCCCAGCTTGCGGTTCTGTGAAATCCTGGACAACGCGCACAATCTGCCACTGCATCTCGCCGTCGAACTGGGAGTTCCACTTGCTGCCTTGCTGTGTCTGGGTGCGCTCGCCCTGTGCCTGCGCGCCAGACCTTGGCGCGAGGCCGACCCTGGGCGCCGCATGGCATGGGCGGTGCTGGCTGTCATCCTGCTGCACAGCATGCTGGAATACCCACTGTGGTACGGACCATTCCTGATGGCGGCCATCCTGAGCATCGGATTGCTCGCATGGACGTCGCCAGCGGCATCGCTTCAGGAAAACATTCCCCCTCCACGGCGCGCGTGGCCTGCTCCGGTAGCCTGGGCTGCGGCGGCCTTCTTGCTGGCGTTGGCCGCGATCATGGGGAGGGACTACCATCGAGCCAGCCAGATCTACCTGCCCCCGGCGCAGCGAGCACCCGACTACCGCACCGATACGCTGGCCAGAATCCAGAATACCTGGCTGTTCCGCAATCAGGTCCGCTACGCTGAGCTCACGATCACACCGGTCACGGCGGACAACGCACACTGGGTCCACGCCATGGCGCTGGAGTTGCTGCATTTTTCGCCAGAACCCAGAGTCATCGAAAAGCTGCTGGAAAGCGCACCGCGCCTGGGTCTAGAGGATGAAGCCCTATTTCATCTGCACCGTTACCGCGCCGCGTTCCCCGAGGACTATCAGCGCTGGCTTCAAGCGGGCGCCCCCGCCGTGCCAGACCAGGCAGCTGACTGAACGCCCCACGTCAGGTCAATCAGCCCGTCGACGCCACAAAGCTGCCCGACTTGCCACCATGCTTTTCCATGAGTCGCACGCCTGTCATGGTCATGCCACGGTCCACCGCCTTGCACATGTCGTAAATGGTGAGCAGGGCGATCTGCACAGCGGTCAAGGCCTCCATCTCCACCCCGGTCTGCCCCACGGTTTCCACCGTAGCCCGACACTCCACGCTCGCGGCGGCACCAGTCCGCGCGGAAACCGTTTCAAACTCCAACGCCACCCGGGTCAGAGCCAGAGGGTGGCACAGAGGGATGAGGTCGCTGGTCTTCTTGGCGGCCTGGATGCCGGCGATGCGGGCGATGCCCAGTACGTCCCCCTTCTTCGCCGTTCCGGACACAATGATGTCCAGGGTACTGGGCTGCATCTCAATTCGCCCCGTGGCCACAGCAACGCGGTGTGTGCTGGCTTTGGCGGCCACGTCCACCATGTGGGCTTGGCCCTGGGCGTCGAAGTGGGTCAGTTGACTCATGGAATTTCCGTTTGGCCAGTCGATTTACAGAACGTTTAACTTTTTCGCGCATCATACGGCCATGTTTGCTACGAATTTCCATTGGGGGGAACGCCTGCGCGCGGCAGGCATTCACTTGGGAATCAGCGTCACCATCGCGGTACTGGCGGCGGCGCTGGTGTTTGGCTTGTGGTACCCCTACCCCTACCGGGAAATTTCCGGCGGCCGCGAGTTGTTTACGCTGGTGGTCACGGTAGACGTGCTGTTGGGGCCGTTGATCACCCTGAGCATTTTCAACCGTAGCAAACCCTGGAGTGAATTGCGGCGCGACCTGACCATCGTCGGCTTGATCCAGCTGTCGGCGCTGGACTATGGTCTATGGACGGTGTCCCTGGCGCGCCCGGTGCATCTGGTGTTCGAAATCGACCGGTTTCGTGTGGTGCACGCGGTGGACGTGCCGGAAGAGCTGTTGGAGCAGGCCTCTCCTGAATTGCGCAATCTGCCATTGCGAGGTCCGACACTGCTGGCAGTACGGCACTTCAAGGATGAAACCGAAAAGGTGTCGGCCACCCTCGCGGCATTGCAGGGAGTCCCCCTCGGAGCACGCCCAGACTTGTGGCAGCCGTACGCACAGGCGCTTCCAGACGTGCTCAAGGTGGCTCGCCCAGTTGCGGAGTTGCGTCTCCGCTTGGCCCCGCATCGCTTGATGATAGACGCGCTGACTTCAGAATTGGGTCGTACGCCTGAGCAGCTTGTTTACGTGCCGCTGGCGGCTCGCAAAGCGTTCTGGACTGTATTTGTCGACCCTGTATCCGCCCAGATTCTGGGTTTTTTACCAGTGGATCCAATGTGACCAAATCTGTTCGTCACCGCAGGGTCCGTGGCGTGCGTTGGACGCTGCTTGCCATGGTCGCGGCCCTGCCCCTGGCCGTCATGCCCGCGACGCCCGCCAGCGCGCTGCCAGACCTGGGCAGCCCAGGCGACATGAGCCTGGGTGAGGAGCGGCGCCTCGGAGAGCGCATCGCGCGAGAAATCTACCGCGACCCGGACTACATCGACGACCCCTTGCTGGCCGAATACGTGCAAGGAATCTGGCAACCTCTGTTGGCCGCCGCGCGGCTGCGCGGCGAGATTTCCCCCGAGATGGACGAACGGCTGGCCTGGGAAATCATGCTGGGCCGCGACCGCAGCGTGAACGCCTTCGCCTTGCCGGGTGGCTATCTCGGCGTGCACCTGGGATTGATCGGTGTGGTGTCGTCCCGGGATGAACTCGCATCGGTGCTGGCGCACGAACTCAGCCACGTCACCCAACGTCACATTTCGCGTGTGGTGGCCAAGCAAAACCAGCAAACCCCGTGGCTGCTGGGCGCCATGATTCTGGGTGTGCTGGCAGCGAGCAAAAGTCCCGACGCGGCCAATGCGCTGCTGACTGGTGGTCAGGCGCTGGCGATACAGAACCAGTTGAACTTCTCCCGTGACATGGAACGCGAAGCCGACCGTGTGGGCTTTGGCGTCATGACGCAGGCTGGATTCGAGGCACAGGGCTTTGCCAGCATGTTCGAGAAACTGCAACAGTCCACTCGCCTCAACGACAGCGGCGCCTACCCTTACCTGCGCAGCCACCCGCTCACGACAGAGCGCATTGCCGACATGCAGGTGCGCCTGCCGCGGGTCGGCGGCGGGCCACTCCCCCCCATGCCGCTGACCGCCGCGCACGCCATGCTATCGGCCCGGGCCCGCGCACTGGCCAATCCGGCCGCGGATACGTTGCGCCTGTGGCAGGAGGAGGCGAACGCGGTGACGTTCGAAGGCCTGAACCCGACCAAGAAGATGGCGGTGCTGACCAGCGCCATACTGGCCAACATCAAGCTGCGGGACTTTGGTCAGGCAACGCGCCTGATCGACCGACTGCTTCCATTGGCACAGGACGATCCACAGGCGTTGCGCCTGAGCCGGCTCCTGAGCGTGGAACTGGCACTCGCGGAAGAAGATGGCGCGCGCGCCTTGAAACTTCTGGGCGAGGTTTCCCCCACCCAACGCCCCGAAACGCTGCTGCTGGCGCAGGCACTGGTACGCAATCGCCAGCCCCATCTGGCGGCGCAACACCTGCAAACTTGGGTAGCCACACACCCGCATGACGCCAGTGCCTGGGTCTTATTGGCCGGCGCGTACGGCGCCATGGGCAACACCGTGCAGTCCATCCGCGCGGAAGCCGAGGCCCAGGTGGCGCAACTCGATTACGAAGCCGCCGTCGCGCGCTTCAAGGCTGCGCAGGCTCGCATCAAGGAAACCGGCGGGGGCCGCAACGCCAGCGATCACATCGAGGCCTCCATCATCGACACGCGCACGCGGCAGGTGGAACTACTTCTTCGGGAACAGTTGCGCGAGCGCTGAGTCGATGACCAGCCCCAGCAGCGAGTAAATCAGCGAGCCCAGCAGGGCCGCGCCAAAACCTCGCACCTGAAATCCGTCGAGTGCCGTGGCGGCGAGCCAGAACATCAGTGCGTTGATCACGAACAGGAACAGTCCCAGGGTGATCAAAGTGACCGGAAGGGTCAGCAGCACCAGCACCGGGCGCAGCAGGGCATTGAACAGCCCAATGACGAGGGCCGCGATCAGGGCCGAGGCAAAGCTCTGCACCACCACGCCGTCATAGAGATGCGCCACGGCCAAGAGGGCGCAAGCGCTGAGCAACCATTTGGATAGGAGTTTCATGGGCGATCAGCATAGCACCAAGGCACTCCTTGCCCTATGATCCAGCTCCCTCAAGATGCCCCGACATGGCAGGCCTGCACATCACCGACATCGAGTCGGCCATCAACTACTGGCGCGAGCAATCCCCCTCGCCGGACGGCTTCACGCTGGCCGCGCCCCTGCGCTCGCTGGCCGAGGTGTATGCGTTGATGGTGGTGGCGCATCGCGACGAGGTCCCGCAGGACAGCCTGTCAGAGGCCGCCTATGCCGCCTGGAAGGCCTGGTACGACACCACGCCGGACACGCCTTGCATCGCGATCTGTTCCACCAGCCAGGGCGACGACGTGTGCAAGGGCTGTGGCCGCAGCTTTGACGAGGTGCAGTACTGGACCGAGATGACGCCCGTGCAAAAACGCCAGACCTGGCGCCGCATCACGCTGGACAACAGCGCCTGGCGCTTCAACCGCTATGCCGAACGGGCCACGGCGGGTGCAGTGCCCGCGCCGAGCGTACGCGAGGCGGCCTGAGCCGCGATGCCCGCTTCAGTTGGGCTTCCAGCACTCGCACGTCAGGTCCACGCTGTGTTGCGCGTCGGACAGCGTCAGACTGCCCTCCTGCACCGTGGCCTGCAACTGCATGCTGCGCTGCGCCAGCGTCGCCAGCGCCTGCGATGCCTGGGTGGGCAGGCGAAACACCGCCAGGTTCTGCGCCCGCGCCACCTTGTTTTGCAGGCCGCGCCACCAGACCTCGGCCGCGTGGTGAAAGGCATACACCAGCACCTGGTCGGCCTTGCCGCAGGCCTTGATGAGCGGCTTCTCGTCAGGTTGACCGACCTCGATCCACAGCCGGGTTTGCCCCGTGAAGTCGCGCAGCCACACGTCGGGCTCGTCCGGGTCGCTCAGGCCCGCGCCAAAGGCCAGGGTGCCGTCACCCCCGCACACGGATTGCAGTTGCCAGGCGTTCATGGCCAGCGCCGCGAGCCGGACCATCATGCGCTCGTCGGTCTCGCTTGGGTGCCGCGCCAGGGTCAGCGCGTGGTCCGCGTAGTAGCCGTGGTCGATATCGGCAATCTGCAGGTTCGCCTTGAAGATGGTGGATTTGGTGGCCATCAGACCCGTCGCGCCAGTTCCGCGGCCTTGCCCACGTAGGTGGCCGGCGTCATGGCCAGCAGGCGCTGCTTGTCGGCCTCGGGAATCTCCAGATTGGCGATGAAGCCCTGCATCAGCTCGCGCGTCATGGGCTCGCCGCGGGTGAACTTCTTGAGCTGCTCGTAGGGTTGAGGCAATCCGTACCGGCGCATCACCGTCTGGATGGGCTCGGCCAGCACCTCCCAGGAAGCGTCCAGGTCCGCAGCCAGCGCCGCATCGTTGAGTTCGAGCTTGTTCAGGCCGGTGAGCAAGGACTGGTAGGCCAGCACGGCATAGCCCAGCGCCACACCCATGTTGCGCAGCACGGTCGAGTCGGTGAGGTCGCGTTGCCAGCGGCTGATGGGCAGCTTTTCGCTCAGGTGGCGCAGCACGGCGTTGGACAGGCCCAGGTTGCCCTCGGCGTTTTCAAAATCGATGGGGTTGACCTTGTGCGGCATGGTTGAGGAACCCACCTCTCCCTCGCGCAGCTTCTGCTTGAAATAGCCCAGGCTCACGTAGCCCCAGACGTCGCGCGCCAGGTCGATCAGGATGGTGTTCGTGCGCGCCACCGCGTCAAACAACTCGGCCATGTAATCGTGCGGTTCGATCTGGATGCTGTAGGGCTGGAAGGTCAGACCCAGGCCCAGGGGTTCGGGCGTTTCCACCACTCGGCGGCTGAAGGCCTCCCAGTCAAAGTCGGGCCAGGCCGCCAGATGAGCGTTGTAGTTGCCCACAGCACCGTTCATCTTGGCAAGCAACTTGATCGCGGCGATTCGCTCGGAAGCAGCCTGCAACCGGACCACCACGTTGGCAATCTCCTTGCCCACGGTGGTGGGGCTGGCGGTCTGGCCATGCGTGCGGCTGAGCATCGGTACATCGGCGAACGCCTGCGCCATCTCGCGCAGCTTGAGCAGGATGCGATCCAGCGCGGGCAGTAGCACCAGATCGCGGGCACAGCGCAATTGCAGGGCGTGGCTGGTGTTGTTGATGTCTTCACTGGTGCAAGCAAAGTGCACGAATTCGTTGGCGGCCATGAGTTCAGGACGGGCCTCGAACTTGGACTTGATCCAGTACTCCACGGCCTTGACATCATGGTTGGTGGTTTTTTCGATTTCCTTGATCGCCTCGGCGTCCGCCGTGGAGAAGTGTTTGACCAACCCCAGCAAATAGGTGCGTGCACCGGGTGACAACGGCTTGAATTCGGTAAAACCGGCGTCGCTCAGGGCGATGAACCAGGCGACTTCCACCTGCACGCGGCGGTGCATGAAGCCTTGCTCGCTCATCAGCGGGCGCAATGTGGCAAGTTTGGTGGCATAGCGGCCGTCCAGCGGCGAAAGTGCAGTGATCGTGGAAAAGCTCATGCCCGAATTGTAGGTGGGCTCGAACACGAAACGACCCCAGTCGCTAGAATGGCACCCCTGGAACACGCCAAACACACACGCATGAAACTGATCGGATCCACCTCCAGCCCCTACGTGCGCAAGGTGCGCGTCGTGATGGCCGAGAAGAAGCTCGACTACCAGTTCGTCACCGAAAACGTTTGGGGCGATGGCACCACGATCGCGCAGTCCAACCCCTTGGGCAAGGTGCCGTGCCTGGTGATGGAGGGCGGTGAGGCGGTGTTTGACTCCCGCGTCATCGTCGAATACATGGATGCCCTGTCCCCGGTGGGCAAGCTTATTCCTGCATCGGGTCGGGAGCGAGCCGAGGTCAAGACCTGGGAAGCCCTGGCCGACGGGGTGCTGGATGCCGCTATTCTGGCGCGGCTGGAGGCCACGTGGGCCGGACGCAGCGAGCAGCAGCGCAGCCAGGCCTGGATAGACCGGCAAATGGAAAAGGTGTGGTCCGGTGTCAAGGCCATGAGCCAGGGACTGGGCGACAAGAGCTATTGCAGCGGAGTGCACCTGAGCCTGTCGGATATTGCGGTGGGTGTGGCCCTGGGCTACCTGGACTTCCGCTTCCCGGACCTGGATTGGCGCAGCCCGCACCCGAATCTGGTGCGCCTGTTCGACAAGCTGATGCTGCGTCAGAGTTTCATCGACACCCAGCCCGCCTGAAGCCGGCACCGGACCGCGTGCCGGTCACACCATGGCCAGCAGCCGATCGAGACTGAGCTTGACGTTCACGTCCCTGTGCGCCACCGTGGCGATGATCCGGTAGTCCTTCTGGCTGGTATCGCGAAAAATCGGCTCGGCCGTGGGCATGCCTTGCCGGTTGACCAGGACCGCCACCCGTGGCGTGGTGGTATTGGCGCCACGGCGCACGACCACGGCCACCTCCTGCGTGGCCAACCTCACATAGGAACCAGGCGAATAGATCCCCACGACCTTGATCAGCGCGGCGCCCGCCTCGTCCACCTCACGGTTTTCGTCAAAGTAACAGGCCTGCATGGCCACGCTGGGCTGTAGCGGTTCGCGCGACGCGCGTGGCGCCAGCATCGCGCCGAACACATTGGCGCGCTGAATCAGGCGAGCAATGCGCAGGGCGGGCGGGCGGGGCTTCAGGGGTCCGGGCGTCTTGTCCAGATGGTGGTACACAGCCTCGATCCACACCGGATCCGTCGCCCCAAGATCCTTCAGGATTTCCGAGGAGAACGCGGCATGCACCTCGATCAGATGACGCTGCGTGTCCGTCAACGGTGTCGTCTGCAGCGCCATCTCGTCCTGCATGGCCGTCATGCTGATGTTCATGGTCAATGCCACCCTGCCCAGGGTGCTCACCATGTCCTGCGGCCAGTCCAGGACTTCGGTCGCAGCGAGTTCGGCCATCACGCACACCAGCATGGCGTGCAGGGCACTGTAGGAACGCAACTCGGTGGCTGACAGATGCATCAGGGCAAACAGCGTGGCATCCTGATTGCGCCGCGCCTGGCGACTGATGTCGGCATGCAATTGATCGAGTTGCTTGAGAAAGGTCCCTGGATGTGGATCACGCAACAGCGCGTTGGCGCGCGCCAGCACATCCAGCCAGTCCGCATGCGCCCGGTCGTCGTCCTGCGGTTTCTTCGTCAAGTCGCTGGCGGTGATGTGCGCATCGGCGATTTCACCCAGGCTCGCCTCCTTGCGCACCAATGCATCGAGCTTGACCTTGTATTCCCTCTGGTGGTCATTCTCGTCGATGTACAACGAGACCCCACGCTGAAGCAGATGGTCGAGTTCAGCCTGAGACCGGATCACGTAACCCTTGCTGGCCAACAACGCACCTTCAGCCGAACGCAGGGCAAAGGGCAGCGGATGGTGCAGGGGAATCCAGTCCGCGTTGACGGGAACGAGCTTGGGCTTCATGGTTTGGGCGAATTATCCAACGAAATGCACCACCTCCGGAGGTACTTCAAGATTCGAACTGGCAGGCCTTTCGCCGTCATTTCCCGCGCTTGCGCCGGCAGGCGCGGTACGGTCTGACGCCTCGGCCTGCTAGCATCTCCGCCATGACTCCCCCGTTGCCCGATCCCGAGTTTCTGCAAAAGATCTGCTCCCGCGCCAGTGCAGCTGCCAGGGCACAACAGCTACCTCGCCCCTTGGTGTTCACCAACGGCGTGTTCGACGTGCTGCACCGCGGACACGTCACCTACCTGGCGCAGGCACGGGCATTGGGCGCCAGCCTCGTGGTCGGACTCAACTCCGACGCCTCCGCGCGGCGCCTGGGCAAAGGACCCGAGCGTCCACTGAATTCCCAGGACGATCGCGCCGTGATGCTCGCGGCACTGGCCTCGGTAAGTCTGGTGACCTGGTTCGACGAGGACACGCCGCTGGAACTGATCTCGGAACTGCGCCCCGACCTGCTGGTCAAGGGCGGCGACTATGACATGAACCGCCTGGCGGAAACGGTGCTGGTGCATGGCTGGGGCGGACAGGCGCTGGCCATCCCCTTCGTGCGGGGCTACTCCACGACGGCACTGGTGGAGAAGATCAGAAAGCACACGTGAATGGACGGCGGGTGAACGACCCGCAATTTCAGTCCAGTACCGCCTTCCACAACGCCAGGATGGCGTCGCGCTCCACTTGCAGGGTTTCAGGCGGAAACTGCGTGGACTCCTCGTTCAGTCGCGCACGGTGCTGTGCCTGGCGCAGGGCCCGATAGGCGTCAGCCGCGGCCGCGCCTACCCCCAAGGGCAACAGGCCGACCGACTCGGCCCTCTGCAACAAGGCGATGTTGCCCACGTTGGCGCACAACTCAGGATGCTCCCGCCCCCGGCACAGCACCAGATACTGAACCGCAAACTCCGCATCGACCATTCCGCCCGCGCTGTGCTTGACGTCAAACAGCCCCTCACGGACCGGGTGCGCGCTGGCCACCTTCTGCCGCATAGCCTTGATTTCAGCACGCAACGCCTGCGCGTCGCGCGGCGCGGCAATGACGGCCTCACGCACAGCATCGAACCGTTGCCGCAAACCTTCGTCCCCCAGACAGAAGCGCGCCCGGGTCATGGCCTGGTGCTCCCAGGTCCAGGCCGTGTTGCTGCCGCGCTGCTGCTGGTAGTTGGCGTAGGAGTCGAACGACGTGATGAGCAGACCCGAGTTGCCGTTGGGGCGTAACGCCGTGTCGATCTCGAACAGGTCGCCCTCCCCTGTCTTGATGGTCAGCCAGTTGATGAGCTTGCGCACGAAAGCCGCGTAGATTTCGCCCGCGCGTTCGTCCTCGTCCTCGTACACGAACACGATGTCCAGGTCGCTTCCATAACCCAGTTCCTTGCCACCCAGCTTGCCATAGGCAATGATGGCGAACTGCGGCGTGTCCCGGTGCCGGTTCTTCAAGCGCTGCCAGGTCCAGCGCGCGGTGACGCGCAGCAGCACGTCGGCCAGTGCGCTCAGGTCGTCGGCCACCTGCTCCACCGTGATCCGGCCCTCCACGTCGCGCGCTAGAACGCGAAACACTTCCGCGTGGTGCGCTCGGCGCAGCAGGTTCAACAACGACTCATCGTCGTCCTCACCGGTCGACTGGAGAGCAGCGCGACGGTGTTCCAGTTCCTGCTCGAATTCCCACGACATGAACCGTTCGGCGAGCATGGCGCCGCCGGCCAGTTCGTCAATCACGCCGGGATGCTGCAGAAGATAGCGTGCCGGCCAGCGTGCCGCGCCTAGCAGGCGCAGCAAGCGTTCGTGCACCGCAGGGCGTTCCAGCAGCAAGGCCAGGTAGCTTTCGCGTCGCAGCAGCGGTTCCACCCAGTCCGCCATGCGCAACGCCGCGGTTTCGGTGACACGGCTCTCGCGCAGCCACTGCGCGGTGCGCTGCACCAGGCGGATCAGGCGCTGCCTTGCTTCTTCCCGCAATGCCAGCACACGCGGATGCTCACGCCACTGCGCCACGCGCTCGCGAAACTTCTCGGGCAGCTCCTCCAGTAGCTGCTCCAGCTCGGGCGGCGTGGCGCGTGCCGCCGGACCCCCATTTCCGTTGCAGCCGCGGCACTCCTTGCTGGAAGCTCCTCCGAGCAGGGTGTCAAATTCGTGCGCCACGAGTTCCCGATGGGTGTCCAGTTCCGCGAGGAAGGCGCAGGTATCGGCAAAGCCCAGGGTACGTGCCATCCAGTCGAGATCATCGTCCCGGGTGGGCAGCACGTGGGTCTGCTGGTCGTCCAGATATTGGATGCGATGTTCGACGCGCCGCAGGAACTCGTAAGCCCGGGCCAGCGCATCTGCGGTGGCGGTTGGCATCAGGCCAGCCTTGGTCACACGTTGCAGGGCCTGCAGGGTCGGGCGTTTGCGCAGCTCGGGGAACTGTCCGCCGCGCACCACTTGCAGCAACTGCACCGTGAACTCAATTTCGCGTATGCCGCCGCGCGACAGTTTTACGTCGTTGGCGCGCTCGGGGTGTCCGGCACTGCGCCGGGCCGCGTGCTCGCGGATTTGTCGATGCAGGTCGCGCAGACCCTCGAAAACGTTGTAATCCAGGTAGCGCCGAAACACAAAGGGCAGGACCACGGAACGCAAGGCCTGGGCGGATCCGTCCGCGATGGCGGCGCGCGGCGCCACCACCCGGCTCTTGAGCCAGGCAAAACGCTCCCACTCGCGACCCTGCACCTGCAAATACTCCTCCAGAGCGCCCAGGGATACCGCAGGCGGGCCGGACCCACCATGGGGTCGCAGCATCAGGTCCACGCGAAACACAAGCCCGTGCTCCGTGGTGTCGCCCACCAGACCGTAGATGATCTTCACCGCCTTGGCGAAGTATTCGTGGTTGGACACACGGTTACGCCCGTATTCGTTGCCCGTCGTCTCGCCGTCCTCGTCATAGACGTAGATCAGGTCGATGTCACTGGACACATTGAGTTCGCGTGCGCCCAGCTTGCCCATGCCCACGATCCACAGGCGGGCACGCTGTCCACCGGGAGTCATCGGCGCGCCGTGCAGGGCATCCAGTTCGCGGCTGGCCTGTTCGCAGGCCAGATCCAATGACCACTCCGCCAATTCCGTCACGGCGCGGGTCACGACTTGCAGCGGCGCCTGTTGGTCGCAGTCGAGCTGGATGAGTCGGTGCATGACCAGTTGGCGCACGATGCGCAGCGCATCGGACAATGTGGCGCCGCTGGCAATCAGCCGGGCGTAAGCCTGTTCCATCGCCGAGCGGTCCGGCGCACCATCGGGCAGCGCTGCCAACTGGTGCTTGTAACGCCGAGTCAAACGCTGCTGGAAACGGGAATAGTCCGACAGAAGGTCGGCGCGGGGTTCGATGGTGAGCGACATGGACGATTGGCCTGAAAGATCCTCGGTGCCGGGGTTCATAATTCCCATTGCTCATGAACGATTCCCACCCGACCCCCCGTTGGCTCAAGGCCAGTGCCACCGCGTCGCGCTGGCTGTTGTGGCCGTTGCTGGCGTTCTGGCTGCTGTTCTCGCTGGTCTGGGGAGGGCTGCACGGCTGGATTGTGCCGCGAATTGGCGAATGGCGTCCGCAACTGGAGCAGGAAGCCACCCGGCTGCTGGGCGTGCCCGTGCGTATTGGCGGTGTTTCGGCGCGGTCGCAGGGGTTGTTGCCTACGTTCGAGATGAGCAACGTCACGCTTCTGGACCCGCAGGGACGCGAGGCCCTGCGTCTGCCGCGGGTCGTGGGCAGCCTATCCCCGGGTTCGCTGTGGAACCTGGGTTTTGAACAGTTGTTCATTGATCAGCCTGAGCTGGACGTGCGGCGCACCGCCCAGGGTCGCATCCTGGTGGCCGGGTTGGACCTGGGCGGCGACACGGGCGCCCACAGCAGCGGCGCCGACTGGCTGTTTTCGCAGACCGAGTTCTTCATCCGCCAGGGCACCGTGCGCTGGACCGACGAATCACGCGGCACGCCCCCGCTGGCACTGAGCGACGTGAGTTTTGTGATGCGCAACCGAGGGCGCAAGCACGGTATGCGGCTGGACGCTACACCCCCTGCGCCCTGGGGTCAGCGTTTCAGTCTGCGCGCGCAGTTCCGTCAGCCCCTCTTGTCCTCCCGGCACGACCGCTGGCAGGAATGGGATGGACAGGTCTATGCCGACTTTGCCCACGTGGACCTATCGCACCTGTAGTCCTACGTGGACTTGGGGATCAAACTCAGTCAGGGACAGGGTGCATTGCGCGTGTGGGGCGACATGACACGCGGTCAACTGGTGGGCGCGACGGCGGACACCGCGCTGATTCAGGTCAACACGCAGCTCGGACACGAACTGGCAGCACTGGAACTGGAGCAGGTGCAAGGGCGCGTGAGCGGTCGCACACTGTCCGGCGGATTCGAGTTTGGCACCGAGGGCCTGCAATTCCAGACGCGCGACGGTTTGCGCTGGCCCGGCGGCAACGTATCGGTGTCCTACACGCAGGGCGAGGGGCGCATTCCCGCCCAAGGGGACCTGCGCGCTGACAGACTGGACCTGCAGGCGCTGAGCCAGATTGCCCATCGCCTGCCGGTGGGCCCCTCGATCCATGCCGCCTTGCTGACCTACCGCCCCAAAGGTCAGGTGGAACGTATTCAGGCCCACTGGCAGGGGCGCCTCAACGCCATTGAGAAGTACACCGCCCGCGGGCGGGTCACCGGTCTGGACATCGCAGCCCGGGCTGCAACCTCGGGCGACGCGTCCTCCTCCCCGGGTGTTCGGGGGCTGACAGCGGATTTCGACTTGACCCAGGCGGGTGGCAAGGCGCGCCTGTCGGTGCAACAGGGCGCGCTGGACTTCCCAGGGGTGTTTGATGACCCGAGCGTCCTGCTGGATCAGCTCTCCGCGGAGGCGCAGTGGAGCGTGGAGGGGGAGAACTTGTCGGTGCAGTTGTCCAACGTCAAATTCACGGCCCCGGACGCTCAGGGTGAACTTCAGGCCCAGTGGCGCACGGCCGACCCCGCCAAATCCAGCGCCCACGCGCGTCTTCCCGGTGTTTTGGACCTTCAGGGCAGCATGAGCCGGGCCGATGGTACCCGTGTGTACCGCTATCTGCCCACAGTATTGCCCGCGGCCACACGGGATTACGTGCGGCATGCCGTGGTGGCGGGCAAAGCCACGGGTGTCAAGTTCCGGGTCAAGGGCGATTTGGCGGACATGCCGTTTGCCAACCCCCGGTTGGGTGAGTTCCGCATCTCCGCCCAGGTGCAAAACGCCACGCTGGCCTTCGTGCCAAGGTTCCTGCAAGGCAAGGACGACCTGCCCTGGCCCGTGCTGAACCAGTTGACCGGCGAGCTTGTTTTTGACCGTGCGTCCATGCAGATCAAGGGCGCCAACGCCAGTGTGCAGCAAGCCCCCGGACTGTCCGTATTCAAGGCCGAGGCGCAGATACCCGACCTGGCGCACTCCGTGCTGACCGTCGGTGCCGATCTGCGTGGCCCGGTGTCGGATGCGCTGCGTGTGGTGGCCACATCTCCGCTGGGGGCCATGATCGGCCACGCCCTGGACAAGGCCACGGGCACTGGATCCGCCGACTACCGGCTGCGCTTGACGTTGCCCCTGGATACGCTGGAGAAGACCAAGGTGCAGGGCAGCGTGACGCTGGCAGGCAACGATTTGCACATTGCGCCCAACAGTCCGGTGCTGGGTCGCGCGCGGGGTGTGATCCATTTCACTGAGGGCGGCTTCAGCCTGGTCGGAGCCCAAGCCCGCATGCTTGGCGGAGATGCGCGCATCGAAGGCGGCCTGCGTTCCGGCACGGGCAACAGCGGCAACCGCGATCCTGTGCTGCAACTGCGTGCGCAGGGCACGGTCACGGCCGATGGACTGCGCGCTGCGCGTGAGCTTGGCTTCCTCTCGCGACTGGCGCAAAACGCCAGCGGCAGCACGTCCTACAACGCCAGTTTTGGTGTGCGCAGCGGAGTACCCGAGCTGAGCATCAACAGCAACATGCAGGGGTTTTCCCCGGGCTTGCCTGCGCCCCTGACCAAGAGCCCGGAAAGCGCACTGCCGCTGCGTTACGAGACCGTGCTGCTGCGCGATGGCATTCCGTCGCAGACCGAACGGCTGCGGGATCGGGTGCTGGTGGAGTGGGGCCGCCTGGCGTCACTCAATTACACGCGTGACGTCTCGGGCGCCGAGCCTCGCGTGCTGCGCGGCAGCATTGGGATCGGGCTGTTGCCCGGCGAGTCGGTACCGACCCCGACCGATGGCGTGAACGCCAACATCAATCTCTCCAACGTCGATCTGGATGCCTGGGATGCCCTGCTGGCGCGGGCCTTGCGGGCACGTGCCACCGATCTGACCGCACCATCGATTTCAGCCCCGCGCTTGGGCAGTGACCCCGATGAGGGAGCTCAGGGTTACCTGCCTACTTCGATGGCCATCCGCGCACGCGAACTCAACTATGGGCCGTACCGGATCAATAACGTGGTCTTGGGTGGTTCGCGCGATGGCCTGAATTGGCGCGCCAACCTGCAGGCTGACGAATTGGGGGGCTACCTGGAATACCGCCAGCCCAACGGCTCCAACCCCGGTCGTGTCTACGCACGGTTGGCGCAGTTGCGCATCGCTCCCAGTGCGGTCAAGCAGGTGGAGAACCTGCTGGACGAACAGCCTCGCGCCATACCCGCGCTGGACATCGTGGTGGACGACCTGGAACTGCGCGGCAAGCGCATGGGCCGTGTCGAGATAGAAGCCCTCAACCGGGGCGCGTTCGCCTCTCCACGTGACGCAGGGGTTCGCGAGTGGCGGCTCAACAAGTTCAACATCGTCAATCCGGAAGGGAGCCTCACCGCCACCGGCAATTGGGCCGCCCTGGGCAACGTTTCGTCCCCGGGATCGGCCCCACCGGAGCGCCGGCGCACGGTCATGAATTTCAAGCTCGACGTGATCGATGCCGGCGGCCTGCTGGCACGCCTGGGCATGAAGGACGTGGTGCGCCGCGGCCACGGAAAGCTCGAGGGTCAGGTGTCATGGCTGGGATCGCCGCTCACGCTGGACTACCCCAGCATGGCCGGGCAGATCAACGTGAACGTGGAAACGGGTCAGTTTCTGCAGGTGGAACCTGGCGCCGCAAAACTGCTCGGCGTGCTCAGCCTGCAATCCCTCCCGCGCCGGCTGATTCTGGATTTTCGGGATGTCTTCAGTGCCGGCTTTGCCTTTGACTTCATCCGCGGCGACGTGCAGATCGAAAACGGCATCGCCACCACCAACAACCTGCAGATGAAGGGCGTGAATGCGGCCGTGCTGATGGAAGGCCGCGCCGACATCATCCGCGAAACACAAAATCTCAAGGTCGTGGTGATCCCAGAAATCAACGCCGGCACCGCCTCGCTGGTCGCGGGCATCATCAACCCGGCCATCGGCCTGGGCAGCTTTCTGGCGCAGATGTTCTTGCGCAAGCCACTGATGGAGGCGGCCACGCAGGAGCTGCACATCGACGGCACCTGGACCGACTACAAAGTCACCAAAGTGGAACACAAGGACAGGCCGGCGAACCCGACGCCGGAGAAGCCATGAAGATCGCCGCGCTCCAGATGGTGTCCGGGGCGGATCGGGCGACCAATCTGGCCAGCGCACGCCAGCTCCTGGAGCGTGCCGCGCGCGCCGGCGCAGAACTGGCGGTGCTGCCCGAATACTTCTGCCTGCTGGGCCAGCATGACACGGACAAGCTGCGCGTGCAGGAAGCCTGGGGCGCTGGGCCCATCCAGGATTTCCTGCGCGACGCCGCGCGCGAACTGCAGCTTTGGATCGTGGGAGGCACGCTTCCCTTGTCCGGTCAGGATCCCGCAAAGGTGTACAACAGCAGCCTGGCGTTCGCGCCCAGCGGGGAATGCGTGGCACGCTACGACAAGATCCACCTGTTCTGCTTTGACAACGGCAGCGAACGCTACGACGAGGCCCGCGTGCTCCAGGCCGGCCGCACGCCGGTCATGTTCGAACTGCCCTCACGTGATGGCCACCCTTGGCGCGTGGGGCTGAGCGTGTGCTACGACCTGCGCTTTCCCGAGCTGTACCGCAGCTACGCCGCACGGCAGGCGGAACTGCTGCTGGTGCCCAGCGCCTTCACCTACACCACGGGTCAGGCACATTGGGAAGTACTGCTGCGCACCCGTGCCATCGAGAACCTTTGCTTTGTCGCGGCCGCCGCCCAGGGTGGGGTGCATGACAACGGCCGGCGCACGTGGGGACACTCGCTCGTGGTGGACCCGTGGGGCCAGGTGCTTGACGTGTGGCCTGAAGGCCCGGGGTTGGTGATGGCCGACCTTCAGGCGAGTCGCGTGCAGACCTGCCGTGCTCAACTGCCAGCGCTGGAGCACCGCGTGCTGTGATGACCGCACGCGTGCCGTGGTCCTCCGCCGGACGACGCTGGGCCCTGTGGGGTGCCCTGGTGCTGCTGTTGCTGGCCCTGCTGAGCACTCTCGTGTGGCTCGCTGGGCGCTACGAAGCCAGCCAGGTGCAACAGCGGCTGGAGCGCGACGCGAGCGAAGCCGCCAGCGAAATCCGCTCGGCGCTCACACGCAATGTGCAAAGCCTTCAGGCCCTGCAGGTCAGCACGGGCCCGCCCCAGACACGCCAGGATGATGCTGCCGCCTTCCTGCACGGCCATCCAGAGATGGCCCGCCTGGAATGGCGCAGCGCCGCCATGGTTCCCCAATCACACCTGGACTCCCCGTACCGTGCCCCGCTGTTCGATGTGCTGGGGCGTGAAAGCGTCCAGTCCGAGGCGGTCAGTGCCTGCGCCAACGCACGCCGCTTCAGTGGCCCGGCCTACTCGGGCAGCTATTTCGTCCCCGAGGGCGACGGGCTGGGCACCGAAGTGATGGAGCTTTGCCTGCCGCTGACCAGTGGCGGCCAGCTCACCGGCTATTTGCTCGCCACTTATTCCCTTCAGGACATTCTTTCAGGCATGGTGAGCGCGCAGCTCACGCGCAGCCAGGAAGTGTCGCTGACCGAAGCAGACGGGGCACGCCTGGCGGTGCATGGCACGACGCGACGCGGTGACCGTGTCTTTACAGCCCAACAGTTGCTGGACCTGCCCGGCAACACCTTGGTGTTGCACCTGGACAGCTGGCGCGGCGCCCCTGGACTGTTTCCCAATGTGCTCACGGCTCTCGTGGGCACCATGTCGTTGGCCCTCGTGGCGGTGCTTGCGCTGCTGGCCCGGGACATGCGCCGCCGCCTTGCCGCAGAGCATGACTTGGCCGAGGCACTGGCGTTTCGCAAGGCCATGGAGGACTCCCTGGTCACCGGCTTGCGGGCGCGCGACCTGGAGGGGCGTATCACTTACGTCAATCCGGCGTTCTGCAAGATGGTCGGGTTTGACGCGCAGGAACTGCTGCACTCCAACGCGTCGACACCGTCCGCGGACCAGGCCACCCAACCCTACTGGCCACCGGAGTTCACCGCCCACTACCGGCAACGCCATACCGTACGCGTGGCAGGTGAACTGCCGCCACCCGAGCGGTTTGAAGCCGTGTTCATGCGCAAGGACGGCACACGCTTTCCGGTGCTCATCATCGAGGCGCCCTTGATCAATGCCGCGGGTCAGCACACGGGCTGGATGAGCGCGGTGCTGGACATCAGCGAACAACGCCGCGTGGAAGAACTCTCGCGTGCCAGCCAGGAGCGGCTACAGGCGACCGCGCGCCTGGCGACCATGGGTGAGATGGCGTCGTTGCTCAGCCACGAACTGAATCAGCCGCTGGCTGCCATATCCAGCTATGCCACGGGTTCCTTCAACCTGCTTCAGGGGGAAGCCGCGCCCATGGCGCAGGATCTGATGATGGCCATGCGCCGCATCGGTGAGCAGGCCGAACGCGCCGGCAAGGTGATCAAGAGCGTGCACGACTTCGTGCGCCGGCGCGACCAGACACGCGAGCCCGTGTCGGCCAGCGCCCTGCTCGATGACATCATGCCCCTGATTCAGCTCCAGGCACACAAGCTGGGAGTGCAAGTGCAGACCCGCCTGGACACGTCGCTGCCACCTGTGCTGTGCGATCGCACCATGGTCGAGCAGGTGATGCTGAACCTGGCGCGCAACGCCATGCAGGCCATGGACCACCCTGACATCACCGATCGCGTGCTGGCGATCCGCGTGCGGCGAGCCGCGTGCAGCGAATATACGGCGCAGCGCTGGCTGGAGTTCTCGGTGTCGGATCAGGGGCCGGGCATCAGCGTGGAGGTGGCGCGGCAATTGTTCACGCCGTTCTTCACCACCAAGCCCGAGGGCATGGGCCTGGGGCTGAGTCTGTGCCGCACGGTCGTGGAGCAGCACGGCGGGTTGCTGCACCATGAAGCCAACCACCCACAGGGTACGATTTTCCGTTTCACTCTGCCGGCGGCGCCCGCGCCAGACCGTCCTGTGCGAGACGGGGCGGCCACGAGTGTTTGAGGCCGGCGGCTTGGCTACGCAATTGGGAGACCACTCATGCAACCTGTGTCCGATGCAACCGTGTTTGTGGTGGACGATGACCAGGGCGTGCGCGATGCGCTGGCCTGGCTGCTGCGTTCTCGCCGCCTGCCCAGCGAGTGTTTCCCCGACGCGCAGGAGTTCCTGAGGATGCTGCAGCGGCGTCCTCCCGTGTCCCAACCCAGTTGCCTGCTGCTGGATGTGCGCATGCCCGGCATCAGCGGTCTGGCGTTGTTCGATCAGTTGACGCAAGAGGGTCGGCACCTCACCATGCCCGTGATCTTCCTCACTGGCCACGCGGACGTGCCCACTGCCGTCGACGCGGTCAAACGCGGTGCGTTCGATTTTTGCGAGAAGCCCTTTTCGGACAACGCCCTCGTGGACCGTGTGGAACAGGCCCTGGCGGCGTCCGCCAAGGTGCTGGCGCAGCGCGGGCAGCGTCAGCAATTGCAGGATCTGCTGGACGAATTGACCGAACGCGAGCGCGACGTGATGCGGCTGGTGGTTGCGGGCCTTCCCAACAAACTGATCGCCGACCAACTGGCCATCAGCGTGCGCACGGTGGAGGTGCATCGCTCCCGCGTCTTTGAGAAAATGTCCGTGAAATCGGCTGTGGAACTGGCCAATTTGCTCCGTTTTTAATAGCATATCGCCATGTCCGAATCGCTACCCGAACCCCGCATCCACGCATCGACGGTGCGACGACTGCTCGGCCTGTGCGTGGCCGCCTGGCTTGCCGGCTGCGCCAGCTCTCCCATCCCGGCCTCCCGCCCCGCCACGCCTTACTCCGCGCGCCCCGAAGCCGTCGGGGGCCCGACCGGTCCCGTGCCCGCGCTGCCAACCATGACACGCGCCACCAGCCGCTGGACCCCCGTGCGCTGGAGCGATCTGCCCGGGTTCGAGGACGATCCCCTGCACGAAGCCTGGAACGCCTGGATCAAGAGTTGCGAGCGCCCCGGGCCTGACTTTGCCCCGCTGTGCCGCGAAGTCCGGCTGCTCAGCCTGGGTTCGCCTCAGGAGCAGCGGGCCTGGATGCGCTCGCGCCTGCAGCCCTACCGCGTGGAGTCTTTCCTCGGCGAAACCGAGGGCCTGCTCACCGGCTATTACGAACCTGTGCTGGAGGCCTCGCGCCAGCAGCATGAGGCGTTCCGCGTTCCGCTGTACGGCGTGCCGGCGCAGGCGGCGGCCACGCTCAAGGCCGGCCGGCCCTGGTTTTCGCGCCAGGAAATGGACACCCTGCCCGAAGCCCGCGCTGCCGTGCAGGGACGCGAACTGCTCTGGCTGGCCGATCCGGTAGACGCGCTGACGCTGCAGATCCAGGGTTCGGGCCGCGCACGCGTGCGCGAGCGCGACGGCTCGCAACGCTGGGTGCGCCTGTCCTACGCGGGCAGCAACAACCAGCCCTACAAGAGCCCGGGCCGCTGGTTGCTGGAGCAAGGCGCCGTGACGGACGCATCGTGGCCCGGCATCCGCGCGTGGCTCGCGCAGAACCCGCAGCGCCAGCAGGAACTGCTGTGGAGCAACCCGCGCGTGGTCTTCTTTCGCGAACAGCCGCTGGGGGAGCTGGACGCGGCCTTTGGCCCCACCGGCGCCCAGGGCGTGGCGCTGACGCCAGGCCGCTCCATCGCCGTGGACCCCAGCAGCATCCCCTACGGCACGCCGGTGTGGCTGGCATCCGCCGGCCCCTCCACCACGCTGCACAGGCTGGTGCTGGCCCAGGACACGGGCGCGGCCATCGTGGGCCCGCTGCGCGCTGACTACTTTGCCGGCTGGGGTGCCCAGGCTGCGGAGCTGGCCGGCAAGCTCAAGCAGCCGCAGCAACTGTGGGTGCTGTGGCCCAGATAGGCACGGCCTGACATATCGCTGTCATAACGACGCGCAACACTGACCGTTTGTTGGATCGCGCCTGAGGCGCGCAAAGGTCAGGCCATGCGCAAGTGGAGTCGCGCGCCCCAACGCAAGGGGCGCATTGAAATCATCCCGATGATCGACGTGATGATGTTCCTGCTGGTGTTCTTCGTGCTCATCAGCGTGAACGTCATCCCGGCGCTGGGCATCAAGACCCAGCTTCCCAATTCGTCCCAGGCCCAGTCGCTCAAGACGCCCACGAAACAGGTCGTGGTCAGCGTGGGGCTGGACGACCGCCTCGTGGTCGACGGTGCGACGGTGACGCTGCAGGCGCTGTCGCAGGCCGTACGCGGCGCCGCCCGTGGTGCGCAGAAGGTCTCCATCGTGATCAACAGCGACCAAGGCGTGGCCGTGCAGCGGCTAATCGAAGTCATGGACGAGCTCAAGTCCCGCGGTTGGGACTCGCTGTCCATCGCCGCGCGCCGGCGTGAGGCGTCAACGCCGTGATTGTCGCGGACGCCATGCTGCGCGAAACGCGGGAAGCGCACGCTGATTTCGTGCGCCATGGCGTGTCGCTGCTGGTCACCGTGACCTGCACGGGCGCGCTCGCGCTGGCCACTTCAGACCCGTCGTGGCTGCAGGCAGCGCCCTCTGCCGAGACGCCCATTGAATTGATGCTGCAGGAATGGACGCCAGCGGAAGAACCCGCGCCACCGCCAGCTCCGCCGCCCCAGGCTGCCACGCCCCCGGAGCCACACTCGCCGGCACCTAGCAGCACGCCAGCGCCGGCTCCGGCTCTGGCGCCGACGCCCACGGCGACGCCAGAGCCGTCCGCGACGACCGCCACCACCACGGCGGCCGCGGCAACGCCTGCGACCGCACCCCCAGAGCCCCCTGCTGCGCGAGCGCCCGCGCCCGCGGCCACACCGGCCGCCCCGCGTGCCGAACCGCCGCGCCAGATCAGCGCCAGCGTGGAAGCCGAATTCATTGCCCGCGTGCGCGCCCTGCTCAACGCCAGCAAACGCTATCCCACCGGGCGCGAGGCCAGCCTGCAGCGACCCCAGGGCAAGGTGCGCGTGTGGTTCACGCTGGCGCGCAACGGCGGCCTGCTCGACAGCGGACTGCAGGATTCCTCCAACTCCCTGCTGCTGGACAACGCGGCCCTGGCCACGGTGCGGCGCGCCGCGTTTGCCGCCTTTCCCGCGGAGGCCTGGGCGGGTCAGGAGCAGCACCGCTTCAGCGCCGAGCTGGAGTTCGTGGCGCCAGGTGCCTAGGGCCTTGCACTTCCCATTTTCTTAACCACCGTCCTCACCATGAAACACTTTCAACCCACCCCCATTGCCTTGCTGATCTCCGCCCTGTGTGCCTCACCCCTGGCCTTGGCCCAGACCGCCGCGACCGATGTCGGGCGCATCACCGTGGAAGGCAAGGTCGGCGGCACGGACTCCGGCCTGCTGGCGCAGGAAGACAGCCCCAAGGCCCGTAGCTCCGTCAGCCGCGAGCACATCGACACGCTCAACCCCTCGAGCAACCCGTTCCAGTCGATCGAGCTGCTGCCCAGCGTGAACACCTTCAGCAGCGACGCCACGGGCCTGTTCGGCGGCGGCATCCGCGTGCGCGGCTTTTCCGGTGACCAGATGGGCTTCACCATCAACGGCGCACCCGTGAACGACTCCGGCAACTTCGCCGTGTATCCGCAGGAATACACCGACAGCGAGAATCTGTGCGAAATCTTCGTCACGCAGGGCTCCACCGACACCGAGGCCCCGCATGTGGGCGCCTCGGGTGGCAACGTGGGCATGGTCACCTGCGGGCCGGCCAACCAGTTCCGCCTGCGCGCGGCGCAGTCGCTGGGCCAGCTCAACTTCCGCAAGACCTTCCTGCGCGTGGACACGGGCAAGATCGCCCAGAACTCGCTCAGCGCCTTTGTGTCCTATTCCAAGTCCGAGGCCGACAAGTTCAAGGGCACGGGCGGTGCCGACCGTGAACACTGGGACCTCGCGGCGGAGTACCGACCCAACACCCTCTGGTCGGCCTCCACCAGCCTGCTGTACAACAAGGCTGTCAACAACAACCTGCGCTCGCTCACCCGCGCCCAGATCGCCGCTTCCGGCAGGAACCTGGACTTCGGCACCACACCGCCACAGCACCTGCCCCCCGGTGCCGGCGCCCAGATCGAGAAAACCCCTGCCGATGGCTACTACGCCTTCAACATCAACCCGTTCGAGAACTACCTGTGGACGGGCAAGCTGGAGTTCGCGCCGGCACCGAATCTGCGCCTGGCCGCCGAGCCCTACTTCTGGTACGGCTTTGGCACCGGCGGCAGCCAGCTCAGCACCCGTGCCGAGAGCAACAGCGCCAGCAAGCTGGGCGGTGGCGTGCGCGACATCAATGGCGATGGCGACACGCTGGACACGGTCATGGTGTACAGCAGCAGCGTCACCCGCACCTACCGCCCGGGCATCACCCTCAAGGCCAACTACCGGGTAGACAACCACAACCTGCTGGCCGGTGTCTGGTACGAGCGCGCGCGCCACTTCCAGACCGGACCGGCCGTGCGGTTCGACAACAACGGCAACTCCGCCAACCCGTGGCTGGACGACCCCACGCAGTTCCTGCGCCGCCAGGACGGCACGGTGCAGCAGTTCCGGGAATGGCTCACCATCAACAGCGCCAGCTCGGTGTTCCTGCAGGACAGCATCAGCCTGATGCAGGACAAACTCGCCCTGCAACTGGGCGTGCGGGCCTCGCGCATCAACCGCGACTTCACCAACACCGCCAACGATGGGTCCACCTCCGCCAGTGGCCGCTCGGATGGCAGCTACGCCATCAGCAAGACCTACAGCAAGCTGCTGCCCAGCCTGGGCGCGCGCTACAGCCTGGATGGGCAACGCTCGGTGTTCGTGAACCTGGCGCAGAACTTCCGCGCACCGTCCAACTTCGTGCTGTCCAACCTGCTGACCGGCGGCAGCGTCACTGGTGGCGTGCTCGGTGGCGCCACGCTACGCCAGCCGACCGTGGGCATGGAAACCTCGACCAACTTCGATGCCGGCTACCGGTACGCTGGCGACACCTGGACCTTCTCTGGCTCGGTGTTCCATGTGGACTTCAAGAACCGCATTGCACGCTCCTTCGATCCCAATTCACTGCTGGTCACCGACTACAACGTGGGTGACGTCACGCTCAAGGGCCTGGAGCTGGAATCGGGCGCCAAGCTCGCCGCCGGCTGGTCCCTGTACGGCTCGCTGTCCTACACCGACAGCGAGATGAAGAACAACCTGCAGAATGCCGCGCCGCCAGCCGCCGCCGAAGCCACGGCCGGCAAGCAGTTGCCCGACACGCCGAAATGGCTGGCGGGCCTGAGCGCCGGCTACCGCAGCGCCACCTGGTTCGGTCATGTGCAGCTCAAATACACCGGTCGCGCCTGGTCCACCCTGGTGAACGACGAAGCCATGCCCGCGTACACCACGGTGAACGCGGCGCTGGGCTACCGTTTTGCCTCGGGCGCGATCTTCAAGCAACCGGAAATCCGCCTGAACATCACCAACCTGTTCAACCGCGAGTACCTGCGCATCAACTCGCCCAGCGGCAGCAGCTTCACCGTGCGGGCTCTGGGCGCAGGCGGGTCCGCGCCCTCGTACCTCGTGAGCGCACCGCGCTTCGTGGCCGTCACCCTGCGTTCGGACTTCTAACGCGCAATACGTCAACCGACATGGAACTTCTGCACAACCTTTCCCTCTGGGCACTGTACGGGGCGCTGGCGCTGGCCGTGTACTTCACCGTCGAACGTGGCCTGCTGTATCTGCGCACCGGCCGTGCCTTCGCCAAGTTGCACGCCATGCTGGTGCAGCCGGGCGTGGCTTCGCCCACGCTCACCCAGGCCCAGCAACAAAGCGTTCACGGCATCCCAGGTCTGCTGGTGCAGGCCGCCATGAGCGACCTGGCCCTGGCACGCACACGCCAGCAACTGGAGGACGCGTCCGAGCGCGCCTACATCCGGGCTCAGCGCGCGCTCAACCGCAACCTGTGGATCTTCGACACGGTCATCACAGCCGCGCCGTTGCTGGGCCTGCTGGGTACCATCCTGGGCATCTTCGACACCTTCACGGCGCTGGCGCGTTCCGGCATTTCCGACCCACAGGGTGTCAGCGCCGGCATCGGCTCGGCCCTGCTGGCCACGGCGCTGGGCATTGCCGTGGCGCTGGTCAGCCTGCTGGTGTACAACTACTTCCTGCATTGGGTGGAACACCTGGTGGACGACGTCAAACTCACGCTGCTGGAAATGACCCCTGGACAGCGCGACACCACAGGACCGACATGACCCCTGCCCCGCGTCTGCGTCTCCTGGCCGTCTGCGTTGCGGCCTGTCTGGTACCGCTGGCCCACGCGGGCACCCTGGCGGCCGGTCCCATGGTGGGCTACACCGACATGCACAACACGCGCATCTGGGTGCAGTCCACCCAGCCCGCCCGCGCCACGGTCGAGTACTGGCCGGCGCGCGCCGCGACGGCCGAGGCCGGCGTGCACAAGACGGTGCAACTGGATCTGACACCCGACACCGATGCCAGCGGCATCCTGGCCATCGGCCAGTTGTTGCCTGGCACGCGCTATGCGTACCAGATTCGGCTCGATGGCGAGCCCGCCGGGCCGGTGCTGGAATTTGCCACGCAGCCGCGCTGGCAGTACCGTGACGGCGTGCAGCCGCCGGACTTCACGGCCCTGCTGGGTTCCTGTGCCTACGTCAACGAACCCGACCGGGACCGCTCCGGTACGCCCTATGGCAACGACTACGGCATCTTCCAGGCCATGGCCGACAAGAAACCGGACCTCACACTCTGGCTGGGCGACAACACCTACCTGCGCGAAAACGACTATACCCATCCCCAGGGCATACGCCACCGCTACCGGCACGACCGAGCCCTGCCGCAACTGCAGCCGCTGCTGCAAACCGGCCAGCACGCCGCGATCTGGGACGACCACGACTACGGACCCAACGACGCCAACAGCAGCTACGTGTTCAAGGACGAGTCGCTCAAGGTCTTCCGCCAGTATTGGGCCAATGCCAGCTATGGGCTGCCCGATGCGCCCGGGGTGTTCGGCAACTTCAGTTTCTCGGACGTGGACTTCTTCCTGCTGGACGACCGCTGGTACCGGGACAGCCACCTCGACGTGGACACCGCGGACAAGGCGCAGTTCGGCGCTCGGCAGATGCGCTGGCTCAGGAACGCACTGCTCAACTCCACGGCCACGTTCAAGGTCATCGCCGGTGGGGGACAGTTCCTGAATGACCTCAACCCCTACGAGGGCTGGAACCACTACCCGCAGGAGCGGCGGGATTTCCTGAACTGGCTGGAACGCAACCGGGTGCCCGGCGTGCTGTTCCTCAGCGGGGATCGGCACCACACGGAACTCGTGCGCCTGCCCCGGGACAAGGCCTACCCGCTGTACGACCTGACGTGCTCGCCCCTGACGGCTGGCACCCATCCCGTCGCCCGGGAGGCCGACAAGCCCGCGCTGGTGCCGGGGACGCTGGTGGGCGAGCGCAATTTCTGCTCGCTGGCGGTGCGCGGCCCACGCGAGGCCCGCGTGCTCACCCTCAAGTCCTGGGATGCCCGCGGCAAGGAACTCTGGTCGCGGGACATCCCGGCCGGTGAACTGCGCGGTCCGGCGCGGTCGCGGTAGGGTTGCGTCAAAACGCCGGCAATCCGCTGAGGTAACCCACGGCCGCGCTCTGCTTGTCGCGAAAGGCAGAGTTGACCAGCGGGTCCAGCGCGTCCTTCACGCCGGCATGGATGGGCAGCCAGTCGCCGGCATGCTGGAAGTTGCTCATCAGGTAGGCGAAGCCGTTGAGATTCTCCACCACCTGCAGCCCGGTGGACTCGGCACCCGCGGGAATGGAGAGAATGCGCGCCAGTTTCTTCGTGTCCACGTGGTAGGCCCACAGGAAGTTGTTCACGTGCTGGCTGGAATCCTCGCCGATGAACAGCGTGCGCATCGAGGGCGAGAACTTGAGATTGTCGGGGTTGGAAATCCGGTCCATGGGCGCGGTGTTGCCCAGCGCGTCCGGCTTCGCCAGGTCTTCACCCACGAGGGCGGGAATGGCCTGCATGCGGGATGGCACCCAGTCGCTGGGGATGGCCTGCCCCCGCGTATCAGTTTGCGCCGGTGACAGTTGCAGCTCGTAGGTCGCGCCCGCCGTGATGCCGTCCAGCCGGATGTCGCCCGCGCCGTCGCTCATGCCCAACTGGATGTAGGACATGGCAACGTAGGCCACCTTGTCCTGGGCGTTGAGCGCCACGCCTTCCATCTTCGTGAATTCGAGGCTGCCCCCCAGGACAGCGGCATGGCGGTGGGTTTCCAGAAAGGCCGCCGCCACGTCCTGCCCCGGTGCGAACCGCACCCACTCGGTCTTGCCGTTGTAGCGGATGCGGGTGAAGCCGGGTTCCATCGGATCGCTGTCCCGTACCGTCAGGATGTCGGCCGGGCGCAGCCGGTCCGCCAGCGCCTCCACCTGGGCGCTGGTGCTGTGGCCCATGCGGATCCAGCGCAGCGTAGCGCCGCCGCCCGCGTGGCCCGAGGTCTGATGCCATTGCGCCACATACAGGGTCCCGGCGCTCAGGTCCCGGGCCCGGTCCGCGATGAACATGAACAGGCCGGTGTCCTTGCCGTCGTCCCCCATGAGTACCGTGCGCTCGTCCGGCATCACCTGCACCAGTTCCCGCGCGATGCGGCCCATGCCGTAGTGCTTGACCACGCGTGCCGTGCCGTCCGCCTGAACCGTGACTTCCGGCACATGCCCGTAGTGGTAAGGGTTGGCCGCCGCGGCGTGCCCGAACAGGTGCCGGCTGAATGCCACGAAGGCCTTGTCGCTGGCGGCATGGACCGCGTCGGGCTCGTATTCTTCGCTGGACAGGTGCGTGTTCCAGGGTGACAGACTGGCCGCGCAGGGCATCCACAGGCCATGGATGGGACGCAGATCCACTGGCGTGTAGCGCACTACGCGCAAAGCGCCAGTGCGTGGATTCTGGTCCAGCGTGGTCACGACGATCTGGCCGGGCAGGTGTCCGTACTGGGCGCTGGCCTTCGGAGCCGGGCGTGCGCCGCGGGCGCCGTTGCTGGCGGTGCGGTATTCGAACTGCGTCACCAGGAACAGCGTGTGGCCCTGCACGCCTGGCACGCGCGCGCCAGGCACGGACAGCAGTGACTGCCCGTCGGGCGAGTCCGAGTACGCCTGGCCCGCCACGGCGCCCGAGTTGTCGATCAGCGGTTGGCCTTGGATGTCCCGGTAGCCCCCCGCCACGACCGCGCCCGCCGCACCCGGCAGCCAGTCCCCGGTCTGGTACAGCGTGTGAAAGGCCAGGGGTTGTTCGTGCACGCTGCCGTCCGCATGGTGCAGGCGCACGCTCGCCGACGTGCTGACCTGGGCTCGCTGCGCATCCGTGGCGGGCGGCGGCATGCCGATGAATTCGACGCGAATGATGCGCTGGTCCTCACCCTGTGCCGCCGGCAGCGCCCCACAACCGGCCAGACCAGCCCAAACGGCCAGGGTTGCCCCGCCCTGCAGCAGTTGTCGCCGGCTGAGGGTGTGCACATCGTCAGCGCGCGTGGTTTCTTCGACACGGGCGAGGTATGGGTTGCTTGTGTGGTTCATGCGAGGGCTCCATGGGGATCGTGAATGCGGGATGCCCCCAGCTTAGGAGCGCGCCGTGACAAAGGCATGAAGCTTGCTGAGGAGTACGCCGAATTCCTTTCCCAGTTGTCCGCTGGGGATGCCATGCACCGACAACGGCAGCTGGCACCAAGTTGATGCATACTGCCTGCCGGTCGTGTCCCGTCACCCCTGGACCCGGCTATTGAACACGCCCCGCCCACAAGGTAGGACGCCATTTTTTCACGGAGAACCCCACGATGAATGCTGCGCTGCCAGAGTCCGTCATCCAGGCGCTGAAGGCCGTCACCCTGGACGACAAATATTCGCTCGATCATGGGCGCGCATTCATGAGCGGTGTGCAGGCGCTGGTCAAGCTGCCCATGTTGCAGCGCCAGCGCGACGCCCTGGCCGGAAAGGACACCGCCGGCTTCATCAGCGGCTACCGCGGTTCCCCACTGGGGGGCTACGACCAGGCCCTGCAGAAGGCGGCGCACTATCTCAAGGCCCAGAACATCGTGTTCCAGCCGGGCGTGAACGAGGAACTCGCGGCCACCGCCCTGTGGGGCACGCAGCAACTGGGCTTCGCGCCACCCGGCAGCAACAAGTTCGACGGCGTGTTCGGTATCTGGTATGGCAAGGGGCCGGGCGTGGACCGCTGCTCGGACGTGTTCAAGCACGCCAACATGGCGGGCACGACCCCATGGGGCGGCGTGATCGCCGTGGCCGGCGACGACCACGTAGCCAAGAGCTCGACCGCCGCGCACCAGAGCGACCACATCTTCAAGGCCTGCGGACTGCCGGTGTTCTTCCCGACGTCGGTGCAGGACATCCTGGATCTGGGCCTGCACGCCTGGGCCATGAGCCGCTTTTCCGGCGTCTGGGCCGGCATGAAGACGATCCAGGAAATCGTGGAATCCAGCGCCACGGTCATGATCGACCCGCAGCGGGTGCAGATCGTGCTGCCCGAATTCGACATGCCACCCGGGGGTGTGCACATCCGCTGGCCCGATGCGGCACTGGCGCAGGAGGCGCGGCTGTTCGACACCAAGTGGTACGCGGCGCTGGCCTATGTGCGCGCCAACCGGCTGAACCACAACGTCATCGAAGGGCCCAATGACCGCTTCGGCCTGATCGCCAGCGGCAAGGCCTACAACGACACGCGCCAGGCGCTGCTGGACCTGGGCTTGGACGATGCCACCTGCCGACGCATCGGCATCCGCGTGCACAAGGTGGGCGTGGTCTGGCCGCTGGAGGCGCAGCTCACGCGCGAATTCGCCACGGGTTTGCAGGAAATCCTGGTGGTGGAGGAAAAGCGCCAGATCATCGAATACCAGCTCAAGGAAGAGCTCTACAACTGGCGCGCGGACGTGCGCCCCAATGTGCTGGGCAAGTTCAACGAGGTGAACGGTGGCGCCGGCGAATTCGGCGGAGGCGAGTGGTCCATGCCCAATCCCAGCGCCAACACGCTGTTGCGCGCCAACGCCGACCTGTCCCCGGCGCTGATCGCCCGCGCCATTGCGCAACGGCTGAGGAACTTCGGGCTGGACGCCCACACCCAGGCCCGGATCGACGCCCGCCTGGCCCTGCTGCAGGCCAAGGAACGCGCCATGCAGACGATTGAGGTCAAGGCCGAGCGCCAGCCGTGGTTCTGTTCCGGCTGTCCGCACAACACCTCGACCCGGGTGCCCGAAGGCTCGCGGGCCATGGCCGGCATCGGCTGCCACTTCATGAGCATCTGGATGGACCGCGCCACGGTGGGCTTCACGCAGATGGGCGGCGAGGGCGTGCCCTGGGTGGGGCAGCAGCCCTTCAGCCACGAGCAGCACGTGTTTGCGAACCTGGGCGACGGCACCTACTTCCACAGCGGCTTGCTGGCCATTCGCCAGAGCGTCGCGGCGGGCGTGAACATCACCTACAAGATCCTGTACAACGACGCCGTCGCCATGACGGGCGGGCAGCAGATCGGAGAGCGGCCCGAGGGCCACTCGGTGGTACAGATCGCCCAGAGCATGCGCGCCGAGGGCGTGGCCCGAATCGGCATCGTCACCGACGAGCCGGACAAATACGAGAGCGTGATCGGGCTGCCGCAGGGCATTGCCATTGAGCATCGTGACGCGCTGGACCGCATCCAGCGCGAGTTTCGCACCCTGCCCGGCACCACCGTCATCATCTACGACCAGACCTGCGCGACCGAAAAGCGGCGCCGTCGCAAGCGTGGCAGCCTGGTGGACCCGGCGGTACGCGTGGTCATCAACGAACTCGTGTGCGAGGGCTGCGGCGACTGCGGCGTGCAGAGCAATTGCCTGAGCGTGGAACCGCTGGAAACCGAATTCGGGCGCAAGCGGCGGATCAACCAGAGCACCTGCAACAAGGACCAGTCCTGCCTGAGGGGCTTCTGTCCGAGCTTCGTCACTGTCGAAGGCGGCAAGCTCCGGCATCAAAAAACGCAGCGCCGCTCGCCGACGGATCTGGGCACGCCGCCTCTGCCGAACGTGCCGACCGTGGCGCCGTCGGGCACATGGGGCATCGTGGTGGCAGGAGTCGGTGGCACGGGCGTCATCACCATCGGCCAGTTGCTGGGCATGGCGGCCCACCTCGAAGGCAAGGGCATCGTCACGCAGGATGCCGCCGGCCTCGCCCAGAAAGGGGGCGCCACCTGGAGCCACGTGCTCATCGGCGCCGCACCCGAGGACATCCACACCACCCGCGTGGGCATGGCCGGCGCCGACCTCATCATTGCCTGCGATCCGGTGGTCGCTGCGGGTACTGAGACCCTGCTGCGGGTACGTGCCGGGCACACCCGCATCGCTCTCAATGCGCACGGCACGCCCACCGCCGGGTTCGTGGCCAACCCGGACTGGCAGGACGCTACCCAGGCCTGCGTGACCGAGATCGCGCACGCGGCAGGTTCGCCGGACGTGGGCGAAAGAAACGTCAGCAGTTTTGACGCCGACGCCATCGCCACCCGGTTCATGGGCGACAGCCTGTACACCAACCCGGTCATGCTGGGCTACGCCTGGCAGAAGGGCTGGGTACCGCTGGAACGCGAGTCCCTGCTGCGCGCCATCGAGCTCAATAACGTTGCGGTCGAGCAGAACAAGGTTGCCTTCGAGTGGGGACGCCATGCGGCCCACGACTGGACAGCCGTGCAGGCCCTGCTGCCGACGCAGCAGACCATCCAGTGGCACCGGCAACAGCCGCTGGACGAGATCGTGGCGCGACGGGCGGAGTACCTGACCGCCTACCAGAACGCCGCCTGGGCAGGGCAGTATCTGACCTTCGTCGAGCAGGTGCAACGCACGGAGTCGGCCTTGGGCAAGGCGACACTCACGCGGGCGGTGGCACACAACCTGTTCAAGCTCATGGCCTACAAGGACGAGTACGAGGTGGCCCGCCTGCACACGGACCGCGGCTTCCTGGAACGCATCGACACGCAGTTCGAGGGCGAGTACCGTGTGCACTACCATCTGGCGCCACCGCTGTGGGCCCGCCGCAATGAGCGGGGCGAATTGCAGAAGCGCAAGTTCGGCCCGGCCACGCGCTGGGCCTTCGCGCTGCTGGCCCGCTGCAAAGGCCTGCGTGGCACCCCGCTGGACATCTTTGGCCGCACGGCGGAGCGCCGCGAGGAACGCGCACTGATCGACGAGTACCGCGCCAGCATGGAGGAAATCCTGGGAGCGCTGACCGGACACAACCACGCCCTGGGCGTGCAACTGGCCCAGGTTCCGCAGCAGATTCGGGGCTTTGGTCACGTGAAGGCGCGCAGTCTGCACGCGGCTCGCGTGAAGTGGGCCGAACTGCTGGCGGCGTTTCGCGCCGCCGGTGCGTGAATGCCTTGGGGCGCTACCAGTAAACTCCCGTTATGCCCGACACCACGCCCAGCCTTGAGAGCCAACTGGCCGAACATCGCAACTATCTGCTGCGTTTCGCCCGGCTGCAATTGCGCAACGAGACCTGGGCGGAGGATGCGGTATCCGAAACCCTGCTGGCCGCCTTGTCCAAGCCCCAATCCTTCGGCAACAAGTCACAATTGAAGACGTGGCTCGTAGGCATCCTCAAGCACAAAGTATTGGACACGTTTCGGCACAACGCGCGCCAGGTGTCACTGGATGCCTGCCCTGACTCTGATGGGCAGGAAGAGCTGGATGCGCTCCTGTTCAAGGCGGACGGGCACTTTGCCCAGGCGCCATCGGATTGGGGCAATCCCGAGCAGGATCTGAGCTCACGCCAGTTTTTCGCGGTACTGGAAGCGTGCACGGACAAGATGCCTGCTGCACTGGGGCGTGTGTTCCTGATGCGCGAGTGGCTGGAGCTGTCGTCTGAGGAAATCTGTAAGGAGCTCAATCTGAGTTCGACGAACCTCTATGTTCAACTGCATCGGGCTAGTCTGCGTCTGCGCGAGTGCCTGGAGCTGAACTGGTTCGGACAACGTACAGGGACGGTTTGATGGCTTTTATGCGACGCACGTGCAAGGAAGTGGCGGCATTGTTGATCGCGCGTGAAGATCGCGAGATACGGCTGAACGACCGCGTTGCCATGCAGATCCATCTGTTGGCATGTAAGGCCTGCCCAGATTTCGAGCGACAATTGCTCACGATGCGTCAGGCCATGAAGCAATGGCGCAATTACACCGAAGAGGATTCCGCGCATCGGCCCTGAGCCGTTGACGGCCTGTTGGGCGCCTGTCTAGCCGGAAACGTGGCCTGACGGCCACAAAATGTCACCAAAATGACTCCGCAGCGGACTTTCTAGGCCGCCGCCCCGGTAATTTCTGATAATTCCTGCAAATACGCGCATAATGGCCGAGTGTGGTTGTCAGACAACCCACGAATTTGCGGTGATTGGTCAGTTTCGCGTCTGTTAAGTCTTCATAGGTTTGTTGATTGCGTTTATCGGACTCCATCGCGTCTTGAGTTTTTTTTTCAGGAGTCCCTTCATGGGCAACAAACTTTACGTGGGCAACCTGCCCTATTCTTTCCGTGACGAAGATATGCAGCAGGCGTTTGCCCAATTCGGCACTGTCGCCAGCGCCAAGGTCATGATGGAACGCGACACGGGTCGCTCCAAGGGCTTTGGTTTTGTGGAAATGGGCAGCGACGCTGAAGCTCAAGCCGCCATCAAGGGCATGAACGGCCAGCAAGTGGGTGGTCGTGGCCTCGTGGTCAACGAGGCCCGCCCGATGGAGCCCCGCCCCCCCCGTTCCGGTGGCGGCGGCGGTTACGGCGGTGGTGGCTACGGTGGTGGTGGTCGCAGCGGCGGCGGCGGCTACGGCGGCGGTCGCAGCAGCTACTGATTCTTTCCAGCATCTCGCTGCGAAACAAAAGGGACCCTTGAGGTCCCTTTTTTGTTGCTCAGCCCTCTTCCTGACCTCGTTACCGACCGTCTGAATCTCTCATTTGTGCTGGATTTGAACTGTCGCATAATGCGCTCGTGCAGGTGCCAAGCCTGCAGGATCGAGGTGGAAGATCGGTCTGTTTCGCGCCTGCCGGGCAGAAGAACTGCGCTTTCGGGACTCCACCGTTTCATCAACGTATCTTTCGGGGGTTCCGTCATGGGAAAGAAACTGTACGTGGGCAATCTGCCGTATTCCGTGCGCGACAACGATCTGGAACAGACTTTCAGCCAGTTTGGCGCGGTCACCAGCGCCAAGGTCATGATGGAGCGGGACACCGGTCGCTCCAAGGGCTTTGGTTTTGTGGAGATGGCCAGCGATGTCGAAGCACAAGCCGCCATCGACGGCATGAATGGACAGCCCCTGGGAGGCCGCAACTGCGTGGTTAACGAAGCCCGCCCACTGGAGCCTCGTCCTCCCCGCGCGGGGGGCTATGGCGCTCGACGCGAGGGAGGCCCCTCCGGCGAGGGTGGCTTTCGCAGTCCCTATGGAACCGGTCCGCGTAGCCAGGGCCCCCGCGGCGGCAACGGCGGTTATGGGGGCAACAGCAGCTACTGAGGCACTCACCTGACCGCTGAAGAACCGCTTCGAGGCTGTTGCGCCGGCTTGCTAAGGTAGGCTTGCTCGGTCGGGGTCGCCACTTCCACGCCGTCAAGACGTCGTGTTTGACCTGCGTGACTTGCGTGGGCGGCCGGCCAGCAGCCGGTCAAACAACGGGTTGGGCAATAGGCGCAGCAACTTGGCCACGATTCCCATTTGCCATGGGATGACGCGGTAGCTGCTACCCGCCTCAATGGCTCGAAACGCCTTGTCGGCAAAGTCCTGTGGTGACATGAGAAACGGCATGGAATACGTATTCTTGCGTGTCAGGGGGGTGTCGATGTAACCAGGGTTGAGGGTCACGACCTTGACTCCGCTGGCACGCAACTCGCCCCTCAGACTTTCACAGTAGCTGATCACCGCCGCCTTGCTGCCACAGTACGCCCCGTGCCCTGGCAAACCGCGAATACCGGCCACGCTTCCAATACCCACCAGCCGACCACTGCCACGGCGGCACATGGGCTCCACAAAGGCATGGAAAGTGGCAGCCAGGCCCACGTTGTTGGTGGCAAATGTTTGTACCATCACTTCCAGATCGTCACGCTCGCCGGTGTCCATGCCGACGCTGATGCCGGCGTTCGCAATCACCACATCGGGCACGCCCTGTTGCACCAGACACGATCGCGCCGCAGCCACGACGCTGTCGGCATCGGATACGTCGGCGCTATAAATTCTGTAGCGATCGGGGTCCAGCTGCTGCTGGCTGGCCCACGCGTGAATGTCAGTGACTCGGCGGGCCACCAGGGCCAGTGCGTAGCCCGCCTGATAGAAGCGCCATGCCAGCGCCTGACCGATGCCGCTGGAAGCCCCTGTGATGAACACCAATCTGGACACCATGCCCCCCTGCTATTTTGGAGGTTTGGGTTGCAATTCGCTGCGTACGCGGCCATGCAGGCGCAACACACGCCCCACGTTGTCAAAGTCCATGCCATCGGCGGAGAACTGATCGGTGCCGCGCAGCAATACAACCGGCTTGTGGGTTTTCAGGCGTTCGGAATTCGTGAACGCGTGCAGGAACTCGCTGCGAAACTCACCCGCCGGCACCTTGCGACCCGATGCATCCGTGTAGGCTTCGCGCACCACGCGTGCATTGCCGAACAACTGGACCTCCGAACCATCGCTGTTGGTCAAGGCCCGATCTGCGCTGGCCGTCGTCACGGCCCCCGTTTCCGACAGGGAGCGCAGCTTGACTTCGTCGATTTCCACGGTGTCCGTGTCGGGGAAATGCCGCGCCTGGGCGCCCAGGACCTCGCTCTTCAGACGACCACGGGCATCAAACGTCTTGATCGAGAAGTTGCGCATGAAGTAGTCCGGCTCATGCCGCACAGGGGCTTGCGGCGCGGACGGAACCAGACCTGGCGTGCTGCGCACAAGCCACCATGTCCCCATTGCCAGCGTTCCCATGAGGATCAGGGGCAGGTAAATGGACACCTGGTCCCAGACACGCCGCAGCGGATGACTCATGCCAGGGCGCTCCGCAGCAACTTCGCATACTGGCCGCTGGCCACGAGCAGCAGATCACACAGTTCGCGTACCGCACCCTCCCCGCCGCGGGCATGGGTCACGTAATGCGCCAGGGACCGTACTTCCACGTGCCCATTGATCGGCGCGCACGCGAACGCGCAACGCTTCAACACAGCCAGATCCGGCCAGTCGTCGCCCATCGCCGCCGCCTGATGCCATCCCAGGCCCAAACTGTCCAACATCTTCTCCGCCGCGGGCCGCTTGTCTTCCGTGCCAAAGGCCGCAAGCGTCACCCCCAGCGCGTCCAGCCGCGAGCGCAAGGCCTTGGAGTCACGCCCGGTGATGACCGCAGGAGTGATCCCCGCCTTTTGAAGCAACTTGAGTCCATGCCCGTCCAGCGTATGAAAACGCTTGAGTGTCTCTCCGTGCTCGGAAAAGTACAGCCCTCCATCGGTCAGCACACCGTCCACATCAAAGAACACGACGCGGATGTCCTGGGCCTTCAGCAGCAGCTCTGGAGGGAATTGCAGTGCGGGACTCATCGCGGCGCCATCCAATCAGATCACCTTGGCCCGCATCAGGTCGCCCACGTGCACGACCCCCACCAGGGTCCTGTCGGGCGATACCACCAGCACGCTGGTAATCCGGTGCTGCTCCATCAGTTCCGCCGCTTCCGCTGCCAGTGCGTGAGCCGGGATCGTGCGCGGATGGAGGTGCATCACTTGCTGCGCCGTCGTCGCCCGCAGGTCCGCTCCCCTCTCGATCAGCCGACGCAGGTCGCCATCGGTGAAGATCCCCAGCACGCGCTGCTCGGAATCCACCACCGCGGCAGCCCCGAGCCCCTTGGCACTCATTTCACGCATGAGATCGCTGAAACTCGCCTGCGGCGCCACCATCGGTATCGCGTCGCCCGAGTGCATCACGTCGCTCACATGTGTCAGCAGTCGACGCCCCAGAGCGCCTCCGGGATGGGAACGGGCGAAATCCTCGGCTCGAAAGCCCCGCGCGTCCAACAACGCCACGGCCAGCGCATCGCCCAACGCGAGTTGCGCAGTGGTGCTGGCGGTAGGAGCGAGATTGAGCGGGCAGGCCTCGCGATCCACGCCGCTGTCCAGCACTTCCTGCGAATGCCGGGCCAAGGTTGAGTCCACGCCCCCTGTGATGGCGACCAGCGGCACGCCCTGGCGCTTGAGTACGGGCAGGATGGATGTGAGCTCTTCCACCTCTCCGCTGTTCGAGATCGCGAGCACCAGGTCCATCGATTGAATCATGCCCAGATCCCCGTGACTCGCCTCGGCGGGGTGCACGAACATCGCGGGTGTGCCGGTGGACGCCAGGGTCGCAGCGATCTTGCGCCCGACGTGTCCGCTCTTGCCCATGCCCATGACCACGACCCGACCGCGAACTTGAAGCATCATTTGCACTGCACGGGCAAACGAATCGCCCAAACGTGCCTTCAGCCCCAGTACTGCGGCCGCCTCTATATCGAGGGTTTCCTGCGCCAGGCGCATCGCCTGAGCCGCATCGAAGGACGGGGTAGGGGTGGAAAAGGGCATTTCAGCATTCTATAGACGAGGCTCACCGGTCAAATACGTGGGTGTGCCGGCAAATTCTCTTGCTAGTATCGCGACATGACCTCCCTCGAACTGACCTTGCTCTACCTGCTCGCGGCAGTGTTGGGCGTGGTGGTGTGCAGGTCCCTCAGGCTGCCCCCCATCCTGGGCTATTTGACCGTGGGCATCGTCATCGGGCCCAACGCGCTGGCACTGGCGCAGAGTTCGGCCGGGGTGCAGCACCTGGGTGAGTTTGGGGTCGTATTCCTGATGTTCGTGATCGGGCTGGAATTCAACCTGCACAAACTGCGCGCCATGCGCAATCACGTGTTTGGACTCGGGTTGCTCCAGGTCGTGCTCACCATGACGTTGGTCACCCTGGGCTCCTTGGCGCTGACCCTGCTGCTCCCGCACTACTGGCCGATGTCCTGGCAAACCGCACTGGCCCTTTCAGGAGCACTGGCGATGAGCAGCACTGCAATCGTGATCAAGCTCATGGCAGACCGACTGGAAATGGAGTCCGAACACGGCAAGCGCGTGATGGGCGTGCTG
>JABLTH010010792.1_pt1 | contig 41257 bp, 40 predicted proteins | sample 7875711 | NCBI WGS metagenome assembly JABLTH01 (sample SAMN14941262, study PRJNA633318) | bioreactor metagenome | isolation source: bioreactor | place: China | collected 2019-03-05 | reverse complement strand
GGCATGGGCACGTGCTCGGAGGCGCAGATCTCCTTGGTGGTGTAGACCACGTCCGCCGCGTACTCCGCCACCGTGTAGTTCATGGAGCTGGAGAAGGTGGTCTTGGAGCCGTCGTAGTCGATGCCCAGCCCGCCGCCCACGTTCAGGTAGCGGATGGGCACGCCCAGCTTGCGGAGCTTGGCGTAGATGCGGGTGGCCTCCTTCATGGCGGACTTCACCCGGCGGATGTCGGTGATCTGCGATCCGATGTGGAAGTGCAGCTCCTGCACGGCGTCCAGCATCCCGCGCTTGCCCAGCACCTCGATGGCCTCCAGGAGCTCGCGGGTGGTGAGGCCGAACTTGGCGTTGTCCCCCGCGGACGTCTCCCACTTCCCGCTGCCCATGGCGTTGAGCTTGGCCCGCAGCCCCAGCAGCGGCTCAACCTTCAGCTCCTTGGCCACCTTCAGGATGAGGGGCAGCTCGGTCATCTTCTCCACGGTGATGAGCACGTTGCGGCCGGCCTTGCGGGCCAGGAGGGCCATGCGGATGAAGGTCTCGTCCTTGTACCCGTTGCAGAGCACCAGGGCCTCGGGGTGGAGGTCCATGGACAGGGCGATCATCAGCTCGGGCTTGGAGCCCGCCTCCAGGCCGTAGTGGTACTTGTTCCCGGCCTTGACGATCTCCTCGACCACCTCCTTGATCTGGTTGGTCTTCACCGGGTAGACGCCCTGGTAGGAGCCGTCGTAGTCGAACTCGCGGATGGCCTTGCGGAAGGCCTCGTTCACCTCGATGACGCGGTCCGCCAGGATCTGGGGGAAGCGCAGGGTCAGCGGGGTCTGCACGCCCTTCTTGCGGAGGTACTGCACCATCTCGAAGACGTCGGCGACGAGGTTCTCGTCCTGGGTGGGCCTCACCTCGAGGTGCCCCTTGGAATTGATGCCGAAGTACCCGTTGCCCCATTCCTTGATGCCGTAGAGGGTGGCGGCGTCCTGGATGGACCAGTGCTTCATCGGCATCGAAGGGGCCTCCCGCGGCTCAAGGGTGAACGTTCGTTATAGGGAAAAACGCCTAGGAGCACCAATGAAAGTTCAAGGCTCCCCGGGGCCGGGGGAGGCCGGGCCCGCGCGGCGCGCCAGGACGAGGTCCACGGTGCGCCGCCAGTGGCGGTCCCGGACCCGGCGCAGGGCCGTCCGGCGCGTGCGGACCCGCCACTGGGCGGCCCCGAGGCGCAGGGCCTCCGCGGGCTCGGCGTGGAGGCGGTTGGGCTGGCCCCAGAGCCCGGGATCGCCCCAGGCCGGCGCCCGGTTCCAGGGGCAGACCTCCTGGCAGAGGTCGCAGCCCGCAGCCCAGCCGGTCTCGGCGATGGCGCGGGCCACCGCCGGCGGGGGCTCGGCCTCGGTCTCGACGGTGTAGGTGGTCAGGCAGCGGTTCGGATCGAGGCGGAAGGGCTCCAGGGCGGAGGTGGGGCAGACGTCCAGGCAGGCGGTGCAGGATCCGCAATGCTCGACGGTGAAGGGATCATCCGGCGGCAGGTCCGCGTCCAGCAGCAGCACGCCCAGGAAGCCCCAGGAGCCGTCCTTCCCGGCGATGAGCAGGGTGTGCTTGCCCTGCCAGCCCAGCCCCGCGCGCGCGGCGAGCTGGCGCTCCAGCAGGGGCGCGGTGTCCACGCAGACCCGGCCCTGGAGGCCCGGCACCCGGGCCTGGGCGGACCTCAGCAGCCGCGAGAGGCGCCCCTTCAGGGTGATGTGGTAGTCCACGCCCCAGAGGTAGCGGCTCAGCTTCAGGGACCCTGGCGCCGCGCCGGGGATCGCGTCGGGCCGCGCGTAGGGGAAGAAGCCCACCAGGGCCGTGCGGGCCCCGGGCAGCACCGCGTGCGGGTCCAGCATCGCGGCGGGCTCCAGGTAGGGCAGGAGGGCGCCCCGGCCTTCCGCGAACCAGGCCCCCAGCCGCTCGCGCTCGGCCTCGAAGGGCCCGCAGGTCGCGAAGCCCGCCCGCGCGAAGCCCAAGGCGAGGGCTTCGGCGCGGAGCCAGGCCTTGAGGTCGAGCGGGTCCATGGAACCAGGGTAGCGCTTGACGGAATCTGAAATTGACTTAGTGTACTACTACACTGATACAGTGCCTTCATGCGAAGCCTCCTCCACGTCAATCCTTCCGATGCGGCGCCGATCTGGCGCCAGATCGAGGAGGGGCTGCGCCGGCTGGTGGCCTCGCGGGCCCTGCCGCCGGGCGCGGCCGTGCCCTCGGTGCGGGACCTGGCCCGGGACTTGAGGGTGAACCCCGCCACGGTGGCCAAGGCCTACCAGCGCCTGGTGGACGCGGGCCTGCTGGAGACCCGGCGGGGAGACGGCACCTATGTGGCGGAGGCCGCGCCGCCCGCCCTCAAGGCCCGGGAGCGTCGCCAGGTGCTTGACGCCGGCGCCCTGCGCTTCTTGGGGCAGGCCCTCGAGGCCGGGGCCGGGCTGGAAGAGGCGGAGGAGGCCCTGCGCCGGGCCTGGAAGGACCTGCACGAAGGAAGGAAGGAGCATCCATGAGCATCATCGACGTCGAGTCCCTGGGCGTCCGCTATGGCCGCAACCGCGTGCTGGAAGGCGTGTCCTTCCGCGTGGAGCCGGGCCAGGTCTACGCGCTGCTCGGCCGCAACGGCGCGGGGAAGTCCAGCCTGGTGCGCTGCCTGCTGGGTTGGCAGAAGGCGGACGCGGGGACGGTCCGGCTCTACGGGCAGGACGCCTGGAAGACCCGCGCCGAGGCCATGGCGCGCACCGGCGTGGTGCCCGAGAAGCCCGACCTGCCCCCGCGGCATACGCTCTCTGAACTGGAAGCCTTCTGCGCGGGGCTCTATCCCCGCTTCGACCACGCCGGCTTCCGCGCCCGGCTGGACCGCGCGGGCATCTCGCCGAAGGCCAAGGCCGGGTCCCTTTCCCGGGGGCAGGCCGCCCAGGCCATGCTGGCCCTCGCCCTGGCCCCGGGACCGGACCTGCTGGTGCTGGACGATCCCACCCTCGGCCTCGACGCCGTGGCGCGGCGGGCCTTCTGGGAGGCTCTGGTGGTGGACCTCGCCGAGCGCGGCGTGACGGTCTTCCTGACGACCCACGACCTCGCCGGCGCCGAGGGCGTCGCCGATCACGCGGGGATCCTCCACGGCGGGGGCCTGCTCTGGGACGGAAGCCTGGAGGGCCTCAAGGCCCGCCTCCGCCGCCTCCGCTGGAACGGGGAGGCCAGGCCCGACCTGCAGGGGCTCCGCATCCTGCGGCAGAGCGCGGGACCTCTAGGCACCGAAGCCCTGGTCGAGGGCTGGGCCGGGGACGGCCATCGCCCGGGCATCCAGGACGAACCGCTCTCGCTGGAGGAGGCCTTCATCGCGTGGACGGACGAGCACGAGGAGGTGCGGGCATGAAGGTGCTGCGCGTTGCATCCCTGGATTTCCGCGGGAACGCCTGGCTCCTGGGCCTGGCGCTCCTACTCGGTCTGCTGGCCTGGGTCCTGCCCTGGTTCATCCCTCATCCCGGCGGCAACCCCTCCGCAGCCCGGGCAGCATTCGCCGGCGTCCTCGCACTCGGCACCGTCATCGCGGCGTCCCTGCTGCTCGGGGCGAGCCTCTGGGCCACGGACCTGCAGGAGGGACGGATGTCCTTCTTCCTCGCGCGGCCCCTGCGGTCCCAAGACCTCTTCCTGGGGCGTCTGGTCTCCGCGTTCGGTCTGGTGTTCCTGTGCGGCCTTCTCACGTTCATGCCGGCCCTCAGCTCCCTGAAGGCCGTGCGGGAAGCCCTCGGGAGCCTGGGATTCCTGGCGGGGCTGAGCGTCTGGATCCTGCTGATGGCCCACCTGGCTTCGATTTCGCTACGGGCCAGGACGTCCTGGATTCTCCTGGACCTCGCGAGCCTGGGCGTTCTGGGGGCGATTCTCCTGGAGTGCATGAACATGGTGGTGAGCCTCCTATGGACTGCGAATGAATCTCTGAGCTTCTCCCTCGGCTCCTTTCTCGGCGGCCTCCTGGTCCTGGGGGCAGGGGCTTTCGCGGCCCTGGCCCATGGACGGGTTTTACTGCCCCGGGCCCATCGGGCGATGTCGATCACGGTATGCGCGGGAATGCTTCTGGTCGGGGGCGCGGGTGCCGTGGTCCGCAGGGTGATGCTGCGTGTGCGTCCTGCCGATTTCCCATCGGTGGCCTGGGCCTCCGGAGGCATGGAGGGTCCCTGGCTGGCGGTGCGCTCGTCGGGCCTGCCTGGACAGGGGCGGGTCCGGACCGCGCTCTTCAACACAGCCACCCGCCGGGGCTTTCGCCTGCCCGTTTCCGAACTCCGCTTCAGCCGCGATGGTCGTGTGGCCGTCTGGTGGGAGTTCCGACTCTCACCCTTCGGCGGTGGTGTCACCCTGCGTCGAGCGAAGCTCGGGCCCGAGTCCGCCACGGTGGAAGACACCGGGATCCACCCGTACCTCGTACCTGGTGAGTGGAATGGGAGCAACCAAGATCTCGTTGTCAGTGAAGACGGCCACCGAGTGGCCTGGATCGCGGGCGGTCGGCTCACGGTACACGACCTGAGAACGGGCGCCCGGCTATTCCACCAAGCGCTGGAGGGTGTCGGCCCTGCACCCCTGTCAGACAGGGGCGGGCTGCTTTTCCTCGATGGAGAGCGCCTGCGCATCTACGTTCCCGGGGAGGACCTCCGCGCGCCGCTCGGCATCTACGAGGTGAATCTCGCCAAGGGGCAGATGGTCCGGACGGGCTCCTTGGAGGAGCCGTCCTTCCGGCCCATCCAGACCATGGATGCAGGGGCGAGCCGCCTCGTGCTCGATCGCAGCCAAGGCGCTGAGCGGATGCTCGAACTGCGGGATGCACGCACCGGAGCCCTTATCGCAGGTCTCATGCGGGGATCCCGCGAACCGCGGGTCCAGGTCTCCTTCCTGGCGGACGGCACATTGATCCTCCTCGCTGTGGACTCCCGGAAAGCCTCCTTGAACCGATTCGATCCGGAAGGCCGGCCGCAGTGGGAGGTTTCACTGCCTGTCCAAGGCTCGGACGGGACTGTCCTTCCAGCGCTGGATGCGTCGGCCGGTCCGGATGCCGCGAAGGTGACCTTGTACGCGCGGAACGCATCGGGGGAGAAGGTCGTGTCCACATACCGGGTGGACCTTCGCCAAGGCCGATGCGTCCCCGATGCGAACGCCGTGCCCTTGCGTGCGGTCCGGGGTCCTGAGACATTGCGGCGCCCGGACCCCTCGGCTGTCTTCTACCGGCGGTTCGCCATCACGGACTCAGGTTCCCTCGTGACGACCAGCCTGGGAGGCACGAGCGAGTGGGTCCTGGGCCCCCGTTGAACTTGCGCCGAGGTTGGGAATCCGGGCCTGGCGGCGTTAGCCTTGGGGAGTCCATGAACCTCCCCAACGCCCTGACCTTCCTCCGCATCCTGATGGTCCCCATCCTCGTGGTGGTGCTCATGACGCGGGTGACGAACCACGAGTTGATCGGTGTGACGGTGTTCTGGATCGCGTCGCTGACGGACTGGCTGGACGGCTACCTGGCGCGGCGATGGCAGCAGGTGACGATCCTGGGCAAGCTGCTGGACCCGCTGGCGGACAAGCTGCTGGTGGCGGGCGCGCTCCTTTCCCTGGTGGAGCTGGGCCTTGCCCCGGCCTGGATGACCTTCATCATCCTGGCCCGGGAATTCGCCATTACGGGGCTGCGGGGCATCGCCTCGGAGGAGGGCGTCACCATCGCCGCGGGGACCCTGGGGAAGTGGAAGCTGGGCTTCCAGGTGGCCGCCATCAGCTGCCTCATCCTGGGGCCGCGCCTCGACCAGTGGCTCTACGGCTGGACCGGCAAGGAGATCTTCCGCCTCTTCATCCAGCTCAACCACCCCTACAGCTTCTTCTGGGGCATGGGCGTGCTGCTGCTCTGGGCCGCGACCTTCCTCGCCATCTGGAGCGCCGCCGTGTACTTCCTGGACTTCTGGAAGGTGCTTGGGGACCGGCTGCTCAGCGGCACCGGGCGGCTGACCGGCGGCCAGGGCGAGGACGACAAGGAAGCCGAATAGATGATCCGACGCTATCTCATCGCAGGGTTATTCACCCTCCTTCCCCTCGTGGTGACCCTCTACATCCTGAAGAGCATCTTCAGCGCGCTGATCGGCATCTTCGAAGGGCCCCTCCGCTGGGTGGCCGCCCACGCGGGGCTGCCCAACCCGCCCGTGTGGTTCCTCGGCCTCACCTCCGCGGTGGCCACGGTGATCCTCCTCATGGTGGTGGGCGCCCTGGTGGGCAACTTCGTGGGCCGCCAGCTCCTCATGTGGCTGGACGAGCTGATGCTCCACGTGCCGGTGGTGAAGGGCATCTACGGTGCCACCAAGCAGCTCATCAGCGCCATCCAGAGCAACCAGGACGCCGAGGGGAAGGGCGGGGGCTTCAAGGAGGTGGTGGTCGTCGAGTGGCCGCACCCCGGCAGCTTCACCCTGGGCTTCGTGGCCCACCGGGACTGCGCCTGGGCCATGGAGGGCGGCGACCGGATGATGGCCGTCTACATCCCCACGGCGCCCAACCCCACCTCCGGGTATGTGGTGATGGTGGAGGCCGCGCGCGTCAAGCCCGCCCACCTGAGCCCGGACCAGGCCCTCACCTGGGCCGTCAGCGGCGGCGTCATCGTGCCCAACCACATCAAGCTCGCCGATCGGAAGGCCGAGGCGTGAGCCTCCTCAAGGGCCGGACCCTCCTGGTGAGCGGCGCGGGCTCGGGCCTCGGCCGCACCGCCGCCCGGCGTTTCGCCGAGGAGGGCGCCGAGCTGATCCTGCTGGGCCGCCGCCGGGACGCCTTGGCGCGCACCCTCCCCGCCGCCCGCCACGTGGCCCTGGACCACGCTGACGGCGCCGCCGTGGCCGCCTTCGCCGAGTCCTGCCCGCCCCTGGACGGCATGCTCCTGGCCGCCGGGCAGCTCCTCACGGGCAGCGTGGAGCTGAGCGACGAGGCCACCTTCGACGCCATGATCGCGGCGAACCTCAAGGGTCCCTGGCTGCTCTGCCACCACCTGGGCCGGCGCCTGAAGCGCGGCGCCAGCGTGGTGCTGGTGGGCTCCAACATCGGCCTGCGGGCCATCCCCGACAGCGCCGCCTACAGCGTGGCCAAGGCGGGCGTCCACATGCTGGCGAAGGTGCTGGCCCTGGAGTGGGCGCCCCGGCGCATCCGATGCAACGCCCTCGCCCCTGGCCCCGTGCTGACCGACATGGTGCGGGGCCGGCTCAGCAAGAGCAGCGACCCCAAGGACGAGCTGAAGAAGCTCGCCCAGGTGAACCCCCTCAAGCGCCTGGGCAGCGAGGACGAGGTGGCCGCCCTGGCCCTGCACCTGCTCTCCCCGGACAGCGCCTGGACCACCGGCGCGGTGATCCCCATCGACGGCGGGGCCGACGCGGTCTACTGAGCCTCGGATCTACAGCTCCGCGTGCCCTTCCAGGAAGTCGAGGTCCCGGCCGTGGGTCTCCTGCAGCCCCGCCAGAGCCCAGAAGCCCGCCGCCAGGGCCGTGAGCCCCACAGCCAGGGCCGCGGCGCGCACCCCCCAGCCCTGGGCCTTGGAAAGCCAGAGGAAGGCGATGGACATGGGGGAGACGGACCACCGCACGAAGTTGGGGACGCTGGTGGTCACCGTGGCCCGCAGGTTGGTCCCGAACTGCTCGCTGGTGGCGGTGACGAAGACGGCCCAGTAGCCCAGGGGGATGCCGAAGGCGAAGCAGAGCAGGTAGAAGGTCCGCGGGCTCAGGCCCGGCAGGTTCAGGTAGACCAGGATGCCCGCGAGGGTGCCCAGGAGGCAGAGCAGCAGCACCTTCTTCCGGCTGGCCATCCACTGGCTCAGGAAGCCCGAGCCCAGGTCCCCCACCACGAGGCCGGCGTAGCAGGCGGCGATGGCGTCCCCGGCGGTGACGGGGCCCGTGTAGCCCAGGGCCTTCCCGAACTCCGGGGCGTAGAACATCAGGATGCCCACGGAGAACCAGAGGGGCACGGCGATGAGGGTGCAGCGCAGGGTCCGCATGAAACGGTCCAGGGAGGTGAAGAGGCTGAAGAAGTCCCCCTTGGCCACGTCCTGGTGCTTCGCCTGGGCGAACATGCCGCTCTCGGCCACGCCGATGCGCAGGCAGAGCAGGGCCAGGCCCAGCAGGCCGCCCACGAGGTAGGCGTGGTTCCAGTCCAGGTGCTTGCCCACCCAGTTGGCCACCACCGCGCCGCTGACGCCCACCCCCGCCACGATGCCCGTGCCGTAGCCCCGGACCTCCTTCGGCAGGGTCTCGCCCACCAGGGTGATGGCGGCGCCCAGCTCGCCGGCGAGGCCGAAGCCCGCCACCGCCCGCCAAACCGCGTACCACTGGTAGGGGGTGAGGCCCGGCAGGTGGGCGATGAAGGCGTTGGCGATGTTGGCGATGGAGTAGAGGGCGATGCTGCCGAAGAGCACCGAGAGGCGGCCCCGCTTGTCCCCCAGGATGCCCCACACGATGCCGCCTGCCACCAGGCCCCAGACCTGGAGGTTGTGGAGGAGGATCCCCTTGGCCAGGGTCTCCTCCACGGGGATGCCCAGGGCCAGGAGGCTCTTCTGGCGGAGGATCCCGAAGAGCAGGAGGTCGAAGATGTCCACGAAGTAGCCCAGGGCCGCCACCAGGACGGTGAGGTTGAGCACGCTGCGGAAGGAGGGCTTGGCCGGAGGGGTCACGGGGGTCCAGGAGTCGGGGGGATGGACCCAGCATAGCAAGGGCCCCGGGTCGCCCCGGGGCCCTCGCGCGGCGCGGCGCGTTCAGCGGGCGTCGAGCATGCGGACGCCCTCGTCCTTGGTGAGGTCCGCCTCCATCCACTTGTGGGCGCCCTCCAGCACCTGCTTGTTGACCTTCAGCTTCTGGGCGTCGGCGTTCCTGGAGAAGAGCCCGAACTTCGTGCGGATGCGCAGGGTGGTGTTGCGGCAGAAGAGGTCCGCGAGGTCCGCGCACTGCTCGGCGTGGGGCTGGCCCTGGGCCTTGAGGTCCCGGGCGTAGAGGATCGCCGCCACCATGGCGAAGATGTCGGCGCCGATCTCCACGCCGCGGAACAGCGTCGCCTGCTTCTTCTCGAGTTTCGGCCCGTTCTTCACCATGGCGTGGAAGAGGGCGCGGCTGAGCTTGCGGGTGGCCCGCTCGGCGAAGCGCATGTGCTTTCCGAGCCTCCCGTAGGAGCCGAACTTGAAGGGCGTGAAGAGGCCGAACCAGCGGCTCGGGTACCACCAGGCGTAGAAGAGGGCCACCTTGGGCAGGGCCGCGAGGCGCTGGCCCATGGTGGACTTCGGGTTCACCACGTCCCAGGCGACGGACATGTGGGTGTCCAGGGCCTCCCGGGCGATGAAGAGGCTCATGATCTCGGAGCTGCCCTCGAAGATCATGTTGATGCGGTAGTCCCGCATCACGCGCTCGATGGGGATGGGGGCCTCGCCCCGGGCGCGCAGGCTGTCGCTGGTCTCGTAGCCGCGGCCGCCGCGCATCTGCAGGGCCTTGTCGAGCATGAACCAGCCCTCTTCAGTGCACCACATCTTGGCCATGGCGGCTTCCAGGCGGATGTCGCGCCCGCCGGTGTCGGCCATGCGGTTGCAGAGCTTGGCCATGGCCTCGATGGCGAAGGTGGTGGCGGCGTTGTCGGCGGTCATCTGGGAGATGGCCTCGTGCTTGCCGATGACCGCGCCCCACTGGTAGCGCTTGGAGTTCCAGGCCCGGGCGATCTGGGTGAGGCGCTTGGCCATGCCCATGACGCCGCTGGGGATGGAGAGGCGGCCGGTGTTGAGGGTGACGAGGGCCAGCTTCAGGCCCTTGCCCTCGCCCAGCAGCATGTTCTCCTTGGGCACCCTCACCTTGTCGAAGGTGATGATGCCGTTCTCCAGGGCGCGCAGGCCCATGAAGTGGCAGCGCTTCTTGACGCCGACGCCCTCCCAGCCGCGCTCCACGATCACCGCCGAGATCTTCTTGGTGTCGTCGTGGCGGGCCATGACCACGAAGAGGTCGGCGAAGGTGCCGTTGGTGCACCAGAGCTTCTCGCCGTTGAGGATGTAGTCGCCCTCGGGGGTGCGGGTCAGGGTGGTGCTCAGGTTCGCCGGGTCGCTGCCCACCTCGTCCTCGGTCAGCGCGAAGGCGGAGATGGCGCCCTTGGCGATGAGGGGAAGGTACTTCTCCTTCTGGGCGTCGGTGCCGAAGAGCTTCAGGGGCTGGGGCACGCCGATGCTCTGGTGGGCGCTGAGGAGGGCCAGGATGTTGGCGTCCTGGGTGCCGATGAGCTCCATGATGAGGCCGTACTCGTACTGGCTGAGGCCGAGGCCGCCATACTTGGTGGGGATCTTCATGCCGAAGGCGCCCATCCGGGCCAGCTCCGCCACCACCTCGGCGGGGTACTGCCCCTCGCGGTCGATGCGGTCGCTGTCCACCTTCTCCTCGAGGAAGGTCTTCAGCCGGTCGTAGAAGGCCAGGAACTCCGGGCGCGGCTTGGGCGCCTGGGGCACCGAGGCCAGGACCTTGAGGTCGAAGGTGCCCGCGAAGACCTCCTTCAAGAAGCTGGGGGCCTCCCAGGTGGACTCCCGCGCCTCCTCCGCGACCTTCCGGCTCTCCTCCTCGCTGAGCTGCTTGGGCTTGGTTTCGGGATCCTGCGTCGCCGTCGCCATCGGTCACCTCCAGGGTGTGACGAGTGTGGACCTGAATTTATAGGCCTGCCACACCTACCGTGGGTCGAACGTCACGTTCCATACGGGTTTCCAGGTTCCCGGGATGGTGGGATCCTGCGCCATGGATTCCCCCCATGCCTGGCCCGCGCCGCCCGAGCCCCGTTCGGCCCCGGCGCCGCCCGCCCACGTGGACGTGGAGGTGGCCATCATCGGCGCGGGCATCCATGGCGCCGCGCTGGCCCGGGAGCTCACCCTGCGGGACGTGCCCTGCGCCCTGGTGGACGCGGGCGCCATCGGGGGCGGCACGTCCCAGTGGTCCTCCCAGCTCCTCCACGGCGGCATCCGCTACATGCTCACGGGGGACTACCACCAGATGAAGGAGGGCCTCGCGGAGCGCGCCACCTGGGCCCGCATCGCGCCCTGGCGCACCAAGTGGGAGGCCTTCTGGATGCCCCACAAGGGCTTCTTCGAGGGTGTCTCCCACCGCATCGGCATCGGGCTCTACGACGCCTGGGGTTCCGAGCGCCCGGGCTGGCCCAAGGAACTGGAGCTCGGCGCGGTCCCCGACGAGGCCTTCCACGCCGACCCCCGCAGCCGGGACGGCCGCTTCACCGGGGCCGTGGCCTACGCCGACCTCATGACCTGGGACCGGGCCCTGGTGCGGGACCTCGCCGCCAGCAGCGACGCCCTGCGCCTGGACTTCCACGAGGTCCTGTCCTTCAAGGACGCGGACGGCCGCCTGGAGTCCGCGAAGCTGCGGGACCGCCGGGACGGCACGACGCGGACCCTGGAGGCCGAGCACTGGGTTTTCGCCCTGGGGCCCTGGACCGACGGCGCCATGAAGGGCTGGTTCGGGGAGACCCGGAAACGCCTGCGGCTCTCCTCGGGCATCCACCTCTGGTTCGAGGCCCCCGAGCTCCTCAACGACGGCTGCCAGCGGCCCTGGGCGATCCTCCGGGGGGGCGGGCGCATCCTCTTCGTCATCCCCCGGGATGGCCTCCTCCAGGTGGGCACCACCGAGCGGGAGGTGAAGGACGGCTGGGTGCCCATCGTGAAGAGCGAGCGGGAGGAGCTCTACCAGGCCCTGGAGACGCGGATCCCCTCCATCCCCTGGCGGAAGCTCCCCGTGGCCTTCGAGGAGCTGGGGGTGCGGCCCCTGGTGAAGGGCCGGGGCAACGCCGGCACCGACCGGCTCAGCCGCGAGGCCGTGCTGGAGCACCACCGCAAGTTCTCGAACCTGCGTCTGGTGCTCGGAGGCAAGCTCACCACCGCTCGGGCCCTCATGGACCGCCTCGCCCTGGAGCTGACGGGCCTCGAGTGCCCGAAGAGCCGCACCGTGCCCCTCCGCAAATGGGATGGACAACTGGGGCAGGGCCGCTAGAATGGGAGTTCCGTTTTGGTCCCGTAGCTCAGCTGGATAGAGCATCAGACTACGAATCTGAGGGTCGGGCGTTCGAATCGCTCCGGGACCACCACTCCTGACGCAATGCCCCGATCCACTCGGGGCATTTTTCATTGGAGCCCCGCCGGGGGCGATTCGAGCGCCCTCGGGCGTTCCTCCCACCGATCGCGGCGCTCGCGCGCCGCTCCTGCTCCCTCGCGCCTGCGGCGCGGCGATCGCAGCGGCGGGAGCCCTCGCTCCGGGACCACCCCTCGTGACATTGCCCTGATCGATTCGGGGCATTTCCTTTCCCTACCGCAGTTCCACCACCTCGATGGCCTCCATCGGCGTGTGCGGATCCAGCGGCGCATTGACCCACTTGGCGCTGCCCTTGGGGCCCTGGAGGCGCAGGTAGCTGCGGCCCACCTCGCGGTTCTCCCGGTCGAGGACGCGCAGCTCGAGGTTGCCCGCGAAGCGCTCGTTGAAGATCACGTAGAAGGTCACGCCCTTGATCCCGGGCTTGAGCCGCCCGTCCTTGATGCGGTCGGCGCGGGTGACCTGGAGGCCCTTGGCGGCGAGGGCCGGGTCGAGCTTCACGGTGTAGGTGTCCCGGGCCAGGGCCTTGTCCACGCCTTCGCTGAGGCGGGCGCCCAGCTGCTGGGCCTTCTCCGCGGCGCGGTCCTCCAGGCGCTGGGTCCGGTCCGAGGGGCCGCAGCCCATTGCGCTCCCCAGGAGCACCGCGGCGCAAAGGACGACAAAACGGGACCGCATCCGGGAAGGATACCCTAGGCCGGAAGCCCCTCCGGAGTCCGCCATGCCCGTCGAGATCCAGTTCATCACCGCCGTGGTCCGCAAGGACGCGGTGGCCAGGCTCCATCCCGGGGACGCCGCCCTGGTGCGGAAGGCCCTGGCCTGGGACGCGGACCTGCTGCGGGAGGACGCCCACCTCCTGGCCACGGAATTCGCCTCCGCCGAGGAGGCCGCCGCCTTCGTGGCGGACCTGGAGGAGGCCGGCATCCTCTGGACCGAGGCCGGGGCGGACGGGGCCGCCGTCGCCGGAGACGCCGTGGTGGTGGACCAGCGCACCGGGCCCACCCTGCCGTGCCCCTGGCTGGTCCTGGAGGAGCTCCGGGGGATCCAGGCCGCGCGCTTCCGCGGGGACGAGGACGGCGCCCTGGCCGAGGTGCCCTACCTGGCGGCGGATCCGGCCCTCCGGGAGGCCTAGCCGCCCCGCTTCTCCTCCAGGTCGAGCCACTCCAGCTCCAGGCCTTCGAGCTCGGCCTGGGCGGCCTCGCGGTCCTTCAGGGCCTGGTGCCCCGGGGACTCGGCGGAGAGGAAGGCGGCGGGATCCGCCAGCACCGCGTCGAGGGAGGCCAGGCGGGCCTGCAGGGACGCCAGGGCCGCCTCCACCTCCGCGAAGCGCCGCTGCTCCTTCTGGCTCAGGCCGGGCTTCCTCGCCTTCGCCGGGGCGGGTTCGGCGGGCTTCGCGGCGGCCTTCGGGGCCGGCGGCCGGTCGGTCTGGGCCTCCCGGGCCTCCCGCAGGCTCCGCACTGTGGCGGGGGGTCCCTCGTAGAGTTCCCACCGCGGGGAGCCCGCGGGGTTCCACGCCAGGGTGTGGGTGGCCACCTGGTCGAGGAAGAAGCGGTCGTGGCTCACCAGGAGCAGGGCCCCGGGATAGTCCCGCAGGGCCTCCTCCAGGTTCTGGAGCGTGGGGATGTCCAGGTCGTTGGTGGGCTCGTCCAGCACCAGCAGGTCCACGGGGTGGAGCATGGTCCGCGCGAGCAGGAGGCGGTTCCGCTCGCCCCCGGAGAGGGTCGAGGCCGCGCGCTTCTGCTGGTCCACGGGGAAGCCGAAGCGGGTGAGGTAGACGTGGGCGAGGACGGTGCTTCCGCCCACGCTCACCACCGCGGCGCGGTCCGCCAGGTTGTCGAGGATGCTGGCGGCGCCGTCCATCTCCCCCCGGCCCTGGCTGATGACCGCCGAGGCCAGCTTCGGGTGCCGCGCCACCGTCCCCGACTGGGGCTCCAGCTCCCCCAGCAGCACCTTCAGCAGGGTGGACTTGCCGCACCCGTTGGGGCCGAGCAGCGCCACCCGCATCCCCCGCTGGAGCACGAGGTCGAGCCCGTCCAGCAGCTCGGGTCCGCCGGGGTACTGGAAGCGCAGCCCCTCGGCGCCGAGCAGGGCGTCGGCGCGGTTGGACCCGCCGGCGAAGGCCAGGCGTTCCCGGACCTCCGCCCGGGTTCGGTCCGCCACGTCGTCCTTGAGGTCGAGCACCTCCTGGATGCGCAGCTTGGACTTCCGGGTGCGGGCCTTGGCGCCCCGGCGCAGCCAGGCGAGCTCGGTCCGCAGCCGGTTCTGCATGTGCTCGGTGAGGCGCGACTCCCGGAACTCCTGGTCGGCCTTCAGGAGCAGGTAGTCGCTGTAGCCGCCTTCGAAGCTCGCGAGCCGGCCGCCCTCCAGCTCCAGCATCCGGTCCACCACCGCGTCCAGCAGGTGGCGGTCGTGGGTGATGAGCAGGAGCGCGCCCTCGAAGGCCTGGAGCCAGGCCTCCAGCTTCTCCACCTGGTCCGGGTCCAGGTGGTTCGTGGGCTCGTCCAGCACCAGCACGTCGGGGTCCCGCAGCCAGGCCTGGGCCAGGGCCACCCGCTTGCGCCATCCACCCGACAGCGAGGCCACCGGGGCCTCCAGGTCCGCCAGCCCCCAGGTGGTGCAGGCCTCTTTGAGGCGCGGCTCCAGGTCCCAGCCCATGGTGTGCAGGTGGTGCTCCACCCGCTCCAGCTCCTCGTGGAGGCGGTCCGCCACGGCGCCCTTGGCCAAGGTCCCGTCAGCATGGTGCAGCGCCTCGTGGATCTCCCCGTGGCGCGCGATGAGGGCCCGGTGCTCGGAGAGGGCCTCCTCCAGGGCCTGGCGCACCGTGGCGCCCTCGGCGAAGTCGGGTTCCTGGCTCAGGCGCGAGATCCGCAGGCCCGAGGCCAGCACCACCTCGCCCTCGTCGGGGGCCTCGGCCCCGGCCAGGAGCTTGAAGAGGGTGCTCTTGCCGGCCCCGTTGCGGCCGATCAGGCCGACCTTCTCCCCGGCCTGCAGGCCGAAGGTGAGGCCGTCCAGGATGGGCGTGGCGCCGTAGCGCTTGGTGACCTTGACGAGGGAGAGGACCGCCGCCACGTCAGAGCCCCGCCTCGAGGCCGTCCAGGATGGCCACGGCCGCGCCCTCGCCGGCCTCGGCGTCCAGGGCCTCGAGCCTCAGCCAGTGCGCGCCGTCCAGGTCGAGGTAGGCGGCCCGGGCGGCGGCGTCCCAGAGGAGCCCCCGGCGGCCGGATCCGGCGAAGCGGGCGAGGCCCGCGCCCTCCGGGGGCCGGAGGGAGGCCTGGGCCCGCCACTGGCCCCGGAAGGCGAGGCGCAGCTCCCCCTTCTCCAGGGACCACGCCGCGTCCCGGAGGCGCAGGGTGCCGCCGGAGAAGAGGACCGTGCCGCCCTCGCTGCGGACGTCCCGGCTCCAGGGCCGGGGCTCGGGCACCCAGCGGCCCTCGCCGAAGCTCAGGGCGGCGCTGTCCCAGCCCACGGAGGCGAGGTCGGCGAGGTCGGTGGTGCCCAGCTTGATCCGGAAGGCGGAGGCAGGGGCCTGGTCGAAGGTGGGGTCCACGGGGATCCAGCGCTGGCCGAGCTTCGCCTCCACCCAGAAGTGGAGGCCGAGGGTGCCGTCCAGGGCCACCCAGCCGGTCACGCCGCGGCTCGGAACCCCCAGGCGGCGCAGCAGGGCCACGGCGAGCACGCCGTGCTCGGTGCAGTCGCCCCGGGCGTCCCGGCAGACTTCCAGGGCCGACGCGAAGCCCACGGTGTAGTCCTTCTGGGCGATCCAGCGGTTCACGAAGCCGGTGACCGCCTGGACCACCTGCCAGCGGGTGGGCTCGGCCGGCAGGCCGAGGCGCTTCACCAGGGGCTCGAAGGCGGGGTCGCCGTGCTGCACCAGGGGCGTCGCGGCGAGGAAGGGCAGGTCCTCCGCCGCGGGCGTCCCGGCCACCGGGCGCTGGGCGGCCTCCTCCGCGGAGGGCGGGGCGGCCTGGGAGAGCCGGAGCCGTCCTGCAGCGGGCGTCCGCTGCTGGGCATCCTGGGGCAGCACGGGCACCTCGCCGGGGCCCTCCCAGCGCACGGCCACCTGGGGCAGCCAGAGGGCGAAGGGATGGGGGGGCAGGGGCTTGAGGGTGCTGCGGAAGAAGCCCGCCGCCTTGCCGTTGGAGCCCGGGGCGGGCAGCTCGGCCCGCTGCAGGAGCATGTCCAGGCCCATGAGGGAGCCCTTCATCCGCAGGGTCCCGGCGGCCGGGGAGATCCACATCGTGGCCTGGACCTTCAGGCTCCCGTCCGTCTGGGTGCCGGTGAAGCGCACCGCGTCGGGGAAGCCCGGCAGGGGGTCGGGCCCTCCGGGACGGAGGTCGAGCTCGCCCCAGCCCTGGGTGGCAAACCCGTAGCTGCGGAAGCGCACCGGCCTGCGGGCCTTCGCGGCCGCCTTGAGCCGGGCCTCCTGGTCGCCGGGCCAGAGCACGTCCCCGGCCTTCACGGCCTCGGCGCGGGGCCCGGCGCCCTTGGGGCGGACCTCCAGGACCCCGGGCCGGGCGGGGCTCCAGGAGGCCTCGCCCTCGAAGGGCTCCTTGCTGAGCTGCAGGGACCAGGAGAAGCGCAGGCTCCCGTCCGCGGCCTTCACGGCGGTCTGGCGCGAGGTCTGCTCGAGCACCATCCCGAGCCGGTCCAGGCGGGTCCACTCCCGGCTCTGGATCCGGACTTCGCCGCCGCTCCGGGTCTCGACCTCCTCCGCCCCGCCCACCTCCTGTCCCGCCAGCCACTGGCGGTAGCGCCGGGTCTCCTGGGCCTGGAGGACGGCGAGGGGAATGAGGGTCCAGCAAAGAACGCGGGGGATGAAGCGCAAGCATGCCTCCATCCCCCACTCTATCGGGCCCGGCGGGCTTCCCGGCGCCGGGCGTGGCCGGCCTCAGTCCTCCAGGCCACCGCCGAAGCCGCCGCCGGGGCCGGATCCCTGCCCGCGGCGGGGGCCCTGCCCGCGGCCCATGCCCGGGGCCATGCCGGGGCCGAAGCCTTGGCCGCGGCCGCCGCGCATCATCATGCGGCGCTCGCGCTGGCGCTCCATCCCCATGCCGCGCAGGAGGGCCGCCTTCTCGCGCTGCTCGGGGGTGAGCAGGTTGCGGATCTCGAGCTGCATCGCGCGCCGGTCGGCCATGGCCTCGAAGCGGGCGTCGGCGGCGGCCTGGTGGAGGCGGCGCAACTGCTCCGTGGTGACCTTGGGATCCTGGGCCGCCTCGCGGAAGGCCTTGGCGGCGGCCTGGACGGCGTCGCGGCGGGCCGGGGCGCCGGCCTGGTGCTTCTCGTGGAGGGCCTTGATGGAGGCCTTCTGGGCGTCGGTGAGCTTCAGGAACTCGGCCATCCGGTCCAGGCGGCGCTGGAGCTGGGCCTCGGGGGCGGGCGGGGCAGCGGGCTTGGGCTGCTGGGCGTCCAGGGCGCGGTCGTCCGCGAGGGCGGCCGCCGGAAGGGCCAGGAGGAAGGCGGCGGTGATCAGGGCGCGGTTCATGGGGTTCTCCGTGGTCCGGGGGGTGCTGTTCCGGTCACAGCATGAGAGGGGGCGCGGGCCGGCACGGTTTAAGCTGGATCCTCATCTCTTGAGACTTCTGTCACCGAAGGGCCATGCTCACCACCCTCCAGGCCATCGTGCTGCGGCCCACGCCCTTCCAGGAGGGGGGCCTGGTGGTCTCCTTCCTCACGGAGCACGGCGAGCGGATCACGGGCCTGGCCAAGGGCGCCAAGAAGCCCTCGGCGAAGTGGGTCAGCGCCTTCGAGCCCCTGAGCCTCGTGAAGGTGGGCTTCTTCGGCAAGGAGCAGTCGGAGATCCGCCGCATCACCCGCTGCGAGCTGGTGCAAAGCCCCCTCGCCCTGGGCAACCTCGAGGCCAGCCTCGTCATGGCCTGCCTCGCGGACCTCTTCGACCGGGTGGCGAAGGAGGGCGTGGAGGACGACCGCCTCTTCAGGCTCCTCAGCGCCTGCGGCCGGGCCCTGAAGGCCGCGCCGGACCGCGCCTTCCCGGTGCTGGCCTGGGCGGAGCACTGGCTGCTGCACTGCCTGGGCCTCCTCCCCGCCGCCCGGGCCTGCGGGCGCTGCGGGGACGGGGCGCGGGATTTCGCGGCCCTCTCGGAGGAGCAGGGCTGGCTCTGCGCGCCCTGCGCCGGCGTGGATCCCGGGGAGGCGCTGCCCCCGGGCGCGAAGGCCCGCCTCGCCCTGCTGCGGTCCGCCCCGGCGGAGGCCGCGCCGGCCCTGGACACCCCCGCGGCCCAGGCCGTGGCGGACCTGCTTCGCGCGCGGCTGCTCCGGGAGCTGGGGGACCTGGGCAGCTACCGCGTGCTGCACCGCCTGGCGCCCTGAGGGCCTGTCACCACGGACCGTGACGGTGGCCGGGCGGATGCCCCGCGGCATCACGCCCGCGTCACGGGGAGCGTGGAAATGTCGGGCCCGCGTAACTTCTGCGGGGGCCCCGTTGACGGCCCCGGGCGCGACGCCAATGCTTGCCCAACGCGATCTTTGGGACAGCAAGCGAAGGACGGAACCGGGAGGCGCTCCCGCCTGTCCAACGCCGTGAGGAATCCCGGGGCGTCGCGACCTCCGGGCTTCCGTCCGGGATCCCCGGCCAGGGTTCCGGCACGCCTGTCCCGGCCTCGCGCCCCAACCATCCACGGAGCCTTCCATGACCACCCTCGCCGCAGCCCAGGGCAGCCTTCGGCCTGCCGACCTCGCCTTCCATCCCGGCCTCCAGATCCACGCCATCCAGCCTCCGAAGGCGGACCGGCGGCTGAGCCTGCTCATCAGTGTCCTGTGCTACGAGAGCCTCGCCGCGGTGGCGCTGCTCGCGATGCAGCACAAGGAGGCCATCATCCAGCAGCTCCGGACCAGCCAGGCCGTGATCCTGGATCCGGTGCAGGCGCAGCTCGATCCCGCGCCCCCCCGGGTGGCGCTGCCCGCGCCTCCGGCCCAGGGTCTCGCGATTCCCGGGCTCGAGCGCGCGACGCCTGCGCTGCCCATGCCGGATGTGGCGCCGGACGCCGATCCCACGGGTGTGCCGCTGAACCAGGGCACGAGCCTGGTGACCCCGGGCACCGGGACGGGCCCGGTGGGCAGCCCCACCACGGGAGGGACAGCGACGGGTGGCACCGGGACCGGCCAGCCGCTTGAAATCACCGTGTCCCAGGTCAAGGTCCTCCACAGCGTGACGCCGACCTACCCGAAGATGGCCCAGCTGACGCGCCAGCAGGGGGACGTGGTCCTGCGCATGACCATCGACGCCACCGGGGCCGTGAGCGAGGTCCACGTGGTCTCGGGGCCGGAGATCTTCCGGCCGGAGGCCCTCCGCGCGGCCCGCGGATGGCGCTTCACCCCCGCCCGCGTCGGCGGGGAAGCCGTCCCGGCGGTGTTCAACCTCACCCTGCAGTTCGTGATGCGCTGAGGGTTTCCCGCCGCACCCGGCCTCCCGTCCCTGTGTCCCCATCTGCATGCACCCTTCCGGAGGCCCCCATGCCCGACCGCCGTCTCGCCCTCCTCATCACCGCCGGCCTTCTCGGGACGCTGGTCGCCGGAGCCACCCTGCTGGTCCGGATGGATCGTGAAGGCGAGCTGAGGACCGCGATGGAAAAAGTCCACGCCGCAGTCGTGCCCGCAGGCGTGGCCGCCATGGTGGTGGACGAGGGCCCGCCCCGGGGCAGGCATGCCAACCAGCTCCTCCTGGGGGAGGGAGCCCCTTCCTCCCCTCCCATCGCCTTCGCCCCTTCGAAGGTCATCCGCACCGCCAAGCTCACGCTGGAAGTGACCGACTGGATCGCCTTCGAGCACGGCCTGCGCGACCTCGCCGCCCGGCACGGCTACCTGGCGGGCATGGACGTGAGCACCGCGGACAACGGGAAGCACCGGGCCTCGCTCACCCTCAAGGTCGAGGCCTCGCGCTTCGACCGGGCGCTGAGCGACTTCCGCGCCCTGGGCACGGTGAAGGGGGAGAAGCTGGGCGCCGAGGACGTGGGCCAGGCCTACACCGACCTCGAGACGCGCCGGGCCAACAAGCGCGTGGCGGCGGCCCGTCTCCGGGACATCATCGCGAACCGGACCGGGAGGCTGGAGGAGGTCATCGAGGCCGAGCGGGCGCTCGCAGGTGTGACCGAGGAGATCGAGCAGCTGGACGCCCGGAAGCGGAGCTTCGACCACCAGATCGCCTACTCCACCCTCCAGGCGGAGGTGGCGGAGCCCCTGGCCGCCCCCAGGCCGCCGAGCCTCTGGAAGCCCCTCGGGGACGCCCTCCTGGACACCCGGACCACCCTCATCGCCATGGCGGCCTTCCTGCTGGAGGCGGTGCTGGTGCTGGCGCCCTGGGGCCTGCTGGGATGGGCGGGCTGGAAGGCCTTCCGGAAGCGCCGGAACGCCAGCGCCTGAACCCTACTTCCGGGTCCGGGCCGCCAGGTCCAGCCCCAGCGCGGCGCCCAGCAACAGCGCCATGCCACGCGGGTGGTCGCACTCGGGGTGCAGGGACACTGTGACGGCGGCCCCGCGGCCGGTGTCCGGGCGGGTGATGACGCCGAGCACCTTGCCGCCCTGGAGGTTGAAGGTGAAGGCGCCGTGCTTCCAGTCCCCCTTCATGGAGCCCAGCCGGTGGCCGAAGCCGTCCACGAAGTCGAAGCCGGCGCCCAGGGACCAGGTCTCCATGCGGGCGGTGGCGTAGAGCTGGCCAAGGGCGCCGTGGATCTCGAGCCTGCCGCCCTTCAGGGCCGACTTCTTGCGCACGCTGAGGATGGGGAGCGAGACCCCCGGGTCGTAGACGTTGAGGATTGTGGTGACCAGGCCGTTCCCCACCACTCGTCGCAGCTTGTTCGACAGGGGCGCCGACTCGTGGGCCACCATGCCGACCGGCTTCAGGTTGGCGGGGTCGAGCAGGTCGCAGGTGTCCGTGCTCGCCAGGAGGCCGGAACGCTCCTTGATGAGGATGGACTGCTGGTCGAGGAGGGTGGATTTCGGCATCGGCGGTCCGGTCTCAGAGGCCCTTGAAGGCCGCGGGACGCTTCTCCAGGAAGGCGCCCATGCCCTCCTTCATGTCCTGGGTGGCGGCCAGGAGGCCGAAGAGGGCCGCCTCGAACTGCAGGCCCTGGTCCTGGGGCATCTCCAGGCCCTGGTGCACCGCGGTCAGCGCGCTGCGCAGGGCCAGGGGGCCCCGGGAGAGCATGACGTTCGCCAGCTTCTCGACGCCGGCCCTGAGCTCCGCCTGGGGGAAGACCCGGCTCACGAGGCCCATCCGCAGGGCGTCCGCCGCGCCCACCATCTCGCCGGACAGGATCATGTCCAGGGCCACGCCCTTGCCGACGATGCGGGGCAGGCGCTGGGTGCCGCCGTAGCCGGGGATGATCCCGAGGGAGACCTCGGGCAGGCCGAACTTGGCGTTCTCCGAGGCCACGCGGATGTGGCAGGCCAGGGCCAGTTCGCAGCCGCCCCCGAGGGCGAAGCCGTTGACCGCGGCGATGACGGGCTTGGAGAGGTCCTCGATGCGCTGGAAGACCGCCTGGCCCCGCAGGGCGAGGACCCGGGCCGACGCGCTGTCCAGCTCCTTCAGCTCCCCGATGTCGGCGCCCGCCACGAAAGCCTTCTCGCCGCTGCCGGTGAGCACCACCACGCCCACCTCGGCGTCGTGCTCCAGGCCCGCGAAGGCGCAGTCCAGCTCCTTCAGGACTTCCTGGTTCAGGGCATTGAGCTTCTCGGGGCGCTGGAGGGTGACCCAGGCGACGCGGTTGGCCTTCTCGACGGTCAGGACGGACATGGGGGCTCCGGGGATGGGTCCATTATTCCCGAACCCAGGGTCGGATTCCCTCCTGACCCTCAGTAGTCATCCTCGAGGATCCCCAGGTGCTTCTTCGTGAAGCGCAGGGTCATGGCCCAGGCCAGGTCCGCGGCCTCCGCGTGGTAGGAGGCCCGCTGGTCGCAGTTGAAGCCGTGGCCGGCGCCCACGAATTCCGCGGCGAGGTAGGACTTCTTCTCCGCCGCCAGGGCCTCCTCCACGGCCCGGCGCTGGTCGGCGGGGATCATCTCGTCGGCGCCGCCCCAGAGGAAGAGGTGGGGTCCGCTGAGCCGGGGCACCCGGTCGAGGTAGGCGTGGATCTGGCCGCCGTAGTAGGTGATCCCGCAGGCCAGGGGCAGCATCGTGTGGGCCAGGAAGGCGATGCGGCCCCCCATGCAGTAGCCCACCGCGGCCATGGGCTGTCCTGCGGTGGCCGGGTCCCCGTCCGCCCAGGCCTTCAGGGCGAGGCAGTCCGCCTCGAGGCCCTCCAGGGTCATCTGCGAGGCCTGCTCCCGTCCGGGCCTGTAGTCGTCGTAGGGCGAGGTGAAGCGGGGCGCGGTGCGGTGGAAGAGGTCGGGCGCCAGGACCGTGAAGCCTTCGGCGGCGAAGCGCGCGCAGAGGGACTGGATGTGGTCGTTGACCCCGAAGATCTCCTGGAAGAGCAGGAGGGGCGGAGCCTGCGCGGGGCCTTCCGGGCGGGCCAGGAAGGCCTCGAGGCGCGTGCCGTCCGGGGCCGCGAGGCCGATCCATTCCGTCTGGGTGGGGTGCATGGCTTGATCCTATGCCACACTGCCCGGATGCACCACCCGCCCCACCCCGTGACCTACCGCGACGCCCTCCAGGCCTGGCTCCGGGAGGACTGGGGCACCCAGGACTGGACCACCGCGGCGGTGCCCGTGCGCCCCATGAAGGGCCGCGTGGTGGCCAAGTCGGACCTGGTGCTGGCGGGCCTGCCGGTGGCCCTGGAGGTCTTCGCCCTCGCGGATCCCGCCATCCGCGCGGTCCCCCGGGCGGCCGACGGTCAGCGGGTGCCCGGCGGGACCGTGGTCCTCGATCTCGAAGGCCCCAGCCACGGCATCCTCCTCGCCGAGCGGGTGATGCTGAACCTCCTCCAGCGCCTCAGCGGCACGGCCACGCTGACCCGCGCCTTCGTGGACGCCATCGCGGGCACCGGCTGCCGCGTGCTGGACACCCGCAAGACCACGCCGGGCCTCAAGCTCCTGGAGAAGTACGCCGTGCGCTGCGGGGGCGGCGTGAACCACCGCCTCACCCTGGGGGACGGCGTGCTCCTCAAGGAGAACCACCTCGCCGCCGCTGGCGGCGTGGAGCCCGCCGTGAAGGCCGCCCGCGCCGCCGCGCCCAACCTCGTGCGCATCGAAGTGGAGGTGGAGCGTCTGGAGCAGCTGGAGCAGTGCCTGAAGCTGCCTGAGGTGGACGGCGTCCTGCTGGACAATATGGACCTCGAGACCACCCGCAGGGCCGTGGCCATGCGGAACGCGTCCGGGAGGACCGTCTTCCTCGAGGCCAGCGGCAACATGACCCTCGAGCGCGCCCGCCCCGTGGCCGAGACCGGCGTGGACTTCCTCAGCGTCGGCGCTCTGACGCACTCGGCCACGGCGGCGGATCTGAGCCTCAGGCTGGACGGCTAGGCGCCCCCGGCGCACCGGGCCCCCGGGGCCGGCGGGATCCGAGGTTCCGGCAACTCCGGACGGTCCATGGGACCCAGGCAGGCCAGGGCAGCCCCGGCCCCGGCACGGGTCCAGCCGTGGGCCGGACCAAGTTCCCGCGCGCCGCGGGAGAAAATTCCCGGAGAGGCTTGACAGGGTAATTAGATGAACTAAACATTAATTCAATTCGAGGCCACGATGTCACCCCGGACCTACCAGAGCCCCCTCCGCGCCGCCCAGATGGACGCCCTGCGCGACCGCATCGCCGCCGCGGCCGCCGAACTCCACGCCGAGAAGGGCGCGCTCCAGACGAGCTTCAAGGAGATCGCCGCCCGGGCCGATGTGGCGGTGCCCACGGTGTACAAGCACTTCCCCGACCTCGAGGCGCTGATCCCGGCCTGCACGGGCCATGTCGCCCGTCGCGCCCCCTCGCTCTCGGTGGCGGAGCTCGAGGCCATTCCCGATCTGGAGGGCCGCGTGAAGCGCCTCGTCGCCGCCCAGTTCGAGCTTCACGCCTACCTCGAACCTTGGTTGCGTTGGCGGGAGGCCGAACACATCCCCGCCCTGAAGAAAGTCCTCGCCCAGCAGCAGGCCCACGCCCGGGACCTCCTCCACGCGGCCCTCGCGCCCGCCCGCTCCGGGAAGGTCCCCGAGCCCCTCGGCGCGGCCGCCGAGGTCCTCCTTTCCTTCGAGGCCTGGCAGCTGCTCCGGGCCCGCCTCTCACCGGCGAAGGCCCTGGCCGCGGTGCGCCAGGCCCTTCTGACCCTTGCCGCACCGCCCAGGGGAGAACACCCATGACCACGACCATCCATGAAATCGCGGAGGACGTCTTCCGCATCAGCACCTCGGTGGAGATCCCCGGGGGACCCGGCGGATTCTCCTTCAACCAGATCCTCGTGAGGGACGAGGCGCCGCTGCTCTTCCACACCGGTCCCCGCGGGCTGTTCCAGGCCACCCAGGAGGCCGTCGGCCGGGTGCTGCCCCTGGCCTCTCTTCGCTACGTGGCCTACTCCCACGTGGAGGCCGACGAGTGCGGCGCCATGAACCTCTTCCTGGAGGCGGCCCCGGGCGCCGTGCCCGTGTGCGGGAAGATCGGCGCCATGGTGTCGATGAACGACCTGGCGGACCGCGCGCCGGTCGCCCTGGCCGACGGCGAGGCGCTCCAGCTCGGCCGCCGCTCCGTGGTCTGGCTCGACACGCCGCATGTTCCCCACGGATGGGATTCCGGCCTTCTCTGGGAACCGGAGGACCGCACCCTGTTCTGCGGCGACCTCTTCACCCAGCCGGGGGCGAACCTCCCGGCGCTCAGCGAGGGGGACATCCTCGGCCCGAGCGTGGCCATGCGCCAGGGCCTGGACTACTTCTCCTGCGCCGGAAAGGCCCAGGCCGTCCTCGCGCGGCTGGCGGAGCTCGGGCCCCGGACCCTCGCCACCATGCACGGGAGCGCCTGGCGCGGCGACGGGGCGGCGCTCCTGCGGGCCCTGGGCGAGACCCTCGCCGTGCCGGCGGCGGTCTAGGCACCGCCCCCGGGCCTGGGGCACCGGTGGCGCGCGCGAGCCCTCTGGCCCTGGACGTGGAACGGGCCGCCCTGGGGCGGCCCGTTCCCCCTGGCATCCTGCGGCCCTACTGCTTCTGCAGCATCAGGGTGTAGCTGCCCGAACCGCTGTACCCCAGCACCTCGGGGTAGACCGTGAGGGTCGTGCTCCCGGTGTTCTTGTAGGAGAAGCTCTCGTTGACGCCCTTCCCGTTGTTGGTGGAGCTGGCGAGCTGGCTGCCGGAGGCGCTCTTGAGCTTGAGGTCCATGTCCGCGGTGGAGGGCACGGCGAGGCTGGCCACCAGGGTCTGCCCCGGGGCCAGGGTCAGCTTGAAGTAGTCGATGTCCGAGGAGGAGGAACAGGTCCCGCTGAGGGTGAGGGGGAAGGCGAGGGCCGAGACGTTGTTGGCCTGGCTGATGCTGCTGTTGGGCTCCGCTTCGGTGAAGGTTCCCCCGGGGCTGGCCACCGTGAGGATGGCCGTGTTGGAGGTCGCGCCGCCGCTGGCGTTGGTCACCGTCACCGAAAAGCCGGCCCCGTTGTCCGCCGAGGTGGCCGGCGGGGTGGTGTAGCTGGCGGCGTTGGCCCCGGCGAGGGCGGCGCCGTTCCGCATCCACTGGTACGCGAGCCCCGAGCCCGAGGCCACGACGCTGAAGGTGGCCGTCTGCCCGGCGGCCACGGTCTGGCTGGCGGGCTGGGTGGTGATGGCGGGGGCGCCGCTGCCGCCGTTCACCGTGAGGGTGGCGCTGGCGCTGGTCGCGCTGCCCGCGGCGTTGCTCACCACGGCCCTGTACTGGGCGCCATTGTCGGAGGCGGTGGTGGCGGGGGTGGTGTAGGAGGCGGAGGCGGCGCCCGGGATGGCCGCGCCGTTCCGCTGCCACTGGTAGAGGAGGCTGGTCCCGGTCGCGACGACGCTGAAGGTCGCCGCCTGCCCGGCGTCCACGGTCTGGCTGGCGGGCTGGGCCGTGATCACGGGGGCCGTGTCGCAGGCGGTGACCAGGGTCCCCGGAGTGTAGAAGTTCCCCGTGAGCTGGCCGCCGCTCACGCCGCCGACGTAGTAGCTGCAGGCCGGGCGGCTGGCCAGGTTGAAGGTCTGGCCCGCCGTGAGGCGCCAGATCTTGTAGCCGCTGCAGGTGAGGGGCGCGCCCGGCTGGCAGACCTCGGGCATGCGGTCCAGCAGCACCATGTAGACGATGCCGTCCCCCGGCGTGCCCGTGGACATGACGGTGCCCAGGCCGTTCCTGTCGACCACCAGGCTGGTGCCCGCGTTCACCGCCATGCCCCAGGCCGACGCCGTCACGCCGTCCTTCACCTGCCGGGCCAGGAAGGCCATCAGCCGGCCCATGCGGTCCTTGTTGCTCGCGTCGTCCGCCGGGTCGCCGAAGTGGGGCTCGCAGAGGATGCTGTCGAAGTGGGGCCAGGCGTACCAGTTCCGGGTGAAGGAGATGGTGGATTCGTAGGGGTCGGCCAGGGCGTCGGCGGAGGCCACGTTGGCGCCGCCGGCGGCGTCCGCCGCGATGGAATCGAAGATGATCGGCCCCTGGATGGCGGTGCCCGCGGAGGTCCCGCCCATGCCTCCGCCGCGGGACATCACGTACCGGGCCGCGGTGTCGCAGGCGGAGTCCTTGATGGACTGGACGTAGGTGGCCTGGTCGCCGCCGGCGAAGAAGACGACGCCGGCATTGCGCACCAGGCCCGCCGCGGCCGGGTCGTCGAAATCGGCGCGGCTGGTGCCGACGATGGTGGTGACGGAACTGACGCCCGCGAGGATGGACCAGGGGGCGTTGTAGCCGCTGCTGCCGCTGGTGCGGAGGATGACGATGTCGATCTTGTTGGAGCTGCCCGCGCCGCCGCGCACGTAGTTCACCAGCCACTGCATGGCGGCGTCCACGTCCGTTCCGCCCCCTCCGATGTTCCAGCCGGGGCCGTAGAGCGTCGGCGGCGCCGAGGCCGGCGTTCCGGTGGTGGTGATCTTCGGCCTGGCGAAGGCCGGAAGGAGGGCCGCCAGGATCAGGACGGGCCGAAGGCGACGAAGGATGGACATGGCCACCTCCAGGAGGGCCGCGGGCGCGCCACGGCCGGGGGCGGGGCCCCGCGGGATTCAGGGAAGGCTGGAAGAACAGGGAGATCCCAGGAAGTCTACGAATCAAAAAAATATATTCAAGACCTCAAAAAAATGATTCAAAAATCTTCACGCTCCGCTGCCCAGCTCCGCGGCGCGGGACAGATGTCCTCCGCGATGCGCCGGCCGCGGGCTGGGGAACCGGCGCGGACCCTCCCGGGTGCGATCCCAGGGCCCCTTCCGGGGCCCGGAGCGCTGCCTGGGGCGCCCAGGGCTACTTCGCCCCGTCCGCCCGCACCACCAGCACGTCGCAGGGGGCGTGCTTGACCACCTTGGCGGCGGTGCTGCCGAAGAGCAGCCGCTCCAGGGCGCTGTGGCCGCGCTGGGCCACCACCAGGAGCGTGTCGGCGTCGGACTCCTTCACCAGCTCCTCCGCCGGGCTGCCCCACAGGACGTAGGCGCTGGCCTGGCCCATGCCCTCGAGCCAGCCCTCCAGCTGGGCCTTGGCGTGGTCCTCCAGCTCCTTCAGCCAGCCGGGGTCGGGCAGGGCGATCTGGGCCTCGGGGAGCATGGGGGCCGGGGGCTGCAGCACGTGCACGGCCACCAGGGGCACCTTCAGCTGGTCGGCCCACTCGTGGGCCCGGGAGAGGGCCAGGCGGCTGGCGGCGGAGAAGTCCACTCCCACGAGCACCTTCTTCGGCATGGCGGCCTCCGGCGGCGGAATCCGCGCCCAATGTAGGGCCGCCGTGCTGTGATGGGGGGCCTTTTTCTGCAAGGCCGCGGGTTGCGGGAGGGGGCTTGACAATAGGTGTTATAACATCTAATTTGATCCATCCCGGCCCCCCGGGCTTCTTGGAGACCGCCATGCTCACCCTCCGCCGCGCCGAGGACCGGGGCGCCTTCGATTTCGGATGGCTCGACACCCGCCACACCTTCTCCTTCGGCGAGTACTACGATCCGGCCCACCACCACTTCCGCGCCCTGCGCGTCATCAACGAGGACGTGGTGCAGCCGGGCCAGGGCTTCGGCACCCACGGCCACCGGGACATGGAGATCCTCACCTGGGTCCTGGAGGGCGCCCTCGCCCACCGGGACAGCCTCGGCAGCTCCGGCGTGATCCGCCCCGGCGAGGCCCAGGCCATGAGCGCGGGCACCGGCATCCAGCACAGCGAGTTCAACGCCTCCGCCACGGAAAAGGTGCACTTCCTCCAGATCTGGGTGGTCCCCGACCGGAAGGACCTGGTCCCGCGCTACCAGCAGGTGGCCTTCGAGGACGGCGCCCTGCGCAACCGCCTGGGCCTTGTCGCCAGCCGGGACGGCCGGGAAGGTTCGGTGGCGCTGAGCCAGGATGTCTCGGTCTTCGTGGCGCGCCTCGACGCTGGGGCCTCCGTGTCCCACGCCTTCGCCTCCGGGCGGGGCGGCTGGCTCCACGTGGCCAGGGGCGCCGCCCGGGCCGGCGGCTTCGACCTGAAGCACGGCGACGGCCTGGCGGTGGAGGGCGAGGCCTCCCTGGAGGTCACCGCCCCGGAAGGCGCCGAGATCCTCCTCTTCGACCTGGCCTGAGCCTGCGCCCAAGGACCCCGCCATGCAGAAACGCGTCCTCGAAGTGACCTCGGCCCCCCGCCCCCACTGGGTGGGGGACGGATTCCACGTCCATTCCATGTTCAGCTACGCCAGCCATGGCGAGGCCCTGAGCCCCTTCCTCCTGCTGGACTTCGGTGCCCGGGAGGTCTTCGAACCCACGGGCCGGCGCCGGGGCGTGGGGGAGCACCCGCACCGCGGCTTCGAGACCGTCACCATCGTGTACGAGGGCGAGGTCTCCCACCGGGACTCCACGGGGCAGGGGGGCACCATCGGCCCCGGCGACGTGCAGTGGATGACCGCCGCCTCGGGCATCCTCCACGAGGAGTTCCACTCCGAGGCCTTCGCCCGGACCGGCGGCCCCATGCAGATGGCCCAGCTCTGGGTGAACCTCCCCGCCAGGGACAAGATGGGGCCGCCGGGCTACCAGGCGATCACCGCCGACCGCATCCCGGCCGTGGAGCTGCCCGGCGGGGCCGGGCGCCTGCGGGTGATCGCCGGGGACTTCGCCGGCGTGCGCGGCCCGGCCCGCACCTTCAGCCCCATGGCTGTCTGGGACCTGCGCCTGGAGGCCGGGGCCGAGGCCGAACTCGCGATCCCCGAGGGGTGGAACGCCGGCCTGGTGGTCTTCCGGGGCGGGATCACGGCCAACGGCGCCGCGGCGGACGAGGCCCGCATGGTGGTGCTAGACCGCGCGGGCACCGCCGTGTCGGTCCGCGCCACCGCCACCGCCGCGGCCACGGTGCTGGTCCTGGCCGGCGAGCCCCTGGACGAGCCCATCGCCGGCTACGGCCCCTTCGTGATGAACACAAAGGCCGAACTCGTCCAGGCCATCCGGGACTTCGAGGAGGGCCGCTTCGGGGCCATCCCCCGTTGAGGGGCCGGTCTACTTCTTGAACCCCTTCGCCCTCGCCTGCTCGCGGAGGCTCTCCACCATGGCGGCGTCCAGGGTCCTGGCGCCCGCCTTGGCCTCCAGCTCCGCCCGCCTGGCGGCGACGAACTTCTCCCGCTCGGCGCTGAGCTTCTGGATCCTCGCCTGGAGCTCCGCCCGGGCCTTGGCCTTGGCGTCGACATAGGCCCGGGCCTGGGCCTGGGTCATGGAACGCATCTCCTCCGGGAGGTCCTGCCTGTCCACGGTCTCCAGCTTCTTCTGCCCGGACTTCTCGGCGTCGATGAGGTCCCAGGCGTCGGCGCGGTAGAACCCGGAGGACTTGGCCTTCATGCGCTGACTCACGGAGCCCGTGCCGGCGCTGGCGGCGTTCGCGTCCTGGGCAGCCTGGTTGGCGAGGCCCAGCTTCCCCGCGGAACCCAGGGGGATGTAGGTCTTGTTCAATTCCAGGCCCAGCTTCTCGATCTCCCCGTCCAGGGGGCTCGGGATGTGGACGGCCTGGCGGTTCTGGTCGATGGCCATGTAGGCGCCGCCCCCGAGCCGGGCCCCGTCCGCCCACTTCGTGTCCACGCCCTCCCGCTCCGGCCCGCAGAAGAGGGTGTTCACCTGGATGCCCTTCTGCAGCGCCCGGGTGCAGGACCCGCGGTAGTCCACGGCCCCCTGGGTGAAGGGCTCGTTCCCGGCGATGAAGATCACCCGGAGGTCCCTCGGGTCCGCGCTCCAGGCGAGGCTCCCGGTGGCGGACTGGATGGCCAGCCCGCAGTACTCGTCGCCCCCCCGGGTGGTGAGGGCGAAGAGCTGCTCGCTCACCCTGTCCAGGTCCGTGGTGAAGGGGAGCACCATCCTCAGGTGCCCCTCGCCGGCCGGGATGCTGGACTTGCCGTACTCGAAGAGGGCCACCTGCAGCTCGGGGGCGAGCCCGTCCCGCCGCAGGGGCGCGAATTCGTTCACGAAGGTCCAGAGCTGGGCCTTCGCCTGGCCGATCAGGCCGTCCATGCTGTTGCTGGTGTCCAGGAGCAGGGCCACCTGGATGAGGGGCTTCGGGGCCTTGGGCGGCGGCGCCGGGAGCAGCGGCGCGCAGGCCAGGAGTAGGGGGAAGGCGTTGGGGCGCATCGGTGCCTCCGGAAGGCCGACGGGGCGAGGGAAGGGGACCTGTCCTTCCAGTGCGCGGAGACCGTCGGAGGTTCGGAGCGCATTGCGGTGCCCGGCTGCCCGGGCACACTGGGGACGAGGAGCATCCATGTCCGAGCCCGCGTTGCGGTCCATCCACCACCAGCGCCGGTGGTACTACGTGCTGTGGGTGCTCCTGCTCGCGGGCAGCGCGGGCGCCTACCACCGGTGGCGCATCCCGGCGAGGATCGAGCGGCCGGCGCTGGCGCTGGCCATCGAGACCCGCGGCCTGCCCGGGCCCGTGGAGGTGGCGGTCTGGAAGGGGCCCGAGGCGGCCTGGCCCGGTGCAGCCTGGGACGGCGCGGGCGCGGCCTTCCAGGGGCGTCCGGACGCCCAGGGCCGCCTGGTGGTCCCGCCCCTGGAGGTCCCCTTCGCGGTGCGCCGGTGGGTGCGCCAGGACTTCATCCGCCCCGCCTCCCAGGACCTGGTCGTCCTGCGCTTCGCCCCCGCCGGGCAGCCGCCGCGCTACCTCCACCTGCGCCTCAGGCGCGACTGGTACCAGGGCATCCTGAGGGACGGGAAGCGGCTCCAGGTGAACGTCCGCCAGGAATGGGAGTCCCTGGATCTGCAGGCGGAAGTCCCGCCGGGGCTCTAGCCCGCGTCCAGTCCTGAGGGCCGCAGCCGGAGGATGCGCTCCAGCGCGAAGCGGCCCTGGGCCATCCGCTGCACGGCGCGGCCCGCGGCCTCCCGGGTGCACCCCAGCCGCTCCGCCCAGTCCGCCAGGGGCACGTCGCCGCCCTCGGGATGCTCGGAGATCCAGGCGTCCCACAGGGCCTGGAGGCCCTGGAGGTCGGGCTCCGCGGCATCCCGCCAGCTGCGCTCCTGGGGCCGGGCGGGCTCGTAGAAGCGCGAGCCCCTCAGCTTCTCCGGCAGGAAGGCCTGGGGCCGGCCGTAGTCGGCGTGGCTGTAGTGGTAGCCCGCGCCCCGCCCCGCGGCCCTGGAGGTGCTGGTGTGGGCGTCCCGCAGGGCGTCCGGAATCGAGGCGTCGTCGGCGGCCATGGCCGCGTCGATGGCCGAGACGGTGGCGTTGCTCTTGGGGGCGTTGGCGACGTAGATGACGGCCTGGGCCAGGGGGATGCGGGCCTCGGGCCAGCCGATGCGCTCCACGGCGCGGGCGGCGGTCTCCGCGAGGATGAAGGCCTGGGGGTCGGCGTTGCCCACGTCCTCGGCCGCCGTGACCATGAGGCGGCGGGCGATGAAGCGGGGGTCCTCGCCGCCGCGGATCATGCGGCTGAGGTAGTAGAGCGCGGCGTCGGCGTCGCTGCCCCGGAGGCTCTTCTGGAAGGCGGAGGCCAGGTCGTAGTGGCCGTCGGCCCGGTCGAAGAGCATCCGGCTCCCCAGGGCCGACTGCAGCGCCGCCAGGTCCCGTCCCGCCTCCGGCAGGTCCCACCAGCCTTCCAGCCCCGAGAGCGCGGCGCGCAGATCGCCGCCGGCCCAGTCCGCGAGCCAGGCCACGACGGCCTCCGGCGCGGCATCCCGGCCCTCCTTCCCCTCGGCCCGGCGCAGCACGGCGGCGATGGCCTCCGGCTCCAGGGCCTGGAGGGCGAAGAGCTGGCAGCGGCTGCGCAGGGCCGGGTTCAGGTAGAAGGCGGGGTTCTCGGTGGTGGCGCCGACGAGCACGGCCTCGCCCCGCTCCAGGAAGGGCAGGAGGATGTCCTGCTGGGCCCGGTTGAAGCGGTGGATCTCGTCCAGGAAGAGCACCGGCGCGGCGGCGCGGAACAGGGGCATCTTCGACTGGTCCACCAGGAACTTCTTCAGCTCCGCCGCCGTGCCCGTGACGCCGCTGAACTCCAGGAAGCCATGGCCCGTGGCCTTGGCGAGGATGCGGGCCAGGGTCGTCTTCCCGGTGCCCGGCGGACCCCACAGCACCATGGAGGGCAGGCGCCCCCCCTCGGCGATGCGGCGCAGGGGGCCCTTCTCCCCCAGCAGGTGCGCCTGCCCCACGACCTCGTCGAGGGTCGCGGGGCGCAGGCGCTCGGCGAGGGGGACGTCCACCGTCCAAGACTACGGCAAGGCGCCCGGGCCGGTGTTGTAAGCTGGCTCACCCCCGACGAGGCTCCATGGACTTCGCGCCCAGCCCCAAGGCCCGCGACTACGCCGCGCGGGTATCGGCCTTCCTCGAGGCCCACGTGATGCCCGCGGAGGAGGGCTACTTCAAGGCCCTCCAGGCCGGCCCCGGGCCGTGGACGGTGCCGCCGGTGATGGAAGACCTGAAGGCCAGGGCGAAGGCCGAGGGCCTGTGGAACCTCTTCCTGCCCGATCCGGAACTGGGCACCGGGCTCACCACCCTCGAGTACGCGCCCCTGGCGGAGCTGATGGGCCGCTCCCTCATCGCCCCGGAGGTCTTCAACTGCAACGCGCCGGACACCGGGAACATGGAAGTGCTGGTGAAGTACGGGAGCGAGGCCCAGAAGGAACGCTGGCTGAAGCCCCTGCTCGCGGGCGAGATCCGCTCGGCCTTCTGCATGACCGAGCCCGGCGTGGCCTCCAGCGACGCCACCAACATGGAGGCCACGGCGGAGCTGCGGGGGGACGAGGTGGTCCTCAACGGCCGCAAGTGGTGGAGCAGCGGCATCGGCCATCCCGACTGCAGGGTGGCCATCTTCATGGGCGTGACGGACCCTTCGGCGGAACGGCACGCCCGGCATTCCATGGTGCTGGTGCCCGTGGACGCGCCCGGGGTGTCCATCGTCCGCAATGTCCCGGTCTTCGGGAACTTCGACGCGCCCTACGGCCACGGCGAGGTGTCCTTCACCGACGTCCGCGTGCCCGCCTCGAACATCCTGGGCGGCCCGGGGCGGGGCTTCGAGATCGCCCAGGGCCGGCTCGGGCCCGGGCGCATCCACCACTGCATGCGCGTGATCGGCGCGGCGGAGCGGGCCCTGGAACTGCTGTGCGCCCGGGCCCTGACCCGGGTGGCCTTCGGGAAGCCCCTCGCCAGGCTGGGCGGGAACGCGGACATCATCGCCAACGCGCGGATGGCCCTCGAGCAGGCGCGGCTGCTGACCCTCAAGGCCGCCTGGATGATCGACCGCGTCGGGGCCAAGGGGGCCATGAGCGAGATCAGCCAGATCAAGGTGGTGGCGCCCAACGTCGCCCAGGCGGTGATCGACCAGGCCATCCAGATCCACGGCGGGGCCGGGCTCAGCGACGACTTCCCGCTCACGGCCCTCTTCGCCTACGCCCGCATCCTGCGCATCGCCGACGGCCCGGACGAGGTGCACCGGGGCCTGATCGCCAAGCTCGAACTGCGGCGCCAGGCGGCGCGGCTGGGCCTGCAGGCTTGAATCCCGTGGACCGGCTCGACCAGCCCGCGGCCCTCCGGCCCGAGGACGCCTTCGACCTGGCGAAGGCCGACGCCTTCCTGAAGCAGGCCATTCCGGACCTGGAGGGCCAGCCCGAGGTGCGCCAGTTCCGGGGCGGCGCCTCGAACCTCACCTACCTGCTCAGCTACCCCGGCCGGGAACTGATCCTCCGGAGGCCGCCCCCCGGGACCAAGGCGGCCTCGGCCCACGACATGATCCGGGAGGCCCGGGTGATGGGCGCGATCCGCCCCGTCTTCCCCTGGGCGCCCCGGGTGCTCGCCATCTGCGGGGATCCCTCCGTCTTGGGGGCGCCGTTCTTCGCCATGGCGCGCATCCCCGGCCTGATCCTGCGGCGGGACCTGCCGCCGGGGCTGGCCCTCCCGCCGCCGGAGGCCCGGACGCTCTGCGAACACCTGCTGGACCGGCTGCTGGACCTGCACCGGGTGGACTGGCGGGCCGCGGGCCTCCAGGACCTGGGGCGGGGCGAGGGCTACGTCCACCGGCAGGTGGAGGGTTGGATCGGGCGCTACCGGGCGGCGCGCACCCCCGACGCGGCGGACTTCGAGGCCGTCATGGGCTGGCTGTGGCGGACCCGGCCCGAGCGCGACGCGGCCACCTGCCTCATCCACAACGACTACCGCTTCGACAACGTGGTCCTGGACCCGGAGGAGCCCACGCGGGTGGTGGGCGTCCTGGACTGGGAGATGGCCACCCTCGGCGACCCCCTGATGGACCTGGGCAACACGCTAGCCTACTGGGTCCAGGCCGACGACGACCGGTACTTCCTGAAGCTGCGCCGCCAGCCGAGCCACCTGCCCGGCATGATGACCCGGGCGGAGGTGGTGGCCTACTACGGCGAACGCATGGGCCTCGACACTTCGGGAATCCGCTTCTACCAGGCCTTCGGGCTCTTCCGCCTCGCGGCCATCGCCCAGCAGCTCTACGCCCGCTTCGCCCTGGGGCAGACTACGAATCCCGAGTTCGCGGGCTTCGCGATGCTCACCCACATCCTGGAGGGCCGGTGCAAAGCCTTGATGCGGGAGGCCCCGTGAGCCCCGACCCCTTCGGCTGCACCGGCAAGGTGGCCGTGGTCACCGGCGCGAGCCGCGGCATCGGCGAGGCCATCGCGCGCCTGCTCGCGGCCAGGGGCGCCCACGTCCTCGTCGCCAGCCGGAGGCTTGAGGGCTGCGAGGCGGTGGCGGCCTCGATCCGGAAGGCCGGGGGATCCGCCGAGGCGCGGGCCTGCCACATCGGCGAACTTCCCCAGGTGGAGGCGCTCTTCCAGCACCTGGCGTCCAATGGCGGCCGGCTGGACATCCTGGTGAACAACGCCGCCACCAATCCCCACTTCGGGCCCATCGCGGACACGCCCCTGGACGCCTTCCAGAAGACTGTGGACGTGAACATCCGCGGCTATTTCGCGATGTGCGCCCTGGGGGCGAAGCTCATGGCGAAGGGGGGCGGGGGCGCCATCCTCAACGTGGCCTCGGTGAACGGCGTCATCCCGGGCGCGGGGCAGGGCATCTACTCCATCACCAAGGCGGCCGTGATCTCCATGACCAAGGCCTTCGCCAAGGAGTGCGCCCCCCTGGGCGTGCGGGTGAACGCCCTGCTGCCGGGGCTCACGGACACGAAGTTCGCTTCGGCCCTGGTGCAGGACGAAGCGATCCTCAAGCGGGCGCTGTCGCACATCCCGCTCGGGCGGGTGGCCAGGCCCGAGGAGATGGCGGGGGCGGCCCTCTACCTCGTCTCCGACGCGGCCTCTTACACCACCGGCGCCTGCCTGGCGGTGGACGGCGGCTACCTCACCGCCTGAGGAGGTCCCTTGGCGCAGCCCTTCACCCATCGCTTCGAGGTCGGCTGGGGCGACGTGGACTTCAACGGCCACATGCGCAACACCGCCCACCTCGACCTGGCGGCCACGGTGCGGATGATGTTCTTCCGGTCCTGCGGCTTCGAGATGGCCGAGTTCGAGCGCCTGCGCTTCGGCCCCGTGGTGCTGAAGGACGAGGTGGAGTACTTCCGCGAACTGAAGCTCCTGCAGCCCGTCATCGTCGGCATCGAGCTGGCCGGACTGGGCGCCGACGGGGCGAAGTTCAGGATCCGCAACCCCTTCAACACCGAGGAGGGCAGGCTCGTGGCCACCGTGACCAGCACGGGAGGCTGGATGGACCTGAATGCGCGGAGGCTCGGGCCCCCGCCGGGGCCGCTCAGGGAGACCCTGGAGCGCATGCGGAGGGCGGAGGATTTCGTCGAGATCCCGGCTTCGGCGAAGGGGTGAGGGGAACCGCTCGCCTCCTACCCAGCCTTGCTTCACACGATTGAAGGGGTTGACCTTCAAAAGGCACGCGACCCTGGCATGGTTCGCGGGGTGTGCGGACCGTGCCAGGGTCGCGTGCGGCCAAGCGATAGCGCGGCAGGCCGGGGAACGGGGGCTTCGAGGCGATGGAGGATGGGGGCGGCAGGAAGGGTGGATCGCCGGGGTGGACTCGACACACCAGGGGTTGGTCCCGGAACGATGCTGGGTTCATGCACCTGCCGCGCTTCGCTTGGCCGCATGCGAGCCAGGCGTGGCCGAAAAGGCCGGCCGCGCCTGGCTCGCATGCCTTTGGAAGGTCAAGGGCAACGTCTTCGTCAACGGCGGTCAACGCTGAGGGCAACATCTACTTCATGACGTTCGTGAAGGGACCGCTTGCGGGACGAACCGGCCTCAATCCCTCAACGCCGGCAACGCCTCGCCCTTGGGCACGAACTTCAGCGCGACGCCGTTGTTGCAATACCGCTGCCCGGTGGGCGGCGGGCCGTCGTCGAAGACGTGGCCCTGGTGGCCGCCGCAGCGGGCGCAGTGGTATTCGGTCCGCGGGTAGCCGATCTTGTAGTCGGTCTTGAAGCCCAGGCGTCCGGGAATGGGCTCGTTGAAGCTGGGCCAGCCGGTGCCGCTCTCGAACTTGGTCTTGTTCACGAACAGGGGCAGGTAGCAGGCGGCGCAGACGAAGGTGCCCTCGCGCTTCTCGTGCAGCAGGGCGCAGGTGCCGGCCCGCTCGGTGGCCTCCTCGAAGAGCACCGCGTAGGCCTCCTCGGAGACCTGGCCCTGCCAGGCGGTCTTAGGCTTCGTCAGGGGCGTGAAGGTCACGTTCAGGGGGTCTTGCACGGGGAGTCCTCGGGAGGTCAGGGGTTGGGACTGGCGCGCGGGGCCGTCCGGGCGCTTCACGGCCAGGAGGCCCGCGCCCGCGAGGGCCGCGGCGCCGGCGGCGAGGAGGAGCTTGGCGGCCACGGGCACCTCAGCGCCCGCCGATGACGCAGACCGCGCCGGTGCCCTTGAGGCCGCAGTAGCCGTTGGGGTGCCGGTCCAGGTACTGCTGGTGGTAGGTCTCGGCGTAGTAGAAGGGCGGCGCGGCCTTGAGCTCCGTGGTGATGGGCCCGTAGCCCTTGGCTGCGAGGGCGGCTTCGAAGGCCTTCCGGGTGGCCTCCGCGGCCGCGGCCTGGGCAGGGGTCGTCGTGTAGACCGCGCTGCGGTACTGGGTGCCCACATCGTTGCCCTGGCGCATGCCCTGGGTGGGGTCGTGGGCCTCCCAGAAGGCCTTCAGGACGGCCTCGAAGGAGATCCTGGCCGGATCGTAGACCACCCGCACGGTCTCCGCGTGGCCGGTGCGTCCCGTGCACACCTCCTCGTAGGTGGGATTCGGGGTCGTCCCGCCCTGGTAGCCCACGGCGGTGTGGACGACGCCGGGGAGGCGCCAGAAGAGGCGCTCGGCGCCCCAGAAGCAGCCCACGCCGAAGTAGGCCTCCTCCAGGCTGGTGCCGATGGAAGCCAGGGGGGCGTCCACGGGGCGGTGGTACAGGCGGTGGGGCTCCGTGAGGGGCATCCGCTCCGCGCGGCCGGGGAGGGCGGCGCCGGGGGCGGGGAGGGCGGTCTTGGTGCCGGAACCGAGCAGCATGGTCTTCTCCAGGGAGGGGCGGGCGAGGGCGGCCAGCACGGCGAGCCCCGCGGCGGCCAGGGCCAGGGTGGCCAGCTTGCCGGTGTGGGGATTTTCCATGGGGCCTCCTTGCCCTTCATGAGTCGCCGCGCCCGCACGATCTGTGACAGGGTGCCACGGGAGGTTCCCTCCCCGCCGGGGCTTTTCCTGGACGCCCCTACACTGGGGCCATGGCCGTCTACCTCGACTACAACGCCACCACCCCCTGCGCCCCGGAGGTGGTGGAGGCGATGCTGCCCTGGTTCGCCGAGCGCTATGGGAACGCGGGCAGTGCCCACGCCCTGGGGCATCTCAGCGACGGGGCCGTGGTCGCGGCCCGGGCGCAGGTGGCCGCCCTGCTGGGGGCGGACCCCGCGGAGATCGCCTTCAACGGCTGCGGCACCGAGGGCCTCAACCACGCCTTCCGGGGGGTCTTCGAGGCCTTCCCGGGCAAGCGGCACTTCGTCACCACCGCGGTGGAGCACAGCGCGGTGCATGCAATCGCGGCCTGGCTCCGCCACCAGGGGGCGGAGGTCACCGTGCTGGGGGTGGACGGCCAGGGCCGGCTGGACCTCGGGGCGGTGGAGGCCAGCCTCCGGCCCGACACGGCCCTGCTGAGCGCCATGGCGGCGAACAACGAGACCGGCGTCCTCTTCCCGGTGGCGGAGCTCGCGGCCCTCGCGCGGTCCAAGGGCGTGCTCTTCCACTGCGATGCCACCCAGGCCATCGGGAAGGTGCCCGTGGACGTCCGCGCCTGGGGCGTGGACCTGCTCAACCTCAGCGCCCACAAGTTCCACGGGCCCAAGGGCGTGGGCGCCCTCTACATCCGGCGCGGCGTGCGGCTCAAGCCTTTCATGATCGGCGGCGGGCAGGAGCGCGGCCGGCGGGGCGGCACCGAGAACGTGCCCGGCCTCGCGGGCCTGGGCCGGGCCTCGGCCCTGGCGGCGGAGCGCCTCCCGGGCATGGGAAGGGTCGCGGCCCTGCGGGACCGGCTGGAAGCTTCGCTCCTCGGCGCTGTCCCCGGCATGCGGGTGGAGGGCGCGGAGGCCCCCCGCCTGCCGAACACCTCCCTCCTGAGCTTCCAGGGCCTCGAAGGGGAGGCCCTGCTCCTGCGGCTCAACCAGGCGGGCTACTGCGTGAGCACCGGCAGCGCCTGCAGCACGGGCCAGCGGGAGCCGAGCCACGTGCTCCGGGCCCTGGGCGTCCCCCCCGACTTCGCCAGGGGCACGATCCGGGTCACATTGGGGCACCCCACCACCGAGGCCGAGGTGGACGGTTTCCTCCAGGTCCTTCCCGGCCTGGTGGCGGAGCTGCGCGCCCAGGACCCCTTCGCACGCTGATCCGCCCGCTCCCGGGGCGCAAGATGTGATCCCGGGCACCGGAAGGCCGGACGACCCTTCCGGGAACTTGCCCCGGAGCGCCCATGGCCACCGTCCATGCAATGACGGCCTTCCTGCTTTTGGCCTTGGCCGGCGCCGCGGTCCGCCCGCAGCACGCGCTGGCGCCCGCCGCAGGCCACGAGAAGGCCCCCACGGCCTCGGTGGCCAAGGGGAAGCTGATCGAGGCCAAGCCGCCACCGCTCTCCGAGGACACCTGGCCCTGCTCCACCTGCCACACCGGCGGGAAGTTCGATCCCAAGCCCCGCAAGCTCGAGATGCACGACGACATCCAGGTCGCCTTCAACCACGACAGCGAGAACCGCTGGTGCCTGGACTGCCATGACGGGGCCAACCGGGAGATGCTGCGCCTCATCAACGGCACCCTGGTCCCCTTCACCGAATCCTACCGCCTCTGCGGCCAGTGCCACGGGGACAAGTACCGGGACTGGCGCCGGGGCGTGCACGGCAAGCGGACCGGGGAGTGGAACGGCGAGCGCACCTACCTGCTCTGCGTCCACTGCCACAGCCCCCACAACCCGCGGTTCCAGCCCATCAAGCCCCTGCCGCCCCCCCAGCGCCCGAGCGAGGTGAAGCGATGAGCCCCTGCGACTGCTCCCCCACCCGCCCGGACCAGGCGCCGGACCCCGACCGCCGCACCGTGGTCCAGTTCCTCGCGGCCACCGCCGCCGCGGCGAGCACGGGATGCTCCCTGGAGTCCTTCTTCCGGAAGTCCTTCCGGGAGCTCTCCCCGTCCCAGGTGCGCCGCTTCGTCGCGGAACTGGAGGGCAGGTACGGCCGGAAGTTCGGCAAGGCCGTGTCCGTGGACGCCACCGGCCCCATGGAGCGCGTCAAGTTCGGCTACGGCCTCGACCTCTCCCGCTGCATCGGCTGCCGCAAGTGCGTCTACGCCTGCGTGGAGGAGAACAACCAGTCCCGCAAGAATCCCCAGATCCACTGGATCCGCGTGCTGGAGATGGAGAAGAGCCACGGCGTGGACGTGAACAAGTCCGACATCTACTACGACGCGGAGAAGGTCCCGCGCCCGGGGCACTTCTACATGCCCGTGCAGTGCCAGCAGTGCGACGATCCGCCCTGCGTGAAGACCTGCCCCGTGGCGGCCACCTGGAAGGAGCAGGACGGCATCGTGGTGGTGGACTACGACTGGTGCATCGGGTGCCGCTGCTGCATGTCCGCCTGCCCCTACGGCGCGCGCCACTTCAACTGGGCCGAGCCGGAACTCCCGGCCGCGGAGATGAATCCGAAGACCCACGTTCTGGGGAACCGCCCCAGGCCGAAGGGCGTCGTCGAGAAGTGCACCTTCTGCATCCAGCGCACCCGGAAGGGCCTCTATCCCGCCTGCGTCGAGATCTGCCCCGTGGGGGCGCGCAAGTTCGGGAACCTCCTGGATCCCGAGAGCGAGATCCGGCAGGCCATGGACACCAAGCGGGTCTTCGTGCTGAAGGAGGACCTCGCGACCCATCCCTCCTTCTTCTACTTCTACGCGACATAGGAGCCGGCCATGGGCATCCTGCAGTTCCTCCGCGGCTGCGCGCGCATCGTCGCCCAGGGCGACAAGGCCTACCGGCTCTGGGTCGGCTTCCTGCTGCTCCTCATCGCCTCCGGCGTGGTCGCCTACACCTTCCAGGCCCGGCACGGCCTCATCGAGACGAGCCTGCGCGACCAGGTCTCCTGGGGCTTCTACGTGGGCAACTTCACCTTCCTGGTGGGCATCGCCGCCGCGGCGGTGCTCCTGGTCATCCCGGCCTACATCTACGACTGGGGGCCGATCAAGGAAGTGGTGATCCTGGGGGAACTCCTGGCGATCTCCGCCATCATCATGTGCCTGCTCTTCGTG
>JABLTH010043383.1_pt1 | contig 41313 bp, 35 predicted proteins | sample 7875711 | NCBI WGS metagenome assembly JABLTH01 (sample SAMN14941262, study PRJNA633318) | bioreactor metagenome | isolation source: bioreactor | place: China | collected 2019-03-05 | reverse complement strand
CCGATGCTGGTGGACCTCAAGCGCGACGGGCAGAGCATCCCGGCGGTGATCCAGCTGACCAAGACCGGCCAGGTGTTCGTGTTCCGCCGTGACGACGGCACGCCGCTGTTCGACATCACCGAGAAGCCGGTGCCGCAGGACGGCGTGGCGGGCGAGAAGCTGTCGCCGACCCAGCCGTTCTCGGCCCTGCCCTCGCTGGTGCGCAACGAGCCGGTGACGCCGGATGACGCGCACGGCCTCACCTTCTGGGACCGCAACCGCTGCCGCGACCTGATCGGCTCGCTGAAGAGCGAGGGCATCTTCACCCCGCCCAGCCTGCAGGGCACCATCGAGATGCCCAGCTACGCCGGCGGCGTGAACTGGGGCTCGGGCGCCTGGGACCCGGCCACGCAGACCCTGGTGACCAACGTCAACGACCTGCCGATGCAGGTGCAGTTGCTGCCGCGCGAGGAGTGGCTGCGGCAGATCAAGGCCGGCGGCGCCAAGGGCTGGGAGTACGCCCGCATGAAGCACACCCCGTACGGCATGCGCCGGCGCGTGCTGCAGTCGCCGCTGGGCGCGCCGTGCATCGCCCCGCCGTGGGGCCGGGTGGTGGCGCTGAACCTGGGCACCGGCAAGCTGGACTGGTCGATCCCGCTGGGCACCGGCAAGCACAAGGCGCCGTGGCCGATCTCGATCAAGGGCATGCCAGGCATGGGCGGGCCGCTGATGACGGCGAGCGGGCTGGTGTTCATCGCCGCGTCCACCGATGGCTACCTGCGCGCACTGGACCGCGCCACCGGCAAGGAGCTGTGGCGCGCCGAACTGCCGGCGCCCGGCATGGCCACGCCGATGACGTTCGCGGTGGGCAACCGGCAGTACGTGGTGATTGCGGCCGGCGGGCACGGCAAGTTGGATACCGGGCGTAGTGACGCGCTGGTGGCGTTCAAGTTGCCGGAGTGAGGTGGGTTTGGCTTGCTGCAGCGCCTCACATTCCCTCACCGTCATCCCAGCGAACGCTGGGATCCAGTGACTCGCGCGGGATGCATAAAAAAACGCTGGATGACCGGCTGCGCCGTTGTGAAGCTCCTCCGGCTTTCGTCCGTGGTGGATGGCGCACCCGATGCTGCGGGGAGCTCCGAGCCGCATCGCTCCCGCTCGTCATCCCAGCGAGGCGCTTCTCAACAGCCAGAGGGCTGGTCAAGCTGGGATCCAGTGACTCATGAAGGATGCGAAGAAAGGCGCTGGATTCCGGCTTTCGCCGGGATGACGGATCAGGGAAGCCTTGTGGCCTGCGTCCAGGGGGCGCGCGCTCGGGTTCGCGGCGCGGGCGAAACCACGTAGCATCGGCATGTTTGCTGCGCCGGAGCTTCTTCGCATGCCGTCCGATTTCGACTCGCCCTACCGTCACGGATTCGTCCGCCTTGCGGCGGCCGTGCCCGTGGTGCGGCTGGCCGACCCGGCGGCGAATGCCGAGCGCAGCATTGCGCAGCTGCGCGAGGCGGCGGACCAGGGCGCGGCGGTGGTGGTGTTCCCCGAGCTGGGTCTGTCCGGCTACAGCCTGGACGACCTGGCCCAGCAGGACGCCCTGCTCGACGCCAGCCTGGCCGCGCTGGACGCGGTGCGCGAGGCCACCACGCAGCTGCTGCCGCTGGTATTCGTTGGCCTGCCGCTGCGGCTGGAGGGCCAACTGTTCAACGTGGCGGTGGCGCTGCAGGGCGGCGAGCTGCTCGGCGTGGTGCCCAAGCGCTACCTGCCGAACTACCGCGAGTTCTACGAATCGCGCCAGTACACCGCCGGCAGCCATGCGGTGGCCGACACCGCGGTGGTGCTGGGGCGCGAGGTGCCGTTCGGCAGCGACCTGATCTTCGCCGCCGCCTCGCACCCGCAGCTGCGCGTGCACGCGGAGATCTGCGAGGACATGTGGGTGCCGGTGCCGCCGAGCACCTACGCGGCGCTGGCCGGCGCCACCGTGCTGGTGAACCTGTCGGCCAGCAACGTCACCGTGGGCAAGGCCGACTACCGCCGCCTGCTCGCCGAGAGCCACTCCGCCCGCTGCCTGGCCGCGCACGTCTACACCTCGGCCGGTGCCGGCGAGTCGACCACGGACCTGGCCTGGGACGGCCAGGCGATCATCGCCGAGAACGGTGTGGTGCTGGGCGAGTCCGAGCGCTTCCAGGCCGGCGATCACCTGCTGCTGGCCGACGTCGACCTGGAGCGGCTGGTGCAGGAGCGCTCGCGCATGACCAGCTACAACGACCAGGTGCGCGACCTGCAGCCGCAGCTCAAGGCGATGCGCCGGGTACCGTTCGCGTTCCGCGCGCCGGTGCTGGCCGATACCCACCTGCGTCGCCCCGTGCCGCGCTATCCCTACGTGCCGTCGAACCCGGCCACGCTGGACCAGCGCTGCTACGAGGCGGTGAACATCCAGGCGCATGGCCTGATCCAGCGTATCCGCGCGACGGCCGCCGAGCGCGTGGTGATCGGCGTCTCCGGCGGGCTGGATTCCACCCTCGCCCTGCTGGTGGCGGTGGAGGCGTTCGACCGGCTCGGCCTGCCGCGGGCGAACATCCTCGGCTACACGATGCCCGGCTTCGCCACCAGCTCGCAGACGCTGGAACAGGCGCATGCACTGATGCGCGCGCTGGGCGTGAGCGGCGAGGAGATCGACATCAAGCCCTCGTGCCGGCAGATGCTGGCCGACCTCGGCCACCCGTTTGCGAAGGGCGAGAAGGTCTACGACATCACCTTCGAGAACGTGCAGGCCGGCGAGCGCACCTCGCACCTGTTCCGCCTGGCCAACCGGCACCGCGCCTTCGTGCTCGGCACCGGCGACCTCAGCGAACTGGCGCTGGGCTGGTGCACCTACGGCGTGGGCGACCACATGTCGCATTACAACGTGAACGCCTCGGTGCCGAAGACGCTGATCCAGTACCTGATCCGCTGGTTCGCGCAGGGCGGCCGCCACGACGACGCCACCCGCGCCGTGCTGGAGGCGATCGCCGGCACCACCATTTCACCCGAGCTGGTGCCGGCCGATGCCGACGGCGCGATGCAGGACACCGAGGCGCACGTCGGCCCGTACCCGCTGCAGGATTTCACGCTGTACTACCTCACCCGCTACGGCTTCCGCCCGAGCAAGATCGCCTACCTCGCCCACCAGGCCTGGGGCGAGGCCGAGCGCGGCGCATGGCCGTCGCTGGTGCCGGTCGACCGCCGGCCCGCGTACACGCTGGGCGAGATCAAGCACTGGATGCGGCTGTTCCTGACCCGCTTCTTCGCCGCGCAGTTCAAGCGCAGCGCAGTGCCGAACGCGCCGAAGGTCGGCGGTGGCGGCTCGCTGTCGCCGCGCGGCGATTGGCGCATGCCCAGCGACGCCATGCCGGATGCCTGGCTGCGCGACCTGGACGAGAACGTGCCGGCATGAAGCTGCGGCCGCTGAGCGACGAGCGACCGGCGAAGATGCCCGGCAAGCTGCAGCTCGCCCGCGCGGCCAAGGCGCTGCGCGCCGGCAAGCTGGTGGCATTCCCCACCGAGACGGTCTATGGGCTGGGCGCCAACGGGCTGGACCGGCAGGCGGTGGCGCGCATCTTCGAGGTGAAGCGGCGGCCGCGCACCAGTCCGCTGATCCTGCATGTGGACAGCATCGCCGCCGCGCGCGAGCTGGTGACCGAATGGCCCGATGCTGCCCAGCGCCTGGCCGAGGCGTTCTGGCCCGGACCGCTGACCCTGGTGCTGCCGCGTCGCGACGTGGTGCCGGACATCGTCACCGGCGGCGGCACCCATGTCGGCGTGCGCATGCCCAACCACCCGGTCGCACTGGCGCTGCTGGCCGCGGCCGGGGTGCCGGTGGCAGCTCCCAGCGCCAACCGTTTCACGCAGATCTCGCCGACGACCGCGCAGCACGTGCGCGCCGGACTCGGCGCCGACGTGGACGTGATCCTCGATGGCGGCGCCTGCACGGTCGGCATCGAATCCAGCGTACTGGCGCTGTACGACGACGGCCCGGTGCTGCTTCGACCCGGCGGCATCAGCCGCGAGGCGATCGAGGCGGTGATCGGCCAGCCGGTGGCGCTGCCCGGCCACGCACCGGCCAAGGGCGCGGTACACGCAGCCCCCGGCATGCACTTCCGCCACTACAGCCCGCGCACGATGACGCTCACCGCGCATCCCGCGATGGCCGTACCAAGCGGCACCGGCGCCCTGCTTACGCATCGCCCGAGCTACTACGAGCAGCTTCCGGCAGCGCACCTGCAGGTGATGCCCGAGCAACCGGTGGCCTACGCGCAGCGCCTGTACGCGGCTCTGCACGAGCTGGACGCGCACGGCTACGACTGGATCGCCATCGACCTGCCGCCGGACACGCCGGAATGGGCGGCGGTGCGCGATCGCCTGAAGCGGGCGATCGCCCGCTGACGCCACGGCGCCTCAGCGTCCGTTGATCACCGCCAGCAACTCGCCGACCGTGCAGTGCGACTCCACCGCATGGCGCAACCGCGCGTCGGGAATCACGACATAGCGGTTGCGCCGCCCCTCGCGCTGGCGCTGCAGCACGCCGGCCTCCTCCAGCTCGGCCACGATGCGCAGCACCGCCCGCTCGGTGACGCCGACGCGGGTGGCGACATGCTTGAGCAGCATGGTCGGGTCGGCCGAGAGGCAGAACAGCACGTGCGCGTGGTTGCTGAAGAACGTCCAGCCGGACGCCGGCCTGGCGGGAGCTTCGGTCGAAGCGGCCCGATCTGGCGATTCCTCGCGGCCCGGTGCCGGTGTGGATGAAGAGGACACGTTGCTTTTATTGCCTGACATGGTTCGCTGATTCCCAAACCCTACCGAGGGTGATCGGCAGGTCCGCGCGGCCCACCTGACGACTCGCCGCCGCCACTGTAGCCTGCCCGATCTTTCGCCATCGCGCATTGCCTGGCGTCAATCCCGGAGCATCCCGCCAGCAGAGGCCCGCGCGTGCCACGCTGCCGCGCGACGCGCCAGCGATACACCGGATGGTGCGCCAGTGCGAGCATCTCGCGATCTTCCGCGGTATCGCCGATGCCATGCGATCCGCGCCATCGCCTCGGGGCGCGGCACCGATGGCAGGCGGTCACGGGCGTAGCGGGCTCCCAGCGCGCGGATGTCGGTCAGCCTTCGACCGGCCAGCACATAGGCGGTGGCCCGGCGGCGCAACGCGACGGCGCAGACCAGGCCGAACTGGTAACCCTGCCATGGCCACAGCAATTGCCGCCAGGCGCGACGCCTCGTCGTGGCGGTGCTGGCGTACTGCAGGAACGGGGTGTAGGTGTTGCCGGTGGTGATGGTGCCGTCGAAATCGAACAGGGCGGGATCCATGCGCATCCGGTCGTCCGTGGAGAGGCGGGCAGCTTACGCGATCGGTCGCGGCGGGTTCGCAGGCGGAAGCGGCTCGGCTATCATGCGCCGGTCATTGGGGAGTAGCCGCTCTTCGTCGCACGAAGAGGCCCGCGTCAACACACTTGGCCCACCGGCCATGGCGCAGGCAGCCCATCCGCCTGGCAAGACCTTTGACCACACGCCTCCGACTGCGGCCGGGGAGGCGTGTGGTCAATCGTCTTCGTCCGGCCCGGGAAATCATCCATGGAAGCACTCCTCGTCTCCGCCGGCGTCGTCGCCCTGGCGGAAATCGGCGACAAGACCCAATTGCTCGCCTTCATCCTGGCCGCGCGCTTCAAGAAGCCGCTGCCGATCATCGCCGGCATCCTCTGCGCCACCATCGTCAACCACGGCCTGGCCGGTGCCTTGGGCGCCTGGATCACCTCGGTAGTGAGCCCCGGCATCCTGCGCTGGGTGCTCGGCCTGTCGTTCGTCGGCATGGCCGTGTGGACGATGATCCCCGACAAGATCGAGGAAGAGGAAACCCAGGTCGCCAAGCGCGTGGGCGTGTTCACCGCCACCGTGATGACCTTCTTCCTGGCCGAGATGGGCGACAAGACGCAGATCGCCACGGTGGCGATGGCCGCGCATTTCCAGCAGCCGCTGCTGGTGGTCGCCGGCACCACGATCGGCATGTTGGTGGCCGACGTGCCGGCGGTGTTCATCGGCGACCGACTGGCGGCGAAGATCCCGATGAAGCTGGTGCACTCGATCGCCGCGGCGATCTTCGCGGTGCTTGGACTGGCTACCCTGTTCGGCGCGGGCGCGAAGCTCGGCCTCTAAAGGCCGCCCGGGGCTGCGATCAGTCGCCGGCCCGGGTCGCCTTGAGCCGGCGCGCGCTGTCGCGCACATCCACGTCGAAGCGCACCTGCAGCGACTGCGCCGGCTCGGCGGCCGGCAGCTCGAACAGCAGGCCGTCGCGGGTCGGTAGACGTCCGGCCAATTCGCGCACCGGCGCCTCGGGCAAGGCGAGCGACCAGTGCGCGGCCTCGCCCTCCAGCGTGGCCGCGTGCCGGGGCGACAGCCGTACCAGTGCGGTCAGGCTGAAACGCCCGGCGGCATGGCTTTCGACCACGACCGCGTCGCCGGCGAGCAGGGCCTGCAACTCGTCCTCGTCGATGCGCACGCGCCATTGCTGGCCTTCGAACTGAAGTTTCACGGACACTCTCCCGCGGTTGGCTGCCGCTGCGATATCGCCAGGCCGCCGCCCGCGTCGAGCGAAGCGACGGTCACCACGCGGCCGGCCGGGCAATCGCCGGCATCCTCGTCCAGTACCACCCAGCCATCGGCTGCGGCGAACGGGGCGATGCGGAACGGTTGCTGCTGCGGCATCACCCGTGCATGCAGGCAGCCGGCCGCATCCAGGTGGAAGGCTGCACGCAGGAAGTGGCGTAGCCCCGGCTTCGGTTGCTGCGGGGTGTCGAGCACCGCGCGCAGTTCAGGCTCCACGCCCTGCCCCAGCATGGCGCGCAGCACCGGGGTGACGAAGAAGCGCAGCCCTGCGGCGACCGCCATCGGCGTGCCCGGCAGCGCCATCACCAGCGGACCGGCCGGGAGACTCGCAGCCAGCAAGGGCTTGCCCGGCCGCATCGCGACCTTGTGGAACAGTTCGGTGGCGCCCAGCCGGCGCAGCGCCTCGGGCACGAAGTCGTAGCGCCCCATCGACACCGCGCCGGTGCTCACCACCAGATCGGCGCCGGCGGCCTGCGCCTGCCGCACGGCATCGGCGTAGGTGATGGCCGTATCGTCGACCGCCTCGCAGGCAATCACCTCGGCACCGGCGATGGCCAGCGCCGCCGCGAGGTAGGGACCGTTGGAGCTGTAGATCTGCCCGCCGCTTAGCGGTTGCGCGGGGTCGGTGACCAGTTCCTTGCCGGTGCCGATCACCGCCACGCGCGGACGCCGCACCACCGGGACGTCGGCGATGCCCAGCGCCGCCAGCAGCATGATCTGCGCCGGCCCCAACGGCGTGCCCGCTGCCAATACCCGTTCGCCCTGCGGCACGTCGACGCCGGCGCGCCGCACGTTCTGCCCTTCGCTCAACGCATCGAGCAGACGGATGCGCCGCGGGCTGCCGTCGGATGCGCTTTCCAGCAGCTCGGTGCGTTCCACCGCCACGACCGCGTCCAGGCCATCGGGCAGACGCGCGCCGGTCATGATTTCCCAGGCGCCGCCACGGGCATCGCGCGGTGCGTCGCCGGCAGCCTGCGAACCGAGCACGTGGTGCTCGCTGCCCGGCTCCAGTGGTTCCAGCGCGGCCAGGGCGTAGCCGTCCATCGCGGCATGGTCGAATCCGGGCAAGGCGATCGGGCTGTGCACTGCGGTGGCCAGCACGCGGCCGCTGCAGGTGACCGTGCGGCACGACTCGACCGGCAGCCGCGATACCGACGCCAGCAGGCGCTCGATGGCTTCGCGATAGCCGATCACTGGGATCGTTCCACCACCGCGCTCACGGCAGCGCCGGATCGGCAAGGGCAGCCACGCCGCCGGCCAGCGACCACGCATCCACACCCTGCTCGCGCAACAGGCGGGTGGCATGGGCGCTGCGCCGGCCGCTGGCGCAGACCAGCAGCACCGGACACTCCAGGTGCCGCAGCGTGTCGGCGGAGATCGCGCCGGAGAGCATCCGCAACGAGGTCACGTGCAGCGGCGCCGCGTCGATCTCGACCGGCTCGCGCACGTCGACGATGGCATAGCCGGCCTGCACGGCCGCATCGAGCCGGTCGAAATGCCGCTCCAGCTCGCCCTCGGCATGCGCGCGTTCCAGTGCCCGCCGCGCCACCGCGACGCAGCCGCCGTGCAGTGCACAACCCTGGCTGGCGTCGATCGGCAGACGCTGGCTGGTGCCGTCGAGCAGGTTGACCAGCTGCAGCGCGTGGTCGGCCGGTTGCGGCAGGCCGAGCAGCAGCTTCAGCGCCTCCATCGCCTGCATGGTGCCGAGCACGCCGGGGACCGGACCGAGCACGCCGGATTCGACGCAGCTGCCGGCCAGCACCGGCGCCGGCGGGTCCGGCCACAGGCAGCGCAGGCAGGGCTCGCCGGGTTCGGCGGTCACCACCTGCAGCTGGCCCTCGTACTGGTACACGCTGGCCAGCACCAGCGGCGTCGAGGTCAGTACCGCGGCGTCGTTGGCGAGGTAGCGGCTGGCCAGGTCGTCGGTGCACTCGACCACCAGGTCGTAGCCGGCGAACACGTCGGTGATGTCGCCGGCGTGCAGCGGCTGCTCGTAGGTGACGACCTCGACCGACGGGTTGAGCTGGGCCACGCGTCGCGCCGCGAGATCGACCTTGCGCTGACCGACGTCGCTGGCGTCGTACATCACCTGGCGGTGCAGGTTGCTGGCATCCAGCACGTCGCCGTCGACGATGCCCAGCGTGCCGACGCCGGCACCGGCCAGGTAGCTGATCACCGGTACGCCGAGTCCGCCGGCGCCGATCACCAGCACGCGGGCATTGGCCAGCTTGCGCTGCCCACCCTCGCCCACTTCGCGCAGGCGGACCTGGCGCGAGTAGTCGGGAGTGAAGCCCTTTTGCTCGTCACCCCAGCGAACGCTGGGGTCCAGCGACTCCCGAGTAACGGCATGCAGGCACTGGGCCCCAACGCTTGCCCCCTTTTCGGGGCTTGCCCCCTTTTCGGGGTGCGCTGGGACGACGGCATGCGCATGGTGACGGTGGCCGTGCGCGTGCGGCGGCTCCAGCTCGTGCGCCCGCTCGGTATGCGAGCAGGCCACCCAGGCGTGGTCGCCCTCGAGGTAGTGCTCCTTCTTCCAGATCGGCAGGCGGTGCTTGATCTCGTCGATGATGTAGCGGCAGGCGCGGAACGCCTCGTCGCGATGCGGGGCAGAGACGCCGATCCACACGGCGAGGTCGCCGATCGCTAGACTGCCGACGCGATGCACCGCACTGGCCGCCAGCACGCCGTAGCGCTCGGTGGCCTCGGCCAGGATGCGCTCGCCCTCGGCGATCGCCAGCTCGGTGTAGGCCTCGTACTCCAGCCCGCCGACTTCGCGGCCTTCGTTGTTGTTGCGCACCCAGCCCTCGAACGCACAGAAGCCGCCGCTGCCCGGGTGCTTCAGCGCCTTGCGCTGGGCGGCCAGGTCGACCGGCGCGGCGGTGAGCTCGAAACGGTTCATCCGCCGGCCACCGGCGGAATGAAGACCACCGTGTCGCCTTCGGCGAGCAGGCGGTTCCAGTCGGAGAACTGCGTGTTCACCGCCACCTTCAGCGCCGCGATCGGCAGCGAGAAGCCGTGCCGCGCCTGCAGCTCGGCGTAGAGATCGCGCAGGGTGGACGCGCCGGTGCTCACCTGCTCGCTGCTGGCCCCGGCCTGTTCGCGCAGTTGCGCGTAGTACTGCAGGGTCACGCGGGTCACGACTGCGGCTCCAGCTGGTATTGCATGCGGACGAATTCCTCGGGGGTGTTGACGTTGTCCAGCGCTTCACCCGGCGCGGGCAGCAGCGCGATGTCGCCCTGGATCAGTGCCTTGCGCGGACAGTAGCTGCCCTGCTCGAAACGCTGCTTCAGGCGGTCGTGGCTGGACGGCTCCCAGATCGCGCACAGCGGTTCGGGCAGGCTGTCGAAGCGGCTGGTGAAGGCGGTAGCTTCCTTCGATGGATCGCGCTGGGCCAGCAGCGTGCGTAGCGTGGCTTCGTCCAGCCGCGGCAGGTCGCAGGCGATCACCAGCCAGGCCGCGTCCGGATGGGCGTCCTGCGCCGAGAGGATGCCGGCGACCGGACCGACCGCGTCGTAGGTATCGACCAACTGCGGCAGGCCCGCGCGCAGCGGATCGTCGCGCTGCGTCTCGCGCACCGAGACGAAGGCCGTTTCGGTCACCGTCGACAGCACCCGCCAGGCGCGCAGCAGCTGCGGTTCGCCGGCATAGGTGAGCTGCGCCTTGTCGCGCTGCATGCGCTGGCTGGCGCCACCGGACAGCAGCAGGCCGTAGACCGGCGCGACGCTCATGCCGGCTCCCCGCAGTAGTCCAGGTCGCTCTTGCCGCCGGTCTTGCGCAGCAGGCGCAGCTCGCGGATGACGATGTCGTGCGACATCGCCTTGCACATGTCGTACAGGGTCAGCGCGGCGACGCTGGCGCCGGTAAGCGCCTCCATCTCCACGCCGGTGCGGCCCTCGCAGGACACCGTGCAGACGATGCGGGCCACGGTGCCGTCCATCGCGATGTCGATGTGGCAGGTGTCCAGCGCCAGCGGGTGGCACAGCGGGATCAGCTGCGAGGTCGCCTTGGCACCCATCACGCCGGCCAGGTTGGCCACGGTCAGCACGGCGCCCTTGGGCGTGACGTAGCCGGCACCGTGCAGCTGCGCGGCGACGTCGGGCGGAAACACCACCTCGGCCTGCGCCTGGGCGGTACGGCGGGTCACCGCCTTGCCGCCCACGTCGACCATCTGCGGTCGCTGGGCGTCGTCGAGGTGGGAAAGCTTGCTTGTGGTCATGGGGTTCCGTCGAGCGGCTCAGCCGCCGATGTAGTGCATTTCGATCTTCGGGCGCGAACGCTGGCAGCGTTCCTCGCGCTCCTCGCTGTAGCGGTCCGTGCGGCGCAGCCAGACCTGGCGCAACCGCTCGCGCAGGATGTCGTCGCTGCTGCCGTCTCGCAGCGGCGTGCGCAGGTCGGTGCCCTGCACCGCGAACAGGCAGGTGTAGAGCGTGCCTTCGGACGACAGCCGGGCGCGCGAGCAACCGCCGCAGAACGGCTGGCTGACCGAGGAGATGGTGCCGATCTCGCCCTGCCCGTCGCGGAAGCGGAAGCGCGTGGCGACCTCGCCCGGGTACTTCGCCGGCAGCGCCTCCAACGGCCAGCGCGCATCGATCGCGGCGATCAGCTCGGCCGAGGGCACCACTGCCTCATGGTTCCAGTCGTTGCGGTTGCCCACGTCCATGTATTCGATCAGCCGCGGCACGATGCCGGTGCCACGGAAGCGCCCGATGACATCGAGCACGCTGTGTTCATTGATGCCACGCTGCACCACGGTGTTGAGCTTGACGCCCTGCGGAAAGCCGGCGGCATGCGCGGCGTCGATGCCGGCCAGCACCTCGTCCAGCGCACCGCGGCCGCCGCTCATGCGGTGGAACAGCGCCGGGTCGAGCGTATCCAGGCTCACCGTCACCCGGTCCAGCCCGGCCGCGCGCAGGTCGCGCGCGTGGCGCGCCAGCAGCACGCCGTTGGTGGTCATCGCCAGGTCGGTGATGCCGGGGATGCGGCGCAGCCGTGCCACCAGTTCGGCCAGCTTCGGGCGCAGCAGCGGCTCGCCGCCGGTCAGGCGCAGCTTGCTGACGCCCAGTTCGGCCGCCAGCCGGGCGATCCGCTCGATCTCGTCGAAGCTCAGCCGCTCGTCGTTGCCGAGGAAGCGGTAGTGCTCGCCGTAGGTCGACTCCGGCATGCAGTACGGGCAGCGGAAATTGCAGCGGTCCATCACCGAGATGCGCAGGTCGTGCAGCGGTCGGCCGCGGGTGTCGCGCGGTGGCGCCTCGGCGGCGATCTGGGTGTTGGCGTGCGGATCGGTCATGTCACCAGCGATACAGGGTGGCCACGGTACCGGCGGGCGCCCGGCCATCGGACGGTGCCAGCTCGACCACGCCGTCGGTACGCGGCAGCGCGGAGAAGTCGCCGGACGTCGGTGCCGGCACCGGCACCGCCAGCGCGCGCCCAGCCTGGTCATGATGCACCCGGACGGGCACGAAGCAGGTCAAAACCGCGTTAGTCCCGGCTGATTCCGCCAGCGCGACGCGTTCCGGCGAACCGGTGACAAGCCCCGTCGCCTGCTCCAGCGACGGCAGCAGGTAGCGCGCGGCGCACACCAGTGCCGAGACCGGGTTGCCCGGCAAGGCGAACACCAGTTGCCCCTGCGGTCCGACGCCGAACCACATCGGCTTGCCCGGTCGCTGGGCGATCCGATGCAGCACCCGCTCGACGCCCAGGTGATGCAGCGCCTCGGGCACGAAGTCGCGCTGCCCCACCGATACGCCACCGGAAAGCACCAGCACCTGGCGCGAAGCCAGCAACGCGTGGAGCGTCGCGATGGTCGCGTCCAGGTCGTCCGGTACCCGGGCCAGGTGCACATCGTGGAACCCGCGACCGCGCAAGGCCGCAGCCAGTGCCCGATCGTTGGAGCGGCGAATCTGTCCGACGCCCAGCGGCTGCTGGCCGACCTCCGCCAACTCGTCGCCGGTGGCGATGACGGCTACCGAAGGCACCCGGGCGACCTCGACCTCGGTGAGGCCATTGGCGGCGAGCACCGCCAGCTCCGGCGCACGCAGGCGCACGCCGGGCGACAGCAGCTGGTCGCCGCCGCGGTAGTCCGACCCCCGCGGATGGACGAACTGGCGCGCCGTGGGTTGCCAGTCGTCGGCCAGCCGTACCCGCCCGCCGTCGCGCCGGGTCTGCTCGACCGGCACCACGCAGTCGCAGCCGGCCGGCAGCATGGCGCCGGTGGTGACCTCGATGCAGTGTGCGACATCGTCGAGCCGCTGCCCGCTCATGCCGGCCATCTGCCGGCCGGCCACCGCGAACTCGCGTCGGCGGCCGTCGCCGAGGGCGATCGCGATGCCGTCCATCATCACCCGGTCGAACGGCGGCTGGTCGCGTTCGGCGTGCACCGCCTGGCGCAGCACCCGTCCGGCGGCCTGGTCGATGGGCACCGACTCGCTGCCGAACCGCGGCAGTCGGGCACGGATGTGTGCTTCGGCTTCGGTGACGCTGGGAAGTTCGCTCATGAAATAGGGACAACCTGCCTTGCGCGGCGGCGACGCCGGCCGTGGCGACGCCGGCATGATGGAACCGGGGGTCGGGCTTTGACAACCGCGCCCAAGGTCGAAAAGCGCGCGGCAAAGCCCTGTGGCCATGCGTTCGTCCGCCGCCGCCCCGCGGTTACCCGAACGTGGCGATGCCGGGCTCCGTTGCGCTCGCTATGATGCGCCGATGGCCGCGCCTGCCCGCCCTTCTTCCGCCGAAACCACTGCCGGTGTCGTAAGCCGGCAGATCATCCGCTGGCGCGATGGCCATGGAGTGGCGGCCGAAGACCTGGTGGCCGAGGAACGCCCCATCGCAATGGCCTTCAACGGCCGCGCGTTCGCCGTGATGATGGCCACGCCGCACGACCTGGAGGACTTCGCCCTCGGCTTTTCGCTGAGCGAGGGCCTGATCCGCGAGCCTGCCCAGTTGCTGTCGGTGGACATCCGGGAACTGCTCGAGGGCACCCACCTGGCCATGACCGTCAGCGCGGATGCCCATGGCGCGCACCTGGACGGTGCGGACGATCGCCTGCTGCCCGGCCGCAGCGGTTGCGGCATCTGCGGCACCCGCCAGCTGGAAACCGCGGTGCGCCAGCCCGGTACCGTACACGGCGACGTCGGCCTTACCCATGCCGGGCTACAACGCGCGCTGGCCGAGCTGCAGCAGCGCCAACCGATGAATGCCGCCACCGGCGCGGTCCACGCCGCAGCCTGGGCGCGGTCGGATGGCAGCATCGTGCTGGTGCGCGAGGATGTCGGCCGGCACAACGCGCTGGACAAGCTGATCGGCGCGCTGCACCGCGACGGACTGGACCCCGCGACCGGCTTCGCGCTGGTCACCAGCCGCGCCAGCTACGAGATGGCGACCAAGGCGGCCAGCGCCGGCATCACCGTGCTGGCGGCGATCTCGGCCCCTACCGCGCTGGCGATCGAGCTGGCGCGCAGCGCGGGGCTGACCCTGGTCGGATTCGCCCGCCCCGGCAGCCACAACATCTACACCCATCCGGAACGCCTGCACGCATGAATGCCGCGATCCAGCCCGCCGCCGATACCCGCCTGCGCGACTTCCTCGACGCGAACCGGCGGCTGTTCGTGCTTACCGGCGCGGGCATCAGCACCGACTCGGGGATTCCGGACTATCGCGACCGCGCCGGCCAGTGGAAGCGCACGCCACCGGTCACCTACCAGGCCTTCATGCACGAGCCGGCCACTCGCCAGCGCTATTGGGCCCGCAGCCTGGTCGGCTGGCGCCGCTTCGGCCGCGCCGAGCCGAACGCCACCCACCATGCCCTGGTCGCGCTGGAGCGGCGCGGCCAGATGGAGCTGCTGGTGACGCAGAACGTGGACCGCCTGCACCAGCGCGCCGGCAGCGAACGGGTGGTCGACCTGCACGGCCGGCTGGACGAGGTGCGCTGCATGACGTGCGAGTGGCGCCAGCCGCGCGAGACCCTGCAGCTTGAACTGGTCACACGCAACCCGGATTTCGCCGCGCTCGACGCCGCCGACGCCCCCGACGGCGACGCCGACCTGAATGGCCACGATTTCGGCCGTTTCGACGTGCCGCCCTGCCCGGCCTGCGGCGGCATCGTGAAGCCGGACGTGGTGTTCTTCGGTGAAAACGTGCCGCGCGATCGCGTCGCCGCCGCCGTCGACGCCTGCCAGGCGGCCGATGCCGTGCTGGTGGTCGGCTCCTCGCTGATGGTGTTTTCCGGCTACCGCTTCGTCGCCGCGGCCGCGAAGGCGGGCAAGCCGATCGCCACCGTCAACCTCGGCGTGACCCGTGCCGATCCGCTGGTCACGCTGAAGGTCGATGCGCCCTGCGCCGAGGCGCTGGCGTTCCTGCGCTGAACCGGTCCGGGCTCAGAACACGTCGTTCACCAGCCGGCCGATGCCCTGGATCTCGATCGCGATCTCGTCGCCCAGCTGCAGGAAGCGCGGCGGCTTGAAGCCCACGCCGGCGCCGGCCGGCGTGCCGGTGGCGATGATGTCGCCCGGCTGCAGGGTGATGCCTGCGGAGATGGTTTCGATCAGGGTCGGGATGTCGAAGATGAGGTCCCGGGTGTTGGCCTCCTGGCGCAACTCGCCATTGACCCAGCAGCGAATGTCCAGCGCCGAGGGATCCAGTTCGTCGGCGGTTACCAGCACCGGCCCCATCGGGCAGAAGGTGTCGAAGGACTTGCCGAGGAACCATTGGCCATGGCGTTGCTGCCAGTCCCGCGCGGTCACGTCGTTGACGATCGTGTAGCCGAATACGTGGGACAGCGCCGCTGCGCGCGGAATGCTGCGGCCGGCACGCCCGATCACCACGGCAAGCTCCGCCTCGTAATCGAGTGCCTCGGTCAAGCTCTCGGGATAGAAGATGCTGTCGCGGTCGCCGATCACCGTGCCCGGGAGCTTGGAGAACACCACCGGATGCGGCGGCAGCGCTGAATTCGACGCCGTGTCGAAGCCGCTTTCGGCGAATTCCCGGGCGTGTTCCCGGTAATTCTTACCCACGCAAAAGAGGTTCCGCGGCGGCCGCTGGATCGGCGGCAGCAATGCGACTTCCGCCCGGGACAACATCGGCCGCATGACGCTGGGGGTGGCAGCTTCCAGCCCGTCGCGGATGAGCGTGAGCATGTCGGGAATGGGCGTGCCGTCGATCTGGTCGAGAGGGCGGATCCTCGAGGCATCGGCGTCGGTAAGGCCAACGCCGGTCATTCCATGATGAAGGTAGGTAACGAGTCGCATGACGCTCCCGGACGGCGAATACGGCGCACGCAACGCATCCTGCTGCGGCCCCCTGGAGCGTGAAGTCGATCACATTTCACCCGGGATGCGCGAGTCCCCTCCCGCTATCGCCGGCTACGACGGCGATCAGCGGCGCGCGCGAAAGAAATTGCGCAGGAGCTCCGACGACACCTCGGCCAGCAGCCCTCCCTGCACCTCGATCCGATGGTTGTGGCGGGCATCGACCAGCGTGTCGAACACGCTGCCGGCGGCGCCGGTCTTCGGATCGCTGGCGGCATAGACCACCCGGCCGATGCGTGCATGCACCAGCGCCATCGAGCACATCGAGCACGGCTCGAGCGTGACGTACAGCGTCGCGCCAGGCAGGCGGTAGTTCTGCTGCTTCTCCCCCGCGGCGCGCAAGGCCATGATCTCGGCATGCGCGGTGGGATCGTGCAGGGTGATGTTGCGGTTCCAGCCGAGCCCGAGAATCTGCCCGTCGTGCACCAGCACGGCCCCCACCGGCACCTCGTCTTCCGCGTCACGGGCATGCTCGGCCAGCTGCAGGGCGCGGCGCATGTAGCGCTCGTCTTCGTCGGTGAACGCCGGCGCGGCGGGCGTGGTGTCGTCGGTCATGCCTGGCGGGTCGAATGATCGCGGGAGCGCCATTCTAGCCGGAGCCCACGGAGAAACCGGGACGCGCACCACCCGACAGGAAGGTCCCTGGCAGCCGGGGCAATGTCCATCCAGGCCAGCCATCGGCTGGCCGCCGGCGCGGTCGCAGCCGGATTCGGGCCACGACCACGGGTAAATCAGGGGCGCGGGGACGCCGGCTGCCGGTTGGCGACGGGCACGAAGCGAAGGTCCTGGTAGTCCCAGCTGAAATCGGCGAGCGGCGAGACGGGCTTCATGGTCACCTGCTCGATGTGGCCGTCCGGGCCCAGCACGAAGGTGACATAGGCATCCTCGACATCGGGCATCGCCCAGTGCGTGCGGAAAGTGTCGTAGCGCACGTACTCCAGCGTGCCGTGCATGCCGGGCGATCGATCGAAGCGGATGTCCAGTGCGCCACCGTGCCTGCGGTCCTGGCTGATCGTCGCGGTGCCGTACCACGGGTCGCGATAGACGCCGACATAGCCGGACAGCGGCAGCGGCGGCGTGTGCCCCGCGGGCACGGCTTGCTGGCGGGCCTGAAGTGTCGCCTCCGCGTTGGCGTTGATGTCGTCGAACACCTTCCGGTAGCTGGCGATCCAGTCGGGTGATGGCAGGTCCAACAGGGTATCGAGCAAATGCTCGCGCATCGCGAACAGCGTGCCGACATCCTCGGAGTTGAGCATGATCGCGAAGGCGGCGTGCTTGTCCGGGACGATCACCACCGCCGACACCCCGCCGAGCACCCCACCGAGATGGGTGATGATCTTGTGGCCCCGGTAGTCCTGAACCTCCAGTCCCAGTGCATAGGCGTCGAACTCCGGTTTCGCCAGGGCGATTTCCGCCGGCACCGGGGAGATCGGGATCAGCGTCTGCGGCGTCCACAGCATCGTCGCCGATGCCGCGCTGAACAGACGCCGGTCCGTGCCGAACCGCCCGCGATCCAGCTGCAGCTTCAGCCATTGCCCCATGTCCACCGCGTTGACCCGCAGTGCGCCGGCCGGGGCGAACACGTCGCCGGTCATCACCGTGGTCAGCACCGCCTGTTTGCCGACCCCGCGCACCTCGGTAGTGTTCTTCGCGTGCAGCGCGACCTGGTCGCTGGTGCGCTTGTCGATGCTGGTCTGCGTGTCGCGCATCTGCAGCGGATCGAGGATGTGCTGCTGCACGAAATCTTCCCAGCGCTGGCCGGAGACGGCCTCCACCAGCTGCCCGGCGACGATGTAGAGCACGTTGTCGTAGTCGTATCCGCTGCGGAACGAGTGCGCCGGCTTCAGGTAGCGGATGTCGTGCACCAGTTCCGCGCGAGTCCGGTCGGTGGTCGGGAACATCATCAGGTCCCCTTCCCCGAGTCCGAGCCCGCTGCGGTGCACGAGCAGGTCGACCACCGTCATCTCGCTGGACGCGTAGGCGTCGTACATGCGGAATCCCGGCAGCTTGTCCACCACGCGGTCGTCCCAGTGCAGCTTGCCCTCGTCGACCAGCATGGCCAGCGCGGCGGCGGTGAAGGCCTTGGTGTTGGAGCCGATCGGGAAAAGCGTGTGCTCGTCCACCTTGGCAGGGTCCCCCAGCTTGCGCACACCCCACGTGTGGGTGGTGACCTGGTTGCCACGCACCACCACCACCGCCATGCCAGGCGTATCGAAGGCCTGCATCGCCCGGTGGGCGTACGCGTCGAGTCCTGGTCCCTGCGCGGATGGGACCGGCGCGGCCAGGCACATCCCCCAGCACAGCGAGGCCGCCAGGAAGACCGCCATCATCGTGTGCCAGCGGACGATTGCACGGCGGCAGGTGTGTGGCATACGGGGGCGATGGAGCATGCGTGGGCCTCCTCGAGCAAGTCAGGGTCGGACGGAACCGCTCGCTCGATGTGCGGGCGCCGTCATGCCTTGGGTTTGTCTTTATTGGGCTTGCGCGCAGTGCCCGCGGCCTTTCCCGGCGACGTCTCCTGGCCACGTCCGGGGGGACTCGCTTCCCGCCTCGCGACCGCGGGCGCTTCCACGTAGCCGACCAGCTTCTGCCGCAACTGGGTGATATCGCCGATGCGGTCGAACATGTCGCCCTGCTCGCGGATGACCGCGCCGATCAGCAGGCTCAGCAGGCTCGTGGCCGCGGTGAAGTTGTGCCAGGGGCGCTCCATCTCGGCCGGCAGCATCAGCACGTGCTCGGTGAGCTGCCGCGCCCAGTAGCACTGGCTGTCGGTGATGATGGCCAATGGAATGCCGCGCGCTGCCGACTCCTCGGCAAGGATGCGGAAGTGCCGCGAGTAGCGCCGGAAGTCGATCAGCAGCACGCAGCTGTTCGGCGTGGAATCCAGCAACAGGTCGGTATAGGCGCCATCCAGCCCTTCGTCGAAACGTGTCCGTGGCTTGACGTGCTGCAGCAGGCTGGCGAAGCCGAGGCCGAGGAAGCGCCCCTGGTGGAAGCTGGCCACCGAAAGGCGATCGGCAGCCACCAGCAATTTCACCACCGACTTCCATTCGGCCGTCCGGGTCAGTGCGTGCGCCGTCGTGATGCCCTGGATTTCGGCCTTGAGGCTCTCGGACATCGTCTCCGGATCGCCGGCCATGTCCGGGTTGCGGTAAAGCTGCAACCACGGCGCATCGCCGCGCAGCTCCTCTTTCAGCTCATTGAGCCCGGCGTAGCCCAGGCTTCGCAGGAACCGCCCCACCGTCATCGCGCTCACCCCCACCCGCTGGCCCAGCGAGGCGGCCGTCTCGAACGGGATGCCGCCGGGGTTGTGCAGCATGTAGGTGGCGATCTTCTGCTCGGACGTGGTGAAGGTGTCCCAGCGGCTTTTCAGCTTCTTTTGCAGCTCTTTGATCATCGGCACACGCTCAGCGGGCCAGCACCGCAGTGCCGCCGACATCTCGATGTTGTCCCACGCCCCGATGGCGCCGGCTGAGCATATACAAAAGCAGCGCGGACAAGCCCGAGACCGCACCGATGAGCACGAAGAACAGGCCGTGGTTCATCAGGCTCCACAGCGTACCCAGCGCGCCGGCCAGCAGGTTCCCGAAGAAGCCGGCGAAGAACCACGTGGCGATGCTGGTGGCACGGAAACCCTCCGGCGCCATGCGTCCGAACAGCGCCAGGCCGACCGGCAGGATGTAGAGCTCGCCGAGGGTGAACACGATGAACCACACGAACAGCCAAACCCAGCTCGCCCGGGTACCGTGCGCCTCGCTCCAGGCGGCGACGATGCCAAGCGCCACGTAGGAGGCCGCGACGACGGCAGCGCCGAAGGCCATGCGTGCCAGCAGCGGGGTATCGATTCCGCGCTTCGCCAGCCGTGCCCAGCGCGCCACCAGGAAGGGGGTGAAACCGAACACCGCGAGGGAGTTGATCGACTGGAACCAGGTCATCGGGATCGTCCAGCCCGAGCCGAGCTGCCGGTCGATGCCGGTGTCCGCCCACAGCGCGATCGTGTTGCCGTTCTGCTCGTAGGCGCCGCGGAAGATCACCACGATCGCGGCGATGGCGATGAGCAGGACGAAGCGGTCGCGCGCGGCCCGGTCCATCGGCGGTCGCGCCTCGCGCCGGTTCCGGCGGCAGGTAACGGCGACCGCCGAGATAGATCAGCAGCGACAGCAGCATGCCGATACCCGCCGCGGTGAAGCCCCAGTGCCAGCCGAACGCCTCGCCCAGCGTGCCGCATACCAGCGGCGCCAGGAAGCCGCCGAGGTTGATGCCGACGTAGTAGATGTTGTACGCGCTCTTGCTGCGCGCATCGCCTTCGCGATAGAGCCCCTCGATCTGGCTGGCCAGGCTGGGCAGGAACAGGCCGTTGCCGAGCGCGATCATGCACAACGCCGGATAGAACAGCGCCTCGGAGGACATCATGAAATGGCCGAGAGCCATCGCCGAGCCGCCGATCACCACCGCGCGCCCCTTGCCGAGCCAGCGGTCAGCCAGCATGCCGCCGAACACCGGAGTGAAGTAGACGAAGGCTGCATAGGCGCCATAGACCAGCGAGGCGTACTCCTGGTCCATGTCCAGATGCTTGGTCATGTAGTAGACCAGGATCGCGCGCATCCCGAAGAAGGAGAACATCTCCCACATTTCGGTGAGGAACAGGATGGTCAGGCCGCGCGGATGGCCGAACCAGTTCTTCTCCCTCGTCGGGTTCGTCGCAATGGGCTTCACGCGGACAGGCCTCCCGGTTGATCGTGCATGGCCACTATGCCGGAGTCGTCGCCGGGCCACCCCAGAGTGTTTCGGGGCACCAGATCCTGCCTTCGTCGTAGACGACCGACGGAACGAAATCCTCGGTGAGGCTGAGCGGTCCATCGAGATCCACCACCTCGCATAACTGACCGACCACGAAGGACGGCGCCATCGCCAGCGACGAGCCGCCCATGTTCCCGACCATCAGCCCGAAGCCGAGCTCGCGCGCCTGCGCGGCGATGGCCAGGGCCTCGGTGAGTCCCCCGCACTTGTCGAGCTTGATGTTGATGACATCGACACGACCCGCCACCCGGGCCAGGTCCGCACGATCCTGCACGCTCTCGTCGGCGGCGATGCGGATCGTCCGGTCCAGGCCGTCCAGCCAGGCCTCCTGCCCCACCGGGAACGGCTGCTCGACCAGCTCCACCCCGGTACCCACCAGGGTCGGCAGCAGACGCAGGAACGACTCGCGCGTGAGTCCCTGGTTGGCGTCGACCATGAGTCGTGCGTCCGGGCGCGCGGCGCGCACCGCACGCACGCGGTCGGCGTTGCGATCGTCGTCGGTCAGCTTGAGCTTGATCGCCTTCGCCGTCGCGTAGCCGCGCGCCCGTTCGGCCATCCGTGCCGGCTCTTCCGCGCCGAGCGTGTAGGTGGTGACCAGCGGTTGCGGTGCTTCCAGACCGGCGAGTTGCCAGACCGGCCGACCGGTGCGTTTGGCTTCCAGATCCCACAGGGCGCAGTCCAGCGCATTGCGCGCGCCGCCGGCCGGCAGCAGCGCCTGCAGCGCCTGCCGCGTGATGCCTGCCTCGATGCTCTCGCGGACCGCCTCGATCTGCCGGGCCATGGATGCCGGGGTGTCCTGCCGGTAGTAGACGCCCTGCGCCTCGCCGCGCCCGGTACGTCCCTGCTCGTCGACCAGCTCGACGATCAGCGCGTCGAAGGCATTGAACGTGTAGCCGGTGATGTGGAACGGCGCCTGGATCGGCCAGCTCTTCAGCGTGGATCGCAGGCGCAACCGCCCGTCGACATGAGTGTTCATGCTTGGCTTTCCTGGATGGAGTGCATGGCGCCGGCGATCCGGCGCCATGCGATGGGATCAGTAGCGGACGTTGAAGCTGACCATCCTGAGCGCCAGGAGCAGCCATGCCATGTAGATCACCGCCAGCACGAGCAGGGTTTCGCCCAGCAGCACCCAGCGCCCACGACGGGGTGCCATCCAGCTGCGCGCCGCGTGGAGGACAGCGGGCACCACGCTCAGCAGCGCGAGCACGCCCAGCGCATAGAGCAGGTACAGCCAGGGGGTCGCACCGCCCTCGAGCAAAAGGCTCTGGTCACTGGCCATGGCCAGCATCAAGCCGAGCCAGCCCAGCATCGTGACCAGCAGCACCAGCGTTCCCGATCGCGCCCACAGCCGCAGGCGACGCTGCCTTGCATCCAGCTCGAGCCGGCGGCGGTAATGGCGACGGACCATCCAGCCACCGAGCCAGCTCAGTTGGGTCGCGACAAGCACCAGCAGCGACAGCGTGCCCCAGAGCTCGATACTGCCCAGCGCACGCAAACCCGTGACCGACTGGAACACCATGACCGGCGGTTCCGCATCGGTGGCCCAGTAGCGGATCGCGCCATCCGGCCCGGCGACGAAGTCCAGGTGGTAGGGACCATCCACCTGCCGGTATTGCAGCGGCCCCACTTCACGCCAGTGCAGCGGCGCACCCGAGGGATGGATGAAGGCCGGCCCGAGGATCGTGCCATCCGGCAAGGCGGACACCTTCTCCTGGGTAAGCGCGTAGAGCATGCGCAAGGCGCTGTCGTTGCGGCGGCTGGACAGGTACCAGCCTGCCACGCGGGCAGCATCCGCCTTGGCCGTCGCCGCCGTGGGCTGGTCCGGCGTCGCCTTCGGGAAGTAGCGGTCGAGGAAGGCGTCGAAGATCCCGGCACGGATGACCTCGGCGCCGCCCTCGTTGCCCAGGCTGTTGAACGACATGAACACGCCGACGTCGGCATCCAGCATCAGGTGCAGGTCGGTGTGGAAGTAGTCGGTGTCGCCGGCATGGCCAATGATGCGCTGGCCGTTGCGGTTCTCCTGGTAGAAGCCCAGGGCGTAGCCGTTCAAACCGGGCGCATCGGTGCGCTGCGGGGTATGCATCAGGGTCGTGGTGGCCGGCGTCAGGATCTGCTGGTCCTGATAACTGCCCCCCTGCAACTGGGCGATCATGAAGTGGGCCATGTCCAGCGCCGACGAACTCATCGCGCCTGCCGGTGCCGGGTCGACGATCTCGAACTTCTTCAACTTGCCGTCGGAAGCCTTTTCATAGCTGTCGGCCATCATCGGCACGAACCGGGCCGGCAGCGGCTGCCGGAACGTGGAGTGCGGCATGTCCAGCGGCTTGAAGAGGTGTTGCTCGACGTAGTCGTCGAAATCCTGCCCGGACACCCGTTGCACGATGTAGCCGGCCAGTCCGCAGCCGTAGTTGGAGTACGCCACCACCTGGCCTGGCGCGAAGATGCGCACCGGCAGATGCGTCTTCAGGTAGTGCTCCAGCTCGACCGGCTTGCCATCGGTCGCGATGAGGCCGCGCGCGGTGTCCTCGAAACCGGGGCTCTGCGTCATCAGGTTGCGCAGCGTGATCGGCTTGCCTTCGAAGGGCGGGATGGTGAAGTCGAGGTACTTGTTGACGTCGCTGTCCAGGTCCAGCTTGCCGGCCTGCACCAGCTGCATCACCGCGGTCCAGGTGAACAGCTTCGAGGTGGAGCCGATCCGGAACAGGGTGTCTTCCGGCGACGGCACGGTCTTCTTGTCCAGGTTGTTGTAGCCGTAGCCCCTGGCGAAGATCACCTTGCCGTCCTTGACCACCGAGATCACGCCACCGGCCACATCACCACGCTTGAGCGCAAACGGCACGAGGCCATCGAAGAAGCTCGAAAGGTCGTCACTGGTGAGTGCGTGCTGCTGGCTCGCCGGCTCCGGTGCCGAGGCAGCGATGACCGGGGCGGCCGCGGATGTGGCGGACGAAGCGGCCGGCGCAGGATCTGTCGGCGGCGATGTCTGGGCCATGACCAGACCGGCCGCGCAGGTCGCGATCCACGCGGCGAAGAACTTTGCGTAACGATTCATCAGGCAAGACTCCGGTGTGCCAGTGCTGTGCTCAGAGATCCACCCCGACGACCACGCCGACGGTGCGCGGCGGCACGTAGGACGCGGCGAACGGGCTGCCCTGGGGATCGACGGTTTCGGACGACAATGCGGTGATGCCACGGGCATTGGTCAGGTTTTTCACGTAGGCCCGGATCGTCCAGTTGCCGACATAGGTGCCGGCGTGCAGGTCGATGCCGTGGTAGGCCGGTACCGAGAGGCGTGGTCCCGGCACCGACAGGAAATCGCTCGTGCGCGAACCCACGTAGCGATAGCTGCCGCCGACGAAACCCGACCAGCCACCGCCCAGCGGGAAGTCGTAGTCCATGCCCACGTTGGCATTCCACTTGGGCACCCAGGGCAGACGGTCGCCGGAGTAGCCGTACAGGCCGACCGGGGTGTCGGCGGTGAGGGCCGCGTCGGTCCAGCTTGTGTTCGCCGACAGCACCAGGCCACGAACCGGCTCGTACTGCCAGTTGGCCTCCAGGCCCTGGCTCTTGGCCTTGCCGCCGTTGCTGAGGAAGACGAAGCCGCCGGCCGTGGAGGTGAGCTGGATGCGGTTCCAGTCGACATAGAACACGTCGGCATCGAACACCATGCTCCGGTCCAGCAGGGTGGACTTGAAGCCGAGCTCGTAGCTGGTCAGCTTGTCCGAGGCGAAGCTCAGCGGTGCCCCCAGTCCCGGCGGCACCCCGACGTTGGCGCCGCCAGGGCGAAAGCCCGTCGCCACGCGCGCGTAGGCCATCAGCTGATCGTTGACCTGGAAGCTGGGGTTGAACAGGTAGGTGGTCGGGCTGTCCGTGCTGTGCGTGGTGAAGTCGCTCGACCCGGTCAGCAAGCCGCTGCCCACCTGCGTGTAGGACGTGCTGTCGTGGGTATGACGGGCACCCACCAGGATGCTCAGCCGCGATGTCGCGTGCCAGGTCAGGTCGGCGTAGCCGGCCCACTCCTTGAAGATGCCGGGGCCGATGGACAGGTCGGCCAGGTTCGGCAGGTCGATCGGCGCACCGGTCGTGGCATCGAAGACATGGACGGTCTGGTGGTTGGTGGTGTTCTCGCGGGTGTAGAACAGGCCCACGCGCCACTCGAGCGACTGCTTCACCGATGACTGCAGCCGCAGTTCCTGGGTGAATTTGCCCAGGGAGACCGGCTGACTGACCGAATACCCGCCGTTGTCCAGACCGAACGCGGGGTTGAGCAGCGGGCCGTACGCGGTGGTGACGTCGCCGTTCTGGTTCACCTTCTGCGAACCGTAGCTGGTGGAGGACACCAGCGTGGCCCAACCGAGATCGGCGTTGACGGACAGGTCGTAGAGCCGGTACTTGATCTTGAACAGCCCGGTGCCCGCCGCGCGGCGCTGCTTCTGGTAGCCGTAGATCGGCCGGAGCGTCGCCGGATCCACTTCGACGCCGGTGTTGGCCAGGCCGTTGCTGCTGAGATTCTGACCAAGCGCAGAGAGACGCACCGATACCGCCTCCGTGGGCGTCCACAGCAACTGCGCCCGCCCGCCGCTGGTGGTGTCTTCGTTGACCCCGGATTTGCCGGTCGCGACGTTGTCGATGTATCCGGGATCGACCCGGTGATATGCGTTGACCCGCACCGCCAGCCGGTCGCTTACCAGCGGCAGGTTGAACATCGCGCGCTCGGTGAAGCCGCTGCCGCCGCCCGCGACGTCGGCATAGCCGACCGAGACACGACCGTAGACGGCCTTGGCATCCGGCGGGGCGGTGACGAATTTGACCAGCCCGCCGAGGGAGTTGGAGCCATACAGCGTGCCTTGCGGGCCGCGCAGTACTTCGATCCGCTGGATGTCCGCCGGATCGATGTCCGGCGTCAGCAGGCTGCCTTCGGCGTACACGGTGCTGGAGCCGTAAGGTGCATCGTCGATGTAGGTGCTGACGCTGGCATTGGCCTGCCCGCTGCCTGAGGTAATGCCGCGCAACACCAGTTGGGTCTGCCCTGCCGACACCGAGATCACGTTCAGTCCGGGGACCTGGGTGGCGTAGTCGGCGAAGCTGGTCGCCCCTTCGCGACGCAGGTCATCCCCGGAGACCGCGGACACCGCCATCGGCACGTTCTGCAGCAACTCGCTGCGCTTGTTCGCGGTGACCACCACGGCGCCGAGGTCGACCGGTGTCTTGTCATCGGACGCGGCCCGCGTTTGCCGACTCGGACTGGTCGAGGCATCTGCACCGTTCTTGGCCGCCGCGTCGCCTGGCGCAGGGGCTGAGGAACGGCCGATTCCGTCGGCTGCGGACGTTCGCGCCGATACGCCGGACGTTGCCAACAAGGCGATCGCGATGGCCAGGCCAAGACCCTGCCGCCGCTGCTGCTGCACTGCGTGGAATTGCATGACGTTCTCCCCCTGGGAATCGCACGAATGGCCCCTGGCCCATTCTGATATCTGATTAACATTATTCTGTCAATGTTATTTCAATATCATATATGGGCGCGACGAAGGCCTCCCACCGGAGAAAACCGCGGGATGACCTCGCCGCCAGAGGAATCGTGCCCGTCGTCGCGACCGGTACGGAGATCGACAGAGGATCGCTGGACGGAGACGGCCATTCCGGACCACCGGACGCAGCGGCACGCCGACGGATGGAGAGGATCCCGCCTGGGCAGCCAGTCCGCCCCGGAAGCAGGGCACCGGCTGCCGGACGAAGTGGGCCACACGGGTCCCGGCCCTCGCCGGGCCAACCTCGCCCTCAAGACCTCTGACCACCGTGACGGCGTCCGGCATGGACGGGCGGAGGACGGGCGCGCGCTGCTGATGGGCCAACGGCGTGTCGTCGATGACACATGCCCCGCGGCGCGCGCGGAAGGCGCCCTCGGGCAGTCAAGGGGCGATCAAAATGATTCTTTCGATATCAAACGCTTGGGAGACCATCTCAAAGTAGATGGCCTTCCCTCAGAAACAAAAACCTCATTCCCACTCTATGGTTGCGGGCGGCTTGCCACTGATGTCATAAACAACACGAGAAACACCGCGCAACTCATTGATAATTCTGTTTGAGCAGCGCCCGAGGAAGTCGTATGGCAGGTGCGCCCAGTGGGCGGTCATGAAGTCGATGGTTTCCACCGCGCGCAGCGCGATCACCCACTCGTAGGCGCGGGCGTCGCCAACCACGCCCACCGACTTCACCGGCAGGAACACCGCGAACGCCTGGCTGACGCGGTCGTAGAGGTCCGCCCGGCGCAGCTCCTCGATGAAGATCGCGTCCGCCTTGGCCAGCAGCTCGGCGTACTCGCGCCTCACCTCGCCGAGGATGCGCACGCCCAGGCCGGGGCCCGGGAACGGATGGCGATAGACCATCTCGCGCGGCAGGCCGAGCTCGACGCCGATGCGGCGCACCTCGTCCTTGAACAGCTCGCGCAACGGCTCGACCAGGCCGAGCTTCATGTCCTCCGGCAGGCCACCGACGTTGTGGTGGCTCTTGATCACGTGCGCCTTGCCGGTCTTGCTGCCAGCCGACTCGATCACGTCGGGATAGATCGTGCCCTGCGCCAGCCACTTCACGTGGCCGTTGCCGGCCTGGGTGACCTTGGTCGATTCCTCGTCGAAGATCTCCACGAACAGGCGGCCGATGATCTTGCGCTTGGCCTCCGGATCGGCCACGCCTTCCAGCGCCTGGAAGTAACGCTCGGCGGCGTTCACCCGGATCACCTTCACGCCCATGTGCTCGGCCATCGTGGCCATCACCTGGTCGCCTTCCTGGAAGCGCAGCAGGCCAGTGTCGACGAACACGCAGGTGAGCTGGTCGCCGATCGCCCGGTGCAGCAGCGCAGCCACCACCGAGGAGTCCACGCCGCCGGACAGCCCCAGCAGCACGTGGTCGTCGCCGACCTGCTCGCGCACTCGGACGATCTGGTCCTCGATGATGTGGGCGGCAGTCCACAGGGTCTGGCAGCCGCAGATCTCGGTGACGAAGCGCTTGAGCAGCGCGGTGCCCTGCCTGGTGTGGGTCACTTCCGGATGGAACTGCACGCCGTACCAGCGCTTGGCCTCGTTCTCCATTACCGCGACCGGGATGCGGTCGGTGGTGCCAGTGATGACGAAACCCGGCGGCGGCTTGGCGACGTGGTCGCCGTGGCTCATCCAGACATCGAGGCGATGGGTGTCGGTGTGATCGCTGAGGCCTGCGAACAGGCGACTTTGCAGGGTGATGTCCACCTCGGCATGGCCGAACTCGCGCGCATCGGCCGCCTCGGTGGCGCCGCCCAGTTGTGCGGCCAGGGTCTGCATGCCGTAGCAGATGCCGAGGATCGGCAGACCGGCATCGAACACTTCCTGCGGCGCCTTGGGCGCGCCTTCCAGCGTGGTCGACTCCGGGCCGCCGGACAGGATGATGCCCTTGGCGCCGAACTTCGCAATCTCGGCCGGATCGTGGTCCCACGCCCAGATCTCGCAGTAGACGCCGATCTCGCGCACGCGGCGGGCGATCAGCTGGGTGTACTGCGCGCCGAAGTCGAGGATGAGGATCTTGTCGCTATGGATGTCGGTCATGTCGGCTCTCGGCTCCCTGCCCCGACTCGGCCTTTCAGCTCCCTCTCCCTCGGCCGTGCCGGGGGAGAGGGTTGGGGTGAGGGGGCGCGTTGGCTTTTTGGATGGGCAAAGGCCAAGGCGAAAAACCTCCCCCTCACCCAACCATCTCCCCCGGTCTGCGCCCGGGGGAGATGGCTAGAAGATCATCACGAATTCAGCCGGTAGTTCGGCGCTTCCTTGGTGATCTGGATGTCGTGCGGATGGGCCTCGGTCACGCCGGCGCCGGTCACCTTCACGAATTGCGCCCTGGCGCGCACGTCCTCGACGGTGGCCGCGCCCAGGTAACCCATCGAGGCGCGCAGGCCGCCGATCAGTTGATGGATGATGTTGCGCAGCGGACCGCGGTACGGCACGCGACCCTCGATGCCTTCCGGCACGAGCTTGTCGGCGTCGGCTTCTTCCTGGAAGTAGCGGTCCTTCGAGCCCAGCGCCATCGCGCCGAGCGAGCCCATGCCTCGGTAGCTCTTGTACGAACGGCCCTGGAACAGCTCGACCTCGCCCGGCGACTCCTCGGTGCCGGCGAACATCGAGCCGAGCATCACGCTGGAGGCGCCGGCGGCGAGCGCCTTGGGGATGTCGCCGGAATAGCGGATGCCGCCATCGGCGATCAACGGGATCTCGTCCTTCAGCGCGGTGGCGACCAGGTCGATCGCGGTGATCTGCGGCACGCCGACGCCGGCGACCACGCGGGTGGTGCAGATCGAGCCCGGGCCCACGCCGACCTTCACCGCGTCCACACCGGCATCGAGCAGCGCGCGCGCCGCTTCGCCGGTGACGATGTTGCCGGCGATCACCTGCACCTTCGGGTAGTGCTTCTTGACCCACGCGGCGCGCTCGATCACGCCCTGGGAATGGCCATGGGCGGTATCGACCACCAGCACGTCCACCCCGGCGTCGACCAGCATCGCCACGCGCTGCTCGGTGTCGCCGCCGACGCCGACCGCGGCACCGACCAGCAGCGCCTCGTTGCGGTCCTTGGCGGCGTTGGGGTTGTCGCGCGCCTTCTGGATGTCCTTCACCGTGATCAGGCCGCGCAGTTGGAAGTCGTCGTTGACCACCAGCACCTTCTCGATGCGGTGCTTGTGCAGCAGTTGCAGCACCTCGTCCTGGCTGGCGCCCTCCTTCACCGTGACCAGCTTGTCCTGGCGGGTCATGATGTTGCGCACCGGGTCGTCGTGCTTGCGCTCGAAGCGCATGTCGCGGCTGGTGACGATGCCGACCAGCTTCTCGCCCTCCACCACCGGTACGCCGGAGATGTTGTGGGCGCGGGTCAGGCGCTGCACCTCGCCAATGGAGGTGTCCGGGCCGACGCTGAAGGGATTGCGGATGACGCCGGCCTCGAATTTCTTCACCAGGCGCACTTCGGCGGCCTGCTGCTCGGCGGTCATGTTCTTGTGGATGATGCCGATGCCGCCGCACTGGGCCATGGTGATGGCGAGGCGGGCTTCGGTGACCGTGTCCATGGCGGCGGACACGATGGGAATGTTCAGGCGCAGGTCGCGGGTGAGCCGGGTGGACGTGTCGACATCCCGCGGCAGGACGGCCGAATGGGCCGGAACAAGGTAGACGTCGTCGTAGGTCAGGGCCTCGGCGAGGATGCGCATGGAAATCTTCCCCGGCAAAGAGAGGATTATACGCGCCTCACCGTGATGCCTGCCAGATGTTGCAGTGCGGTCGAATGCCACCCGCAACGGGTTGTGTTCAGCCCCGACGCAGCACCGACTCGCCCGCCTCGGCGGCCTCGAGGGTGTTCTCCATCAGCGTGGCAACCGTCATCGGACCCACGCCGCCCGGCACCGGGGTGATCCAGCTGGCACGCTCGGCAGCAGGTGCGAACTCGACGTCGCCGACGAGCCGGCCATCGTCCAGCCGGTTGATGCCCACGTCCACCACCACGGCACCAGGCTTGATCCACTCGCCCTTGACCAGCCCCGGCTTACCGACGGCAACGATGATGATGTCCGCCTGCCGGACGAAGCTTTCCAGCCCCTTGGTAAAGCGGTGGCAGCAGGTGGTCGTGCAGCCGGCGATCAACAGCTCCAGCGCCAGCGGCCGCCCGACATGGTTGGATACGCCCACCACCACCGCATGCTGGCCGCGCACCGGGCGGTCGGTATGCCCGAGCAGGGTCATCACGCCCTTCGGCGTACACGGACGCAGGCCGAAGCGGCGCAGCGCAAGCCGGCCGACGTTGATCGCCTGGAAGCCGTCCACGTCCTTGGACGGATCGATGCGGTCGACCAGCGCGTCCTCGTCGATGTGCGCGGGCAGCGGCGACTGCACCAGGATGCCATGCACTTCCGGGTCGGCATTGAGCGTGTCGATCAGCGCGAAAAGTTCGTCCTGGGTCACGCTGGACGGCAGGTCGAAGTCGAACGAGCGGAAGCCGACCTGATGGCAGGCCTTGCGCTTGTTGCGCACGTATACCGACGACGCTGCATCGTCACCCACCAGCACCACCGCCAGGCCGGGTGCCGCCAGCCCCCGGGCCTTGCGCTCCTCGACGCGGCGCCCGATGCGCTCGAGCAGCTCCTGGGCGATGCGTTTGCCGTCGAGAATGCGTGCGCTCATGCGGTTGGCCTGTCGGAAAAGGCGCTTATTATCGGTTGCCGCCACAGCTACGCACAAACGGAATTCGCCATGCCGCTCCTCCCCGACACGGAAATCGTCGACGGCCCCCTGCTGTTGCGCCCGTGGCGTACCGAGGATGCTCACGCCCTGGAAGAGGCGGTGATCGAGTCGATCGACAGCCTCGGTCGCTGGCTGCCGTGGTGCCGTGCCGGCTACGACCTGGCCGCAGCGCAGGACTGGGTCCTCCGCTGCGGGCAGGGCTGGAGGAACGGCGAGCATTTCGGGTTCGGCATCTTCGACTGGTCCACCAACCGGCTGCTCGGCAGCGTCGGTCTGAACCAGCGCAACCACCAGCATCGCAGCGCAAACCTGGGTTACTGGGTGCGCATGACCAGCCAGCGACGTGGCGTGGCGGCGAAGGCAGTGCGGCTGGTGGCGCGCTTCGGCTTCCGGCAGCTGGCCCTGGAGCGCATCGAGATCGTCGCGTTGCCCGACAACCAGGCCAGTCGGCGCACCGCCGAGCGCGCCGGTGCACGGTTCGAGGCGATTGCCCGCCGCCGGATATGGGATGGCCAGCAGGCGCAGGACGGGGCGGTGTACGCCCTGGTCCCCGAGGACCTGGAGCGGGCCTGAACCGCACCGGCATCGCCCGGGCCGAAGTCGTTGCCCGGGGCACCGCAGCAGCACGTCTCGCCGACGACGAGCCACCCCGGCACGACGAACCACGATCGTCTTGCCCGCGCCCAGCGGCCCGGCAAGCCGGCGTCGTGATGCTCAGCCAGCGGCGAACGCCCGACTCACTTGCGCCGCTTCATCTCGCGGATCATGCGCTGGCGCTTGCGGACCTGGCCCTCGGTGAGCACGTTCTTCTTGCCGGCGTACGGATTCTCGCCGTCGCGGAACTCGATGCGGATCGGCGTACCCTCGATCTTGAAGCGCTTGCGGAAGAAGCCTTCGAGATAACGGCGGTAGGCCGGCGCGATGTGCTTGGTGCGGCTGCCGTGGATGACGATGGTCGGCGGGTTGCTGCCGCCCGGATGGGCGAAGCGCAGCTTCGGCGCATGGCCGCGCACCAGCGGCGGCTGGTAGCTCTCGTAGGCCTTTTCCAGCGCACGGGTGAGCTCGGACGAGCCGAGTTCGCGGGTAGCGCCGGCGTGCGCCCGCACGATGGCGCGCATCAGTTCGCGCAGGCCCGAGCCGTGCAACGCCGAGATGAATACGGTCTTGGCCCAGTCCACGAACACCAGCCGACGCTCGAGCGCGCGTTGGCACTGCTCGCGCTGGTAGGCATCCATGCCGTCCCACTTGTTGACGGCGATGACCAGCGCGCGCCCCTCGTCGATGGCATGGCCGATCAGGGTCAGGTCCTGGTCGGCGAGGTTTTCGCGCGCATCGATCATCACCACCACCACCTGGGCGGCGGCCATCGACTGCAGCGTCTTGATCACGCTGAACTTCTCCACCGCCTCTTCCACGCGCGCCTTGCGGCGTACGCCAGCGGTGTCGATCAGGGTGTAGCGCTTGCCGTCGCGCTCCAGCGACACCCGGATCGGATCGCGGGTGGTGCCGGCCACGTCGGAGACGATCAAGCGGTCCTCGCCGAGCAGGCGGTTGATCAGGGTCGACTTGCCCGCATTGGGGCGCCCGACGATGGCCACGCGGATGCTGCCGTCGTCTTCCGGCGCGATCTCCTCGCCGAGGTCTTCCGGCAGCAACGGCCGGATCGCGCCGACCAGCTCCTCGGTGCCGCGGTTGTGCGCGGCAGAGACCGGCAGCGTGGCGGCCAGGCCGAACACCGAGAACTCGGCCATCGCCGTGGCCAGGTCCAGGCCGTCGGTCTTGTTGACCACCGCGATGATCGGCTTGCCGCTGCGGCGCAACTCGCCGAGGATCACATGGTCCTGCGCCAGCAGGCCGTCGCGCGCGTCCACCACGAACACCAGCACCTGCGCTTCCTCGATCGCCAGGCGCACCTGTTTGGCGGTGAGTACGTCCAGCGCCTCCTCGGTACCGGACAGGCCTCCGGTATCGACCACGACGAACGGCCGGTCACCGAGGCGACAGACGCCGTAATGACGGTCGCGGGTCACCCCGGGCATGTCGGCCACCAGCGCGTCACGGCTGCGGGTGAGGACATTGAATAGGGTCGACTTGCCGACGTTCGGACGGCCGACCAGTGCAACGACGGGAAGCATGATAGGAAACCAGGAGTTGGAGACGGCGCTCTTTGCCGATCGCAGCCGAAGGGCGCGATGCGGGAGCGCCGGCAGTGTAAGGCAATAAGACCGGCGGCACCGGCACTCATCGCAAAAACGGGCGCCGCACCAAGGCGACGCCCGTCAGGAAGGTGGCCTGGGCGCGCGCAGCGCCCGGCCCGTCTCAGTTTGCGGACAGGCGGTAGGCGCCGATGTGGCCCTTGACGTCTTCCACGTAGACCATATCGCCCACGACCAGCGGCTGGGCACGGATCGGCTTCCTGGAGAGGCGCTCACGGGCAGCCAACGCGCCATCGCTGGTCTGCAGCCAGTGCACGTACCCCTCGACGTCGCCCACCACCACGTAACTGCCCTGCACCGCCGGGCTGGTCAGCCAGCGATACTTCAGCGCATCGTTCTTCCACTGGTCGGCGCCGCCGCTGCGGTCGAAGGCCCACACCTGCGACTGGTCGTTCACCGCGAAGACCATGTTGCCCGACACCGCCGGCGAACCGTAGCTGGAGAACTGCCGGCTCCACAGCGGACGGCCGCTGGGGCCGTCGATGGCCACCAGGTTGCCATGGTAGGCAGTACCGAACAGGGTGGTGCCGTCGAGCACCACGGCACCATCGGCGTCGTCAAGGCGCTCGATGTCGGTGCGACCTTCACCGCTGGCCAGCGCCTGCTCCCAGAGCTTTTCGCCGTTGTCCAGGCGCAGCGCAACCAGCTTGCCGTCGTCGCTGCCGAAGAACACCACGCCGTTGGCAGCCAGCAGCGGGCCATTGCCGCGCACGCTCAACAGCGGCACGTTGCCCTGGTCGTACACCCAACGGCGATCGCCGCTGCTGCGATCCAGCGCGTAGATCCGGCCATCCTGGGTGCGTACCAGCACCAGGTCGCCGACGATGACCGGCGGCGTGATGACTTCCGACTTGAGGTCGGCCACCCAGCGCTGCGACCCATCCTTCGAGGCCAGTCCGTAGACGTGCCCGTCCAGCGTGCCGACTGCCAGCAGGTCGCCGTCGACCGCCGGGCCACCGGCGTAGAAGGCATCCTTGCGATGCTTGTCGCCCCATCCGAACCATCCATGGGTGCTGGACTTCTTGGACCACAGCGACTTGCCGGTGCCGGCGTTGAACGCGGCCACCTCACCGTCGGTACTGGCGGCGTAGAGCACGCCGTCGACGACCACCGGGCGCATCCGCACACCGGTAACGCCAGCGCCGTCACCCACCCGCGCGCTCCACGCCTTGGCCACCTTGACGGTGGGAGTGAAGTCCTTCGCCAGCGGGGTCGGCGGCTCGATGTTGTCCTTCTTCTTGTTGTGGCACCCCGCCAGCGCCACCAACGAGGACATCGCGATCAGCCAAACGTACTTCTTGAAAACCGGTTTCATGCACCCTGCTTCCCGGCCGCAGCCAGATCGTCAATTTTCAGCTGCAGGGCATCACGCAACGGCGAGTCCCCGCTCATGCTCGACAGTGCAGCCTGGTAGGCCTTTCGCGCATCGTCGACCCGGCCAAGCTTGACCAGCACATCGCCCCGTAGTTCCGAGGCAAGGCCGGCGTATTGCTTGTCGGTAAGCTGATCGAGCGTCGCCAGGGCGTCCTGGCTCTTGCCCTGGGCGAACTGGACTCGCGCCATCCGCAGGCGCACCAGCGCCTTCAGCGGTCCATCCTCGGTGTGCGCCAGAGCCCAGTCGAGCGAAGCGGCTGCCTTGTCGAACTGCTTGGCCTCGACCAGATGGCGGGCGCGCTCACTGGTAGCGAACACGGCATAGCTCGACTTGGCGTAGTCCTTCTGCAACTGCCCGGTGAGCTGGTCGGCCACCGCCTGGTTGCCGACGTTCTCGGCGGCCTGTACCTGCTGGTAGATCGAAGCGGCCGCTGCACGATTGCTGGCCTGATGGTTGCGCCACTGCTGCCAACCGAAGATGCCGACCAGGCCAATCGCAACGCCTATCGCAATGGACACGCCATTCTCGCGCAGCCATTTCTGTACGCGTTCGCTCTGCTCGTAATCGTCGTATGCGTCGAATGCCATGCAATCACCGTTGGAAACGCCGACCGCCGCCCTGACGGATTCGGCGGCCGCGTTTGTATTGGGAAACCGGCGCGCCGTGGCGCACGCGGACAAAGGGTAAGAATACCCGAAACCGGAGCCGTCGCGTCCGGCATCAGCACAGGCCACACGCTGCGAGGCGCCGTATCAGACGCCCGCCGGGACCGCTTTGCCGTCCTGGATCTGGATACGGAAATGCGCGACGTTGGCCCGACGGTAGGGATCGAGCGCCACCGGCTTGCCGTCCACGCTTATGGTCGCGCCCCCCGCATTGCCGAGGCGAATCTCCAGCGGGGCATCGCTGCGGTAGGTTCGCCGCGTTCCGGCCGGAAGCAGGCCATATTCCAGCCGGGTACCGTCTGCCGATGTGACCTCGACCCAACTGGCGTCGGTCAAGGCGAGCGTCAGCGTGTGCGCACCCTGCCCTGCGTCTCCCGGTGTCGGCATCGCCGGGACCGCCGGCTTGATCGGGTCAGTGGTTATGTTGGGCACCATCGAGGCCAGCAGCGGCTGCTCGTCTTCGTTCTTTGCCGCAGGCGTGGACGGCGCCCCGGACACGCTCCCCTGGCTGGCCGCCACGGAGCGATTTGCCATCGGGACTTCCTGCTGCGCGACCGGTGCTGCGTCGAGCGGTGCGAGATGGGCGATGTCCCGATTGAGGGTGCCCCGGATGCCCAGCCAGACCACGGGAACGACGATGACCGCCGTCAGCACGACGTAGGTCGCCGCCGTGGCATAGCGCTCGAGCAGATAGCGTGAATGCGAGATCCCGCCGGTGGCTACCAGCTCGGGCTCGCTCTTGCGGCGAATGCGGGAAACCTCGGCCTGGATCAGCGCATCCTCGATGCCGAGGTAGCGGCCGTACTTGGTGATGTAACTGCCGAGGTAGACCTTGTAGTCGATGCCGTCGTAACGATCGTCTTCAAGCTGCCGCAGCACGCGCGCGGGCAGCTTCAGCATCTGGCCGCACGACTCGATGTCCTGCCCACGAGCCTGGCGTGCGACGCGAAGGCGTTGGCCGAAAGTGGGCTCTGATGCCGCGTCACGCGTCACCTCGGCCTCGTTGCCGGGTGGATCGGACCGGGTCGGCTCGTGTGAAGTCTGGTCTTGCATCGATGGCTGAGCAGAGTTCATGGACGGGAGCTATGGTCGAGGCTACGTGCCTGGTCCGAGTCAGGGAACCGGCTGAGCAGGCGCTGGCGATACGACTGGGCACCGTCCGTGTTGCCCATGCGGGATTCGATCTGGTAGCCGAGCAGGTAGGCGTCCGGCGTCGGGTGTTCGAGCGCGTCGAAGCGCTGCAGGAAAGCGCGGGCGTGGAAGGTGTCGCCGGTCTTGTAGAGCGCGCGGGCAAGTTGGTAGAGCGCCTCCCCGTTGTTCGGGTTGCGTTGCAGCGCGTCGCGGAAATCCCTCTCGGCGGCCGCTTCGCGGCCTGCCTTGATCTGGCAGATGCCGGCATTGGTCAACGCGACGTCCGGGGTCTTGTAGAAGGGGTCGGTGATCGCCTTGCGGAAATAGGTCTCCGCCTCGACCGGCTTGCCGATGCGGCACAGGAACGCGCCGAGGTTGTTGTTCGGACCGCCCCGGTTCGGTTCCAGCTCGACCGCCCGGCGATAATGCTGCTCGGCGTGGGCCATGTCGTTGATCTTCTCGTACACCACGGCGATCACGGTATGCGCCGGCGCATAACTTTCGTCGAACTGCAGCGCCAGGGTGAGCTTCTGCAGAGCGGTCTGCAGGTCGCCCGTCTCCAGGTAATGCTGACCCAACTCGGTGTGGATGCGGGCTGCGTCCTCGGCCTGGTCGGACTTGCTGGTCTTGGGAAGATGGTCGCCGGAGCCACCGTCACCGGAACTGCCGCCCACCGTGACGCATCCGGCCAGCAACGCACACAACAACCCGCTCCACCGATCAACCCGCATGGACAGCCCCCTGATCCAGACGTTTCAGAAATTCGGCCTGGCGCCGTGTTCGATCCAGCACCTGCCCCTTCAGTTGCCCACATGCGGCATCGATGTCGTCGCCGCGAGTCCGTCGCAGCATCGTCAGGATGCCGGCATTGAGCAATTGCGTCTGGAAAGACCTGATCGTATCGGCGTCCGAGCGCTCAAAACGTGTCCCAGGAAACGGATTGAACGGGATCAGATTGACTTTGCAGGTGGGCAGCTTGCGCATGAACTTGATCAACTGGCGCGCGTGCTCCGGTTGATCGTTCACCCCTTTCATCAGGGTGTACTCGAAGGTGATCGAGGTGCGCGGCTTGCGCGCGATCCAGCGCTGGCAGGCGTCGGTGAGCTCGGCGATCGGGTAGCGCTTGTTCAGCGGCACCAGCTCGGTACGCAGCTCGTCGTTGGCGGCATGCAGCGACACCGCCAGAGAGACATCGATCGCCTCGGACAGCTTGTCGATCATCGGCACCAGGCCGGCGGTCGAGAGCGTCACGCGCTTGGACGCCAGGCCGAAGCCCAGGTCGTCGCGCATCAGGCTCATCGCCTTGACCACGTTGTCGAAGTTAAGCAGCGGCTCGCCCATGCCCATCATCACCACGTTGGTGATGCGGCGGTTCTGGTGGGTGATGTTGCCGAGGTATTTGGCCGCCACCCACATCTGGCCGATCACCTCGGCGGTGGACAGGTTGCGGTTGAAGCCCTGCGTCGCGGTCGAGCAGAACTGGCAGTTGAGGCCGCAGCCGACCTGCGAGGATACGCACAACGTGCCCCGCGTCGGCTCCGGGATGTACACCGCCTCGATGGCGTTGCCGCCATCCATGCCGAGCAGCCACTTGTGGGTGCCGTCGGCAGCGCCCTTGTCGAACAGCGTCTTCGGCGGACCGACGTAGCAGGTGGCCTCGAGCTTGGCGCGAAGCGCCTTGCCCACGTCGGTCATCTTGCCGAAGTCGCTCTCCAGGTGGTGGTAGATCCACTTCATCACCTGCTCGGCGCGATAGGGCTTCTCGCCGATCTGCGTGAAGAAATCACGCAAGCCCTGGCGATCGAAATCGAGCAGATTGACCTTTTCCGCAGTGTCGGCAGGAACGGTCGGGAGTTGCACCACCTGGTTCACGGCCATGCCTCAGCGCGGAAAGACTTCCGTCTCGGCGAAGAAGTAGGCGATCTCGGCCTTGGCGGTTTCGGTCGCATCCGAACCGTGCACGGCGTTGGCGTCGATCGACTCGGCGAAATCGGCACGGATCGTGCCCGGCTTGGCTTCCTTCGGGTTGGTGGCACCCATCAGGTCGCGGTGAGCGAGCACCGCGTTCTCGCCCTGCAGCACGCTGATCACCACCGGGCCGGAGATCATGAACTCGACCAGCGCATTGAAGAACGGGCGCTCCTTGTGCACGGCGTAGAAGCCCTCGGCCTCCTTGCGCGACAGGTGCTTCATCTTGGCGGCGACAATCTTCAGGCCGGCCTTTTCGAAGCGGGCGTAGATCTCACCGATGACGTTCTTGGCGACGGCGTCGGGCTTGATGATGGAAAGGGTGCGCTCGAGCGCCATACCGATGTGCTCCGGAAAACGGGTAGGAAAGATTCGTATATAGGCCGGAAAATCCGGCGCAAAGATGCCAAAACCGTCAAGGAATGAGGATTTAGCACAGGAAAGTTTGACAGATTCTAGGCTAATCGCAAGCCGGACCGCGCCGACTGCAAACGTTCGTTTGACGGCCGGCGAGCCCCACGCGTATGCTCAAACGATCGTTTGATTCTGCCGTGGACGGTGGCTGTCTGCCGTGAACAGTTCGACCTCGACCAAGGAACGCATCCTCACCGCCGCCGAGGCGCTGTTCGCCCAGCGCGGCTTCGACGGTGCCTCGCTCCGCCAGCTGACGGCGGCCGCCGGCGTCAACCTCGCCGCAGTGAACTACCACTTCGGCTCCAAGGAAAAACTGGTCGAGCAGGTGTTCAAGCGCCGACTCGATGCGCTGAACCAGCATCGCCTCGCCGAGCTGGCCAAGGTTGCCGGAAAGCCGGGAACACGGCTTGAGGATGTGCTGGCCGCCTACATTCGCCCCGCCCTGGAACTGTCCCACGAAGGCAACGGCTCGCTGTTCATGCGCGTGCTCGCCCGCGCGTTCGCCGAGCATGACGACACCCTGCGGCAGTTCCTGTCGGAAAACTACGGCCACGTGATGAAACAGTTCACCGCCGAGTTCGCCCGGCTGCTGCCGCACCTGGACAGGGCCGAGCTGTACTGGCGCATCGACCTGGTCACCGGCGCACTCACCCATGCGATGTCGGGCTTCGGCATGATCCAGCGCAAGGACAACGTCACCGAACAGCAGCACCGCGAGCAGACCGCCGCGCACCTGATCCGCTTTGCCGCCGCGGGTCTCAGCCACCCCTGATCCCTTTCACCGGGCTGCCACGGCAGTCCTGTCCACTTGTCGTGTCCGAACCCCAATCGTTCGATCGTATGGAGAAGCCAATGACCGCTGCACCAACTTCCCCGACTGCGCTGCGCATCCGCAAGGCCGCGGTGCTGGGCGCCGGTGTGATGGGCGCACAGATTGCCGCGCACCTCACCAACGCCGGCGTCGAGACCGTGCTGTTCGACCTGCCCGCCAAGGACGGTCCGAAGAGCGGTATCGCGCTGAAGGCGATCGAGCACCTGAAGAAGCTCTCGCCTGCCCCGCTTGCCGACAAGAACCTCGCCGGCGCGATCATCCCGGCCAACTACGACGAGCACCTCGACCTGCTCAAGGACGTCGACCTGGTGATCGAGGCGATCGCCGAGCGGATGGACTGGAAGCTGGATCTGTACCGCAAGATCGCGCCGCACGTCTCCGCCACCGCGGTGCTGGCGTCCAACACCTCGGGCCTGTCGATCAACGGCCTGGCCGAGGCGCTGCCGGAAGAGATGCGCCACCGCTTCACCGGCGTGCACTTCTTCAATCCGCCGCGTTACATGCACCTGGTGGAAGTGATTCCCACCCGGCTCACCGACCCGTCGGTGGTCGACGGCCTGGAAGCCTTCCTGACCACCACGGTCGGCAAGGGCGTGGTGATCGCCAAGGACACGCCGAACTTCATCGGCAACCGCATCGGCGTGTTCTCGATCCTCTCCACCATGTACCACACCGAGCAGTTCAAGCTCGGCTTCGACACGGTGGATGCGCTGACCGGCCCGGCGCTGGGCCGTCCGAAGAGCGCTACCTACCGCACCGCGGACGTGGTCGGCCTGGACACCATGGCCCATGTCATCAAGACCATGGCCGACACCCTGCCGAACGACCCGTGGCACCAGTACTTCAAGGCACCGGTGTGGCTCACCGCGCTGATCGAAAAAGGCGCGCTGGGCCAGAAAACCGGCGGCGGCTTCTACAGAAAGGTCGGCAAGGAGATCCAGGTGCTGGACCTGGCCAGCCAGGGCTTCCGCACCTCCGAGCAGAAGCCGTCGGACGAAGTCGCCGCGATCCTCGCGATCAAGAATCCGGCGGAGAAGTTCGGCAAGCTGCGCGCATCGAGCGATCCGCAGGCGCAGTTCCTGTGGGCGATCTTCCGCGACCTGTTCCACTACACCGCCTACCACCTGGCCGACATCGCCGACACCGCACGTGACGTCGACTTCGCGATCCGCTGGGGCTACGGCTGGAAGCTCGGTCCGTTCGAGACCTGGCAGGCCGCCGGCTGGCAGCAGGTCGCCGGCTGGATCGCCGAGGACATCGCCGCCGGCAAGGCCATGAGCAGCGCGCCCCTGCCCGCCTGGGTCACCGACGGCCGCACCGGCGTGCACGGCAAGGGCGGCTCGTGGTCGGCCAGCGCCGGCCAGTACAAGCCGCGCTCGACCCATCCGGTCTACGCCCGCCAGCTGTTCCCCGATCCGATCCTGGGCGAGACCTTCGACCAGGGCACCACGGTGTGGGAAAACGAGGGCGTCCGCCTGTGGACGCTGGGCGACGATGGCGTCGGCATCATCTCGTTCAAGACCAAGATGAACACGGTCAACGACTTCGTGCTCGACGGCGTGCAGCACGCGATCAAGCTGGCCGAGGAAAAGCTCAAGGCCGTGGTGATCTGGCAGACCGGCGAGCCGTTCTCCGCCGGTGCGGACCTCAAGGGTGCGCTGGGCCTGCTGCAGGCCGGCAAGTTCGACGACTTCGAGAAGATGGTCGCCAACTTCCAGGCCACCAGCATGGCGATCAAGTACGCGCTGGTG